>Ga0307515_10010334_pt1 | contig 17894 bp, 7 predicted proteins | sample 17_EM_MG_FD_194513 | JGI IMG/M metagenome (GOLD analysis project Ga0307515, IMG submission 194513) | Populus trichocarpa ectomycorrhiza microbial communities from riparian zone in the Pacific Northwest, United States - 17_EM | ecosystem: Host-associated > Plants > Roots > Unclassified | place... | reverse complement strand
TCATTATTTGCTGATTATATCAAATTTGATCCTCAAACTTTTGATTGCTATATATATTTTGTTTTGAATATTTATTTTTTAATTTCATCTCTTAAAATTTAATTTTTATATTAACTTTTGTCCTTATTTTTATAATTGCTATTTGCTTTTTCCTTATCATTTTTTTATTGAAATTTTTTATCTATCAAATTTGGTCCTCATTCTTTTGGTTGTTACTTATTTTATTTGAAATAATTTAAGAAATTTTAATTATTATTATTTTAATTTCTTCATCTTTCACTTTTTTTATTTTTTATTTGATATCTATTATTTTGATTATTATTTATTTTATCTGAGATAATTTATGAAATTATATTTTTTTCAATTTCATTCTCATTCAACCTTTTAATTTGTAAGATTTGTTCCTCATTATTTTAATAAACTTGAAAAAAATAAAACATTAATAAGTTATTTTTCAGCTCATTTTTCATAACATAACCAAACACTGGAAAATATTTTCCATCTTATTTTTTATTACACTACCAAACATCGAAACTTTTCAAAAAAAATACTTTCTAGCAAATAAACAGGGTCTAAAATCTTTAACAGCCGTATTATTTTTATTTTAAAAAAATTAAATTTCCTGAGTTAACAGCACAAGATCTCTCCTCTCAGTAGGGACGAGAATATGGAACAAATCCCAATACATTAATAGCCTAATACAAACAAAACGAGGATATAAACTAAGAGGCAAAAGAAACCAAAAAAGTTGCAACTCGACAGAGATTAACGAGAGTCACTTCAACTACAAGAAAGCTTTTATCCTCAGGGAAAAGTTAATAAAATCATTCAAGATCGTCTTTGCTTTTTAAATAACGAGTCTCATGGTAGAAAAACAATTATGATGTGACTCTTTTAAATCCGTATAAGAAGTAAAATTAATTTTATTACATGTTTTATAACTTGTCTTTAACTGTATGGATAGCTTGTTTAATTTTAAAAAACACTATAGTATAGTTATTGTTTTTTTGTTTTAACTACCTTTTACCGCTAAATTAATTTTTGTTAAGGAGTGATAATAATTATTTTTTCAACATATTAAAATAATATTTTATTATTATTTTTTACATTTACATGATAAAATAATTTTTTAAAAAAATTAAAAAAATTAGACGCATCCCGAACTACGTCTAAAGCGTACAAGTCTGTTTGAGAGTGTGGTTGTGGTTGCTTTTCAAAGTGTTTTTTACTCGAAAATGCATCAAAATAATATTTTTTATTTTTTAAAAAAAATATTAATTTGAAGCAAAAAAATAATTTTTTTAAAAAAATTTTAAAATATTTTTAAAACACAAAAACAAACCAGATAATTTGAGTGTTTTCCTTCAACGACCAACTAGGACTGTAAATAGTCCACCCAAGTTGAGCTTTGGTATATTCAAGCTTTGGCTCGTTTAAATTTAGGACTTGAACTTTTGACATGTCTATAAAAATCTTATAAACTTAATTTTCTTTGAGAATTTTTAAATAATATATATATATATATATATATATATATATTTAACTTCTTCATATAACACATAATATATAATTTCTAAAAAAAAATTGACTGTATATTAATTTTATTAGTTGTATCCAACGTGGGGTTGAAAACACTATACTCTTAAATCTAATTTTTCAAATGAATTTGCATGGGGCTCATATTTACAAACCCTGTATGAGATTCATTTCTCACAGCTATTCTACCCAATATGCATGCCATCCCACTACATGTTGTTCACTTTCTATCAAAGTGATTTCCTGTCCTCAAGATAAGCATTAGCATTAACATGAAACTAAAAAGGACAAGAATGCATAAGTAATTAGTCTTTTTTTTAATATATATATTAACGTGGCTGTCTGAGCCAGTTTACGTACACCATGTTAGTCTCTAGTGACCCTGTGATTTGTAAAATTTAAATTAATAATATTTAAAAAACAAATCTAAAACCTTATCAATTTAAAATTTCAAAGCTTTCAATAATTATTATTATTAGTGATAGAAATGGACGTCTCTTCATCGAATAGTTGCATTGTCGAATTGTCTAGCTAGAATCAAATTGGGATTACGTTCAAGATTGCTAGTCAATAACGTTGCATTCTCAGTGGACCAACCTGTCTTAATATTAGAAAAATAAAACAATTAACTTCATTTTAATTATTCCTTTTCGTCTTTATTTATACATCACAACTAGTTCCACTTTGACTAATGTTAATATTTTATTATCTCTGTTTTTTTTCCATGATAAATCTAGTATTAATATATACGTAAAGAGCTCTTTTTTTTTTTTTACACAAATATAGTTCATCATCTTAAATGTTATAGATTGAAACAATGATTTTTTAAAAAATTTTAATTTGATCCTCGATATTTTACTTTGCATGATTTAGTCCCTTTGAACCTAAATTAGAACTTAATTACATATTATTTTTAAGTGGAAGGGTTGGATTGAGAAACAACTTACTAAAGTGGAAAAAACATTTTAAATAGATGACGACTTTGAAATTTGTCTTGAAAGTTTATTTTTATTCTTCAGTTAATCTGTCCCTTTAATTTTTAAAAATTTCATTTTGATACCAAACTTTATTTTCCTTATTTTCATGTTCTTTTATTTTGTAAGATGACAATTCCCTAAATTCCAGTGTAGAGAGAGAAAAAATCATCTTTGACACGTTTTATGATCACAAGACAATTTAACATTGGTGTCGACGGTTTCACTAGGTGAGAAGAGTCTTATGGTGATTATTTTAAGTCTAAATGTAGTCTAAAAAAAAAGATCTACATCGATGATGAAATATTTTCTCCGATTTGATTTGGTTTGGATTGGGTTCCATTAGATAAAAAGAATCTTATGTGTGTCAATTTCTATTACAAAATTATTTTAATTAACAAATTCATTAAACATGACGAGGTAAAATCAGTGTTACACTATTAAATATCTAGATCTATATTTTTTCTCTTACCTTTTCATGATTCTTTTCTAATTTTAGTTATTTTTTTTTCTATCGAATTATCCCGATCTCGCGATCTAGAACACATGATGGACATGTAATCTAGACATATCTCATGTCCAGATCATGAGTTTTACATGTTAACTCAGCTTTACACATTGTAATATCTTTTAAAAAATTATTTTTATTGTCGTTGTTTTATTTTTTTAATTATATTATTAAGTTTATCAAGATTTAATCCGGCTATCAAATCTCTTAAATTATTTTAATTCAACCGGGTATCACGCTGGACATCAATCTAGTTGTGTTTTTAGTGTTCTCACACTGCAAATAAATATCGTCTGATAATTTACATATCAAAACAATTGACAAACCAACGTTGCCAGCCCAATTAGTGGGCATTAATCAGGAACATTGGGGGTTAAGAATCCAGGAAGGGGATACTTTTAAAAATGTCCCACTAGTTTATTAACCTCATTGTCGCTGCAATTTGGATGAAATAAATTTTGAATGTAAGAAAATAATATCTAGAATGTTATAAATTTTTTGATATTGTTATAAAACTAGAAATAATTATTCAAACTTAAAAAGTGTTGAGCAAATTATTTGTTAAACTTGAATTTTAAATTGAATTGTGTGAGAGTTGTTCCAACATGATATTGTTTACCAGATAGGTTTTTTTAAAAATCAATTTAACAATGAAGATTGAAATTAAATAAAAATCTTATATTAAAATATATAAATAAAACAAAAAAAGATAAAAAAAAGGATCAAAAGACTCAATAGAAATAAAATTAACTACATATTAAATGATAAAATTAATATTATTATTAATTTGAAGTTTTGTGATTTAATAATAAAATCAAACCATCTGGGATTATTATTATTATTAGAGAAATTAATTATAAATTTGAAATAATTGACTGGACATGTTAAGATTGTGGGTCTAATATATAACTTTTTATTGGCTTCATGTTCGTTTCATTATTCCTTTGATTGTGAGATCCATCTTCAAATTCATTTCTAATGACAGTCATTTAAGCCATGATTTGTATTGATTTCCTTCCAAAACATTATTCAACTGATTTTCCTGTATATACTTTTTATGTCGTGTCAAAAAAGTATTTTTGACAATCTTGGGTACATGTGTTCAACAGTTGCCACATGTTATCCAATGAGCTACACAGCAGCGCAGTTGCATGTATAATATATGCCTCTATAATGCATATTAACTTAACTCAGTCTATCAAATATTCCCACGCGCTTTATATAATAGTGTACTCAACCTCCCATGCACATGCTAATTGCTACGCACAGTGAGAGGCCAAATTGCCATTGGCCTGGGTATGATTCTGGAACTCGGCAAAACCAGAGGATTTATCCTTATCTCATTGGACCGTGAAATACACGTTCTATGTTTGAAAGTGAAATTAAACAACAATGTTATTCCCCAGTAAATTAGAGGCAAGTAAGAGGCCAACGTGCCTAGGGTTTAATTCAAATCCGCCGCGTGGAGTCCTCTAGTTTCTTCTGTGGTTCCTCTATAAATTCTCTCTTTTCATCTTGCTCTCACACAAAACCCTCTGCTGCGTCTCTATCTCACATAAAAACGCCTTTCTTGCTCTCTTTCAGTTTGCTCGCATCTCTCATTCCCTTCCCAAATTTAAGTCTCTGTTTTGGTATTCTGCCAAGTCAATACGTACCCACCCTCTTGAATACTCAAAGTTTTATAGCAAAATTAAGATACGTAAGTCTCTGAATCTAGGGTTTCTAATATTTCTCTTTGCTTGTGATACGTGTAACTCCTGTTGTTCTCTTATTTTACGCACTGGGTTTTTGATTTCGTAATACCTGAAGGTTTTTTCTGTTATTTGTAGATATATTTTGTGATCTGAATTTGGAATTATAATTTTGGGTTTTTGCAGAGGCGTGAATGTTGTGATGGAGACAAAAGGAGGCAAAAAGAAGTCTAGTAGTAGTAGTAGTAGTAATTCAGTTCAATACGAAGTCCCTCTTGGTTACAGCATTGAAGACGTTCGTCCAAACGGTGGCATTGAAAAGTTCCGATCTGCTGCTTACTCCAACGTATGTATCATTCACAACTCTCAACCTAAATATCACGCACATAAATTAATATTTTGTTTGAAGTTTTTTTCTTTTGATAAATTTGTAATTCGTTTTCTTCTTTTGTGGGTTTGTTTGCAGTGCGTGAGGATGCCATCCTGATACGATCCGAGAACAAAAACATATGGCACCTTCAGTAGAGTAGATTTTCTCATTTTCTTTTTTTCCTCTCCTTTAAATTTCCATAAACAAAAAGAATACCAAGAAAAGCACATCAGTTTCTTCTTTCAGCAATATTTGAGCTTTCAAAATTTAGTCTCGAAACCATGCTCATTGATTCACCACCGCCACCTCCTTCTCCTATCGGATTCGAAGGCTTTGAAAAGCGCCTCGAAATCACTTTCTCTGAGCCATCCTTTTTCAATGACCCAAATGGGCTGGGACTACGTGCCCTAACTCGATCTCAAATCGACTCAATCCTCGAACCTGCTTGTTGTACTATAGTATCTCAGCTCTCCAACACTGAGTTCGACTCTTACGTTCTCTCCGAGTCAAGCTTGTTCATTTACCCACTAAAAATAATTCTCAAAACCTGCGGTACCACAAAGCTGCTTTTGTCTGTACACCCCATTCTGAAACTAGCCGAGTCACTCTCTCTTGATGTATGTCACGTGACTTACTCACGCGGCAGCTTCATCTTCCCTGATTACCAGCCTGCCCCTCATCGTAGCTTTGCTGAAGAAGTCACTGCTCTGAATGGGTATTTTGGGAATTTGAATTCTAATGCCTATGTTATTGGCCATCCCACCTCTGCTAACCGTAATTGGCATATCTATGTGGCATCTAAGGATTCTAAATCACTGCCGTTGAGCAAAGATCACACGTCTGCAGTTACTCTAGAGATGTGCATGACTGGCTTGGATAGGATGAAAGCGGCTGTATTTTTTAAAAAATCGGCTGATTATTCGGCTGCTGAGATGACTAAAATGTCTGGGATTAATGAGATTATGCCTAGTCACATGATTTGTGACTTTGACTTTGACCCTTGCGGGTATTCCATGAATGGGATTGATGGTACAGCATTGTCTACAGTGCATGTGACCCCAGAGGATGGGTTCAGTTATGCTAGCTACGAGGCTACGGGGTTCGACTGTGGTGAGGTTAAGTTGAGGGGGTTGGTGCAGAGGGTGCTCAAGTGTTTTGGACCACGTGACTTCTCTGTTGCTGTCACGTGCCATGGTGGTGGTGGTGTTGGTGTCCAGTGGTGGGCAATTGAGTGTGCTGACGTGGAGGGGTACTTGTGTGACAGTGTGGTGAGGCAGGAGTTGCCAGGTGGTGGGTGTTTGGTTTACATGACTTATCATGAGGTGAAAGAGTCCAAAGGGTGCGCACCAGCTAGGATGATGAACATGCCGTGTTGGAAGGATGTGGCGGAGGAGGAGGAGGTGGTGTTGGGGCTTTGTGGTGGCGGTGCCGGTGGTGGCATGATGGCCTGGCCTTATATTTCGTCATTGTAAGTTGAGAGCCACGCCGTAGACTGATCAATTTACTCGTGGGTGGACTATTATTTATTCTCTGTTTTGATGTTTCTGGGTATGGGTCTGTCTTTTTATTACCCTTACGTACAAGTCTTTAGTCTTTGGAATAAAGGGGCTTGCTTGGCCGTGAAGGTCTTTAGTCTTTACATGGCTCTCAAATCTGTTTGGCGTTGAACTGAAGCTGCTTTTATTTCTCCTTGTATGATACGGATTTCCGAGTTATTACCATGGATTGAACTATGTCTGCTACTTTTGGCCATTTAATTCTTGATAATCCCTGAAGATTTATTGCTAAAGTCTAATCTCTCCCATAAAACATTTGCCTTTGCCCAGTACCTGCAATATTGCTGAAGACTTGCATTCCAAGTTTCAATTTCATATTTCTGAGTGTGAGTGCACGGGCAACTGTGGATCACAATGATGAATGGTGGCGTCCTGAGATGCGATTGGCCACTCTTTTACTACCGGAAGATCAAAACTGTTTTGACATGATTGATTGATGGGCCAGTAACAGGGGCTTTTGTACAAGAAAAGACAAGTATGCAGGTCATAAAGTCTTAAATAATAGAGGCTTTTATGCAAGAAGAGACACGACTGTATGGTCGTAGATTGTGGCACGAGGCCAGGATTCCTTGATCCTGTTAGGTTCTTTCGCCGTTGCCGTTGATAGACTGAGAGTTGATTTTGTACTGTAGTAGAGTGTTTTTAAAAAATTTATTTGTGATATGAATTTTATATGATAATCTAAAATTAAAAAAAAAAATAAAAACAATAAAATAAAATAAAATATTTTTAAAAGTATTTTTGAAACATAAAAATAAATAATTTCTATATTACCTTAAGTTTTTAGCACACTATGTTTGTTATTTTTTTTATTTTATTTTAGAATGATTGAGGGTATGTCTGAAGATATTATTTTGTTTGAAATTATATTAAAATATTTTTTTTTATTTTTATATATTTAGAAACAATTTTGTTTTTTTAAAAAAATTTAACTGTCAAATATCCCGAGATTTCGCACTTTATCCTTGCAACTCTAGTCTCTTTAACAAAAACACTAATCATGGTTTTAAGCAGTCCTAAATAAGATTCCATTTCAATCAATCAGCAAATTATTTCCATGAAGAAAAATCAATTACGAGAGTAGACTATGCCAGTCAGCAAATTGTTTCATATATGCTGGGCTGAATTAAACCGAAGAGTTAGAGCCGAACTGCGAATAAAATACATGAAAGAGGAGTTCCTTGGGCTGGATGAGGGTCGTTGTAGTGTAAATTTATGAAAAAACTTTTCATCATCTGCAGTTTTATTTTAACACGAACACAAGCTTAGACTTGACAGAGCCTTCTCTGATCATATATCTTCAAACCCTGCAAATAGGAAGGAGAAACCAAATAAAAAGATCATCGATAAATTAGTTTTTAATTACACAGATTGTGTAACCAGCCATGGACACCGTTAATCGGAAGTTTGGAGAGTGTAACTAGGAAGCAGAAGGTTTAAAGGAGCAGCGTTGAGACCGCTAGGAACTTGAACGGACAAAAGCTGCAAAGATTACGAGGTCGCGTCATTGTATGAGGAAGGAATAAATAGTTGCCAGGATTGTGAGACATGTGGTCGAAAGGATGGTCAATGGGATGTAGCCGAAGAGGCCTATCGGAAGTAGAATTTAACTGATGCGCGGCTCGCGCTACTTCGCTCTTCGCTGTTCTGGTTAAATTTTGTCTAATATAAAAAAAATATTTAGTTGATGGCAGTGTTTCTAAAAGAGAAAAATATTTGATTTGAATTGGTTTATAAATTTGATTAATTTAATAATATAATTATACAAAAAATTTATAATAATACAAAAATAAAAATAATAACAAATAAAAAATAAATTATTGCAAGTATTATAAAAAGATATTGTCTAAATATTCTTAAAAGCTCTCAATGATTTTATTTGATAACAAATAAAAATTGAATGAGAATAGAATAATTTTATAAAGAGAAAAAAAAAAGTTTGAAATTCAATCATCAGCAAATTATATGTTGGAGGACAAATTGAATTTTTTTTTTAAAATGACAAAAAAAGCTTGACTCGAGTCAATATGCTATATTCAGAACTTGATTATGAGACCAGGATACCCATACAAAAGAAATTAAATAATACAATGAAGATAAACTCTCAAGCAAACTAAATATTGAAAGATGAAACTAAAAAAAAACTCTCGAGATAATTTAGATTAATTTGACTAGCTCACGATCTAGATCTAGGATATAAAATCAGAATAACCCTATAAAAAATAAACTAAATATAGAATATGAGATATAATTTCATGGAAAGGAAAGTCCAAAAACTCTTGAAACTCAAGATGCAATAACCTAATATTGAGAACGAAAGTAAAAAGACTTATTAAAAAAAAACAATTTAGTTTCAGTTAATGTATAGATTAATCGAAGAATTTCTGTAACTTTTAAATCAAATTCAAAAGGATTGGAGACGGACATCGTTGTTAAGAATCTTGGAGAAGGACTCGTTGGAAGTTTGCAAGTCAACTGGGTTCGGAATTCGGAATTGTTTGCCTTTTTTGATGCAGGTTGGGCCAAAATTCAAGAGTTTAGGCCCAATTAGGTTGAGTTCTTGTACTTTTAACTTTTATGCTTTTATGTAGACTGGGAATATACGGGAGAAGCAACCACGTCATTTCTGGTATGAAAACGTAATTTGATTGTAATTCTAATTGTTTTTTATTTTAAAAGTGTTTTAAAACAATTTAATTGTTTTTATTTTTTTCAATTAATATTTTTTTAGTGTTATTTTAATGTATTTCTAAATAAAAAATATTTTAAAAAATAATCGAAAATGAAATTCCAAACACCCCAATGGTTAAAGTTTTTAAACATTCAATCTGAATCATGTTTTCTCACGCATGGTATCCATGGAGTCGATTAAATTAGGACATGCAGGTGTATAGACACGATGACGTATCGGTGACTTGTCTTTTCTCTCCTCTCTCTTGGTTTTCAGGCCAATATCTTCTCTTTCTTTCTTTTCTAAATTAGCCTGGGCCGAACAACTACTGTTCGGTGTTTTTTTCTCTGGGCCTTTTGGCCCATGACGTATGTACTGCAAAAAATTAAAATGGTGCAGGAATTGGTGAGAATGAGGACAAAGTTCGCTTTAGCAAGACTCCGTTCACATGATTTGGTCCCAAATGATTCTTACAATTTGGTAATCCCTTATTAGGCGCACTAATGATAGCTTTTGCAAAGGAAAGAGTGAGTCTTTTAAGATTGGGTTAAAAATAATTCAATATAAAATAATGAGAATATAATTTTTTTATTTTTTTAAAAAAAATATATTGTACGACCCGAATATACTTGGATTAGGTTGTGTTTATGTTAAACCATGTTAACTTGTGTTGATGTTCAGCTTGATTGAGTTTTCAAAGGAATAATGAATAAGTATATAATTTTATTTAGATTAACACCACTTTTATTATTTTAAATTTTTAATAAATCTATTTTTCTATGTCCAAGAGCAAGGATTATTTCATAAATGATTTCCCCCAAAACAATAGCACTTGTATATGACCGCGTATAGAAAATACTTGATTAATACAGCTTTCATTGCTCTAAATCTTGCATTTTTATTGTATTCTTTGGATGCTCCCCTGGTCACCGAAAACACTATGTGTTTTTTCGTTTTTGTAGCTAAGAAAAGAGAATTTACAGTGAATCTGCCTGCTTAACACAGGCACAACTCCTCTCCGACTTCGAGATAATCCAAAAGGGATTTTCATTTTAAGAGGGAATAATTGTTGTAAACTAATTAACCAAACAGTTAAGAGGATTAACGCACGGTGATGCTAGTGTTACATGGATAACTTGGTTAATTTAATGGTAAATTAATACAGTGGGTGCGCATTCAAGCATTTTTCTGATACGGAATTCCCCGGCCGGAGCACAAACTGCAGTTCAGTTCATATATTTCACATGAAAAACTACTGTACGATCTCAAAAGTCTCTCACTTGAGACGATTCTCATTTTATTGATTGATTCTACATAAGGCGTACATCATCGATGAAACAGACTAGTTCCATAACGAGCCATTTTATTTTAACACTAACAAGATCAGCTTGGTCTCGAAACGGCTTTCTCCCATGATTAAACCCTCAAGCCCTGCAAATCGAGGTGGGAAAATCAACAAATAGTAGTTTTTAGCTACTGTTAAAGAACAAGATATGTTATGGTATAGAGAGCAATGAATAAGTATATATAGTTACACTTACTGATCGTATCGAACTACAACTTTGCCAGCATCAGGATCAGCAATTCGGGAGAAAGCATCTTGAGAGAGATTGATGACTCCATTACATCCTTTTCTACAAAAATCGACTACTGTGACGACTACACTACCTTTTCTGCAAGGTCTTGGAGCTTGATTTGCTCCTCGTACGCATGACACTCTGTATTTTCTCCCACATGCTGCTCCACCATTCCACAGGGCATCACTCACCCCAGCAACCATAACTCCATTATTCCTATTTCCATAGCATTTGGAGGCTACAAATATTCAAAGATTACGCACATAGAAAATTGATTTGTAAATGGTCGAACCAGGACCATAATTTTTGCCACAAGACCAGCTAGCTCATCATCGAGGACTTGTGTAAGAAACATATACTGTACTGTGAAGAAAATAACTAGTAGAGCACAAGAATTTCTAAATGGTAAGATAAACGAAGACAGCTTAACTCTTGTATTAACTAGCACCTCAGATATGAATATTTGACGTTAATAGATGCAAACAGAGTTCAGAGATTCAGGGAGTCTGAAATTTATAGCTTACGAGTATAAGGAGGTTTGTAGAAAACGGCAATTCCTTCAGCAGCATCTGCAACAGATACAAGGCATGATACAATGCCTACCATTATAAGAGCTGATCCAATGTTAAACCCCATTTCTTCCTCCTTTAAGGTCTCAATTTTGTGGTGCAAAATAAAATCTTTCTGGGTCCCCATTTATAGAAGAAGATCGCTGTCAAGAACAGTTCCCTCCATTTAGAGCATAAAGAAGTGAGCATTTACTTACTTTCAGTCATCATTGCCTTTCGCAATTGCTTTGCTTAATTGACTTCACCTACCAAGTCTATGCTATAACGTTCATGGAAAGAGGTGGAAAGAAAAAGGCGCATTGATAGTTTTTGCGTTAGGTGAATTACCACGTCCATGTTTTTTCAGTGTAGAAGCACAAAAAGAATTCTATGACACATGGAAGGACCAGACTTTATTTTTTGCGTTTTACTTGTTTCCCACTGGCTTTCACCTCTCTTTAATAAATTATGTTTTTAACCATGATCCAAGTGAAACCTTAGGCCTTAAGATCATTAAACTCAGTACATTCTAATAGTTCTAATAGGTTGATTTAAAAAACACATGATTTAGTGTCTAAACTGGATTGAATTTTACTTCGAATAAAACTAATATCGACTTAGCTAAATCTAAGTTGAGAAGAAGATTGTGATTTATTTACATGATTAAACCCAGTAGAGTTGATATAAAACAAAGTTGTTTTTTATAAAAAATATATTGATTAAGAAATTAATAAATTGACTCAAGAACTCGATCATGTAATAATCTTAAATATTTTTTGAATTATAAGTTTGCATATCACATATTAAACATAATTGTTCACTTGTTAAATAATTTATCTTGTGAATTTTAAACAATATTTTCGACAATTGCATTCATGTTAGAATAAATAGGTTGTGACAAAGAACTATTTTAACCCAATAACTTAAACTATTAGTTGAGATTTTAAGATATAATTTATATTATTCTCTAACATAGCCCCTCAAGTAAAAATCTTTTGGACTTGAAACTTGCATAAACTCATTTTACATTATACTTAATTTTTATCAAATAAATAAGAATGGTGAGATTTGAACTCGTAACCGCTTGGTAATCAAGGCTCTAGTACTACCTGATTAAATTTGACTTAGCTAAATTTGGTTAAGAAGAAGGTTTGTGATTTATTTACCTGATTAAACCTAGTTAAACCCGGTAGAGTTGATATAAAACAAAACAAAATTGTTTTTTATTAGAAAAATTATGGATTGAATGATTGGCTCAATAACTCGGTATAATAACCTAACAATCTTAAATATTTTTGAATTATAGTTCGCATGTTATAAACTAAATATAGTTGCTCACTTGTTCAATCATTTATCTTGTGATTTTTGGACAACATTTTCCACAATTGAATTTATGTTAGAATGAATGGATTGTAAAATTATCTCAACTTAATAACTTAAGCTGTTAGATGAGGTCATAAGATATAATTTATATTATTTTTTAACACACACCCTCAAGTGAAAGCATTTTGAGCTTGAAACTTGCATATGCCCATACTATTTTGTACTTTATTTTTATCAAATAAATAGAGATGATGAGATTCGAACTCGTGATCACTTAGTAATCAAGACTCTGATATCATAATAAAGAATCATCTCAACCCAATAACTTAAGCTATTAAATAAAATCTTAAGATATGATTTATATTATTTTTTAACACGTTAGAATCTTTCCGGAACATTTAATTCATAAAATACAAGATGGCTTCTGAAAACAAGGAACGAACTAGCCTAGTTACGTAATGCCAGCAACAAATTGCTGTTTCAATCCATTCCTTCAAGATCAGCAACGTGATCTTAAATGGGATTCAACACAAATTGGATTGTATCTCATCACCTCTAGCACGAACACTTGTCAATAATATCTCGACATGTTTTATCATTTTGCTACTCGACATGGCTAGCTAGCTGTAATGGCCAATTATTATGAGCACGAATCCTTGACAATATCTCAACAATTCTTTTTTACTCATTTTGCTTTGAGTGTTTGATACCCTATTGCTTTCCTTTTTGGAAAGCGGGGTTGAGTTTCTTGATCTGTACTAGTTCGCTCCTCTGGCACTAACCTTGTTCAAAGGCTTATTCATTGAGTTGGACCTAAGCACATAATTTTCATATCTGTGTGCTGCTTAGGTCCAAAAATCAGACAAATATGGAATCAAAAGCAATTTCCTATGATGTTTCCATTCCCCTTAATTGACAAAAGCAATTTCCTTTAATTTTCATATCTATGTGTTTTTTTGCATGGTTTTTAAACTAAAATTAGTGTGAATGATTAACTTAGGAACCCATTAACTTGAAATTTGTCTAAGTTGGCCTAACTAATTGATTTGAAGCCTTGTTTAAAGCGAGTTTTTTTTTTTTCTAAGTATTTTGGAAGTTGACCCGATTCCATTGATAACTCCGAGAATTTTATTTTATCTAAAATAATATTATTTTAACTCACCGACCATGATAGTTATGCTTTTTAGGCGCAGAAATTGAAAAATGCCAAGCAACCCGGCCCATGAATACAGGGTTATACCCCATAATATAGAGTAAGCCCAACCCGCATTTACCTCCTATCTATTTCAACTATTGCGGTTGATACTGGAAGACATCCTTCTTAACTGATTTCCTGTCGGCAAACGAAGCTCCACCTCCCTCCGCGCTAATCCCCTGAACCACCTCCACCAAATGGGCGGCCCCAGCCACGGTAAACTCTCTCAATTCTCACACATTTCTCTTCTGCCAATCACTCTTCTCTCGGATCTTCTCTCCGCATTTGTTTTCTTATGAATCAAATCCTAATCTCTAACATTTCTCTGCAGATTCCTCCGATTTCCTCACCGACAAATCTGCAAAAATCTTCGTGGCGGGACACCGTGGTCTAGTCGGCTCCGCAATCGTCCGCAAGCTCCAATCCCACGGCTTGACCAATCTCGTTCTACGTTCCCACTCCGAGCTCGACCTCACGCGCCAATCCGATGTGGACTCCTTCTTCGCCGCTGAAAAGCCCCAATATGTTATCCTAGCCGCCGCTAAAGTTGGCGGAATACACGCTAACAATACATATCCTGCCGATTTCATTGCCATAAATCTCCAGATCCAAACTAATGTAATCGACTCCTCTTTTCGACATGGAGTTAAGAAACTGTTGTTTTTGGGATCCTCTTGTATTTACCCTAAGCTAGCACCGCAGCCGATTCCTGAAAATGCACTGCTTACTGGGCCTTTAGAGCCAACGAATGAGTGGTACGCGATTGCGAAGATATCTGGGATTAAAATGTGTCAGGCTTACAGGATTCAGTATAATTGGGATGCTATTTCTGGAATGCCCACGAATTTATATGGGCCGAATGATAATTTTCATCCAGAAAATTCTCATGTTTTGCCGGCATTGATGAGGAGGTTTCATGAGGCGAAGGTGAATAAGGCCAAAGAAGTGGTTGTTTGGGGAACTGGGAGTCCGTTGAGGGAGTTTTTGCACGTTGATGATTTGGCGGATGCGGTGGTGTTTTTGATGGACAAGTATAGTGGATTGGAGCATTTAAATGTGGGGAGTGGGAAGGAGGTTACTATAAAGGAGTTGGCGGAGTTGGTGAAGGAGGCTGTTGGCTTTGAAGGGGAGCTTGTTTGGGATACATCAAAGCCCGATGGGACTCCAAGGAAGTTAATGGATAGTTCTAAGTTGTTGGGGTTGGGTTGGATGCCAAAGATTTCGCTGAAGGATGGGCTAGTTGATACTTATAAGTGGTATGTGGAGAATGTGGTAAAGCAATGATGCAGTTCATTGCTACTAATTCTAATGTGTTTTCAGTGGATATTTTTGGTAATCATTTGAATTATTGCTTGATATTTTATGCTTTCATTTCAATAATTCCAGTAATCGTTGTGTACTCGTTACACTGGACTGTAGTGTATGCATAACATCAATAATCAAAACTCTTGCTTGTCTTGATGTTTTGTCCCAGCTCTATCACAAGCGTTATTTGATTCGCCATTGATTTTTCTTTCGATTGCAATATAGGCGATTATAGATAGTGCAGCAAGCAATGGGCAACTGTTTAGGTAACATGCTATATGCTTTCTTGTTTCTAATGCCTGCCTCAATTGGTGATAGTTCCTGCCATTAATTATCCAGCTTTTTTTTAGAAATCTGGTGTTCAGATTGGGTTTATTTTGTGATTATTTTGTTATAGACACCTCTCTTGCCTGAGTTTTATGCTATTCCATTTTTTTCACTGATCATTATTGTGTTTTCCCCGCATTATACATGGTTTACATTTCCCCTGATTTTCTGTACACAACCTTGAGAAATGGATGATGGTCTCAATTGATGTAGAAGCTAGAACCATCCCATTCTCGTTTAGCCTCGTTGCCCAATGGCCACGCAGTTTCTTCATTACATGTACTTGTTAGTTATGAGTTCTTGTGCAAAATTATTTCATCCAACATCAGGAGCATCTAAGCTCTGGTATTATAGACGAGTTCATTGTCTTTCTAACATCTGAAGGTTGATCACTTCAAGCAAAACTTTTGCTGTCAGTTCCAGTAGGATTACTCAGCAAATAGCAGGCAGTAGAGGTAGTAGAATCATAGGACAGGGGAGACCAATATGACAGTATGGAACGTATTTGAGCCTATGGTAACAAAGGGACACTATACGACATTCTTGGTCTTGCTTAGTTTGTGTTCGAATTCTCCTTGCTTTTGCATTCTTTAGGACCAAAAATGAAGAAAATGATATGGATCTTTATCTTTTAGAATCTGGAACCTAGAGTGCTAGTTACCTTCTCAAGTCAATTACATGAACCATGGATGAAATTGTGGTGTTATTGGAACTAATGATTTCTTTTTTCGTTCACCTAAACCTAAACCTAAACCATGGTTTGCCTGCACCAAAATATTCAATTCTGGGATTTTTTTTTAAATATATCTTTTGGAAGGAGCCTTTGTAGGTTTGGGGCTTGGGTGGGGAAATGGGAGCTTTTTCCCAACGGAGTATGCTTCTTCAACTAGCGTAAATTCACAGCCTACGATTTTTCATCTCAAAGACAGTAGCTAAACAGTATACAACCTTATGACATGCATTTACTTGTGCTCCCGCTACTTGGTTATGCTTCCTATTCTGGCATTTGTTGAAGACGTCATTGAATATAAAAGACTTATAAGTGATCTGTACCAGTTAGGGTGCTTGATTGCTAGCTCAAATATTTTCCTTCTGGAAATTTGTTGTCTTTTGAGGTATGCTTGGTTTATGGTGCTGTGCTACAGGGTCACTAGCACATTTTTCATGGTGCCTATATTTTTACAGGAATAATGTCTGAATCAGGAATAATTTTGGCAACTGAAACTATGATTTTCCTGAATAAAGTTTTGATGGATAGAAAAGAGAGCATCATTAAAAAGGAAGTTTTTCTCTCCAAATTATGCTATTTTAATTGGTCATGCTGGTTATCAGAAATTGGGTGTAAGCATTTATGTTCATGTAACAATGTGATCACGCATCAATTTCTGGGCTGTAACCTTCAGGCATGTTGAAGAAAATGGTAGATACAATCAGATGCACAGATTCTCTCTTTCTACGATAGTTCAAGATTCGATCATGTTTTGAATTGCGGGATCAGGATCCACAAGTACTCAATCCTTGGCGATCTAAAATGCCTGTTGCTGATGGAGTTTGTACATTGGCTTCTGCAAGTAGAAAATGACAGAAAAAACAAGTCTGTAGATTTCGTTTAGATATCCAAATGCATTATTTTTCTTATTCACATGACATGATTGAAGCATAATTTTTAGATAGATGAGTGAGAAACCTCTCGCGCTGGAAAACATAACCGTGGTTTGTGTATGACTGGTATCCGTGAAGACATAATGGAAACCTGTAGACAGGTGACAGCAGCTACGAGTTTTCATCCAATGTCAGGAAGAGTTTAGCTTTTGTTTTGTTTTGGGTATTTATGGACTGTTACCATACCATATCATGCTGTTAGATGCACAGAAGAACGACAGTTTGAAAGATTTTGTGGAATTCCAGCCTGCTTGGATAACAGGGGGAGGATGTTTGTAATAACCCCACTCAAACATTTACATCTTAGAGGACATGGTTACGTGCAATAATGCATAATTGACATAAAGGAATTGAGAATTATTTTTGTTACCTTGAGAGGAGCCTAATTGACCTGTAGAAGGATTGAGGAAAGGGTAGCAGTGTGTTAATTTTTCTGGTTAATAGAGGAGACCACTGGTAAACAAACAACCATGACTTCAAATCATTGTTGCAGTCACCCTAAGCGAAAGCCATACCCCATTGCTGAATCTGGAATTCATGATCATGATTTTCAACTTTTAGGCATTATTTCATTAAGATAATATAGAAATTAATGTTAACGAGAGGTTTACATGCTCGTCAAATACCTCCTCCTGTCAGTCAGCTGGTCGT
>Ga0307515_10010333_pt1 | contig 17895 bp, 13 predicted proteins | sample 17_EM_MG_FD_194513 | JGI IMG/M metagenome (GOLD analysis project Ga0307515, IMG submission 194513) | Populus trichocarpa ectomycorrhiza microbial communities from riparian zone in the Pacific Northwest, United States - 17_EM | ecosystem: Host-associated > Plants > Roots > Unclassified | place... | reverse complement strand
GCCGCGGAATCCGGGTTCTGCGCCACCGCGCGGATACCCCGGCCCAGCCTCGACCGATTGATGAAGCGGTCCAGGACATACATCATCACGAGCGCCAGCACGATGATCAGAATCTGCAAATTCGTCACATGCATGTTGCCGATCACGAAGACGTCGCGCGGACGGATCAGAGGCGGAACACCCGTGATGTTCCGCTTCGTCATCACACCGACAGTCTCGGACAGGAACAACGACGCGCCGATCGCCGTGATCAGGAACGCCAGCGGCGGCGCGTTGCGCTTACGCAGCGGCCGGTACGCGACCAGCTCCACCGCGAGCGCCGTCGCGCCAGACGCGACGATCGCCACGACCAAACCCAGCAACAACAGGCCGATAACCGCGATCGTCGACGGGGTCGCCGAGTTCTGGTCCAGGCCGAAAAGCCCCCACACGAGGAGACAGACGTAGGTACCCATCAGGAAGACTTCCGAATGGGCGAAATTGATAAGTCGCAGCACGCCGTAAACCAGGGTGTAGCCGAGGGCGAAGAGGGCGATGATCGCGCCCTGGGCCAATCCCGTGATGGTGAGCGGCCCGAAATCTTGGATCAGACCGGAGAAGTTCACAAGGGGCTCCTGAAACGAAGAGGTCGGTGTGGCCGGAGATCATCCGGCCACACCGGCCCTACAGAGAGTTACAGCAGACTTCGATCAGGAGGTCTTGACCTCTTGGTCCGCGACCTCGACACCCGACGCATCAAACTTGAACGTCCACACCTTGATCAGGCTCGGGTCCAGCTCGCCGGCCGCCGTGAACTTGTACTCGTTCGCGATGCCCTTGTAGTCGACCGTCGTCAGGTAGGTGTTCATCTTCGCGGCGTCATTGTTGCCGGCGTCAAGACCAGCCAGGTAGATGTTCGCCGCGTCGAACGCCACGTCGGAGTACGTACCCGCGTCAACGTTCCACTTCGCCTTGTAGTCGGTGACGAACGTGCCGCCCGCCTTCTCCGGCGGGGAACACGGGCAAGTCACGATCGTGCCCGCGGCAGCCGCGTTACCGGCCGCCTTCGCCAGGCCCGGGTCCTTCATGCCGTCGCCGCCGACCAGCGTGCCCTTCCAGCCGGCCGCCGTCAGCTGCTTACGGATCAGGCCACCGTTCTGGTAGTAGCCGCCGTAGAACATGACCGTCGCGCCACTCGACACGACCTTCTGCACCGTCGCCGAGAAGTCGGTCTGCTTGCCGTCCGCCTCGGTCTTGTCGGTGTTCACCACCGCGCTGCCCAGCGTCTTCTTCACCACATCGGCCAGGCCCGCGCCGTACGCCGACTGGTCGTCCGCCACGAAGACCTTGGTGGCCTTCATCACGTCCTTGATGTAGTTAGCCGCGCCCGGGCCCTGCGCGTCGTCGTTGGCGACCGCGCGGTGGAAGACCTTCCAGCCGTTCGCCGCGAGCGACACGCGCGTCGCCGACGGCGTGATCGTCGGGATGCCCGCCGCCTCGAAGATCGGGTCGGCGGCCTCGGACTCACCCGAGAACGGAGGGCCCACAATGCCCAGGATCTTCTTATCCGTCACTAGCTGACGCGCAACGCCCGGGGCAACCGCCGGGTCACCCTGCGAGTCGAACTTCGCGACCGTGATGCAGTCCGAGCCCTTCTTGGTGTTGTACTGCTGCACCGCGAGCTCGAAGCCCTGCTCGATGTTCACACCGAGGTTGGCCGCCGAACCGGTCAGCGCGCCGAAGAACGCGAGCTTATAACCGCAGTTCGAGCTGCTCGAAGTATCGCCGCTGCTGTCTTTGTTACAGGCAGCAGCACCGGCGATGAGGCCGATGACGGCCACACCACCGATGGCTCGTGCAAGAACCTGCCTCAAGGTTGGAACCCCTCCTCCATACCGAACCCACCGAGCCACCGCAGGCCGATTGGCACTTGCGCACCCCACGACACAACCGCGCCCGTCATGGGGCCGGACGCTATCCCACGTATTGGTTCCGAAGTAAGGCCTCGCCCGGGCATTCACCGAACCGTTACGTGGCGTGATCTCTCGGGGGGTTCGGTGTCACAACCAGGCACCTAGGCGGGGGATCCGCCCGATTCCTCCTGTTGCTCGGCCAGAATCCGATCCGCGACCTCGCGCATGGTCATCCGATGATCCATCGCCGTGCGCTGGATCCACTTGAACGCCTGCGGCTCCGTCATCGCGTACTTCGTCATCAGCTCACCCTTGGCACGCTCCACCGACTTGCGCGTCTCCAGCCGGTCGGTCAGCCCAGCCACCTCGGACTCCAGCGCCGAAATCTCCGAATACCGGGACAGGGCGATCTCGATCGCCGGCACCAGATCCGACTTCTGAAACGGCTTCACCAGATAGGCCATCGCCCCGGCGGCCCGCGCGCGCTCCACCAGATCACGCTGGCTGAACGCGGTCAGGATCACCACGGGCGCGATCCGGCCGCCGGCGATCCGCTCCGCCGCCGCCAGCCCATCCATGATCGGCATCTTGATATCGAGGATCACCAGATCCGGCGAAAGATCCTCAGCCAGCCGTACGGCGGTCTCGCCATCGCCGGCCTCGCCGACGACGTCGTAGCCCTCCTCCACGAGCATCTCGGCCAGGTCCAGCCGGATGAGCGCCTCATCCTCGGCGATCAGCACCCGCCTGCGCACGGCGCTCGCCTGCGTGTCGGCCACGAACCCCTACCCCTCAACGCTCCCAAAGTCGCGACACCCGGGTATCTGGGTGTCGCCATCGTCAGCGTAGTAGGTAAGCTTGCTCCTGCTCGGGTCAGCGTGACCTTGTCACGGCGAACCGAGCATGCCGGGGTGGCGCAATCGGCTGACGCGAATGGCTCAAAACCATTTGTTCGAAAGGACATGCGGGTTCGAATCCCGTCCCCGGCACCAGAAAAACTTGTCATACCTCTGTTCCATAATCTCAAGGTGCATCCACCTCACCTGCGCGAGCGCGCGACAAGAATGATGGCCGCCGGGATTCCCTTCGGCGAAATCTGCAAAGCAATTGGGCTGCCACGCGGCACCGTCTCACACTGGTTCCACGGTGAGCGCGCCCGCCGGCGGTTGGCGCATCCGCCTGAGCCCGCGCGATGTCCGCGCTGCCAACCCATCCCGGGATTTCCAGACGATCAAGCCAACTACTCGTATCTACTCGGGCTGTACCTGGGCGACGGCCATCTCGTCACCAAGGCCAAGGTCCCCGTGCTGCGGATCTCCTGCACCGACACCTGGCCGGGCTTGATCGACCAGTGCAAGACAGCGATGCTGGCAGTCCTGGCGAGAAGCGTCCAGCGGGTACAGCAGGCCGGCTGCGTCAACGTGCAAAGCTATTCCAACCATTGGCCCTGCCTATTGCCTCAGCACGGCCCCGGAAGAAAGCACGAACGCCCGATATACCTAGCCGATTGGCAACAGCCGATAGTCGACGCTAATCCCGGCAACTTCCTTCGCGGACTATTTCACTCCGATGGCTGCCGCGTTACCAACAGAGTACAGCGCGGAAAGAAGACCTATTTCTATCCGAGGTACATGTTCTCCAACGAGTCGGCCGACATCATGGAACTGTGCCGGGCACCGCTAGCCCGACTGGGAGTCGACTGGCGGATGTGCCGACGCAACATGCTCTCCGTCGCGCGCAGGGACGCAGTTGCCGTGCTCGACGAGCACGTTGGTCCCAAGTTTTGACATCGCGGCCGCCGCCGTGACCGCGCCCCCACAGGAAGTCGCCGGTTCCGGGCATGGCGGCGGTCGTCCGTTTTTCCGGGAAAGACCGGTTTGCGGCCGCCGCTGGTGTTGTCATGGCAGTACCAGGACTGGCAGGGAGGCTTCATGTTGTGGTCGGGCTCTTCCCCGTTGGCTGTCGTACGTGACGGCATGTGGGGGTTCCTGTTGTTCGCGGGAGTGTCCTGGCTGGCGATCTCCTGGAGCGTGTTGCGCCTGGAGCCGACCGACATCGTGCAGGTGGCCGGGCCGGTGATCTTGTTCGGGGCGCTGATGGAGGCGGTTCGAGCCTTGGCCGGTACCCGCACGTGGTGGTTGAACACGGGCCTTGCGGTGCTGTTCGCGGCCACGGGTGTGATTCTGCTCGCGAGTCCGGACAGTTCGTTCACCACGCCGGCGGCGTTGGTGGGCTGGTTCCTGATGGTGCGGGGCGCGGCGGATATCGCGGTGTCGATGATGACGCGGGAGACGGATCGGATTTGGGGTTTGCTGCTGGTGCTGGGGGTGGCCGAGGCCGGGTTGGGGTTTTTCGCGGCGAGTTCGTTCGCGCGGACGGCGGATCTGATGGTCTCGGTGGTGGCTGGTTTGGCGCTGGCGCGTGGGGTGGCTGATTTGGTGGCCGCGCTGCGGTTGCGGGAGGCGCCGCGGGTGTCGTTGTTGGAGTTGCCGGCGGAGCGGGTGGCGGGGGTGGCCGGGTATTCGGCCGGGTTGACGGACTATGAGTCGGAGCCGGTGCGGCCGCGTCACCGGTATCGGGAAGCCCGATCGATGCCGTCTGATCAGGGGCCGGGCGCGGATTGGGCGGCGGGCGGGGACGGGGGTTCGCCGGTTGGGCCGGGCTCGGGCGGCGGTAGTTTCCACGATGAGGTCCTGCGGACGACCGCCGATCTGGATGCGATGTTGGCGTTGGCCGGGGTGACCGGCGCGGCGGTGGGTGGGTCTCTGGGTGAGCAGCATGATCTGCCGCCGGTGCCCGATTCGCTGGCGGGTGTGGAGTTGCCGGGGAGCGCGCCGGCGGACCTGACGGACCGGTTGCGAAACCCGGCATACCCGCGGGCCACAAGCCCGGATGACCAGATCGACCGGCTATCCAGCCCGACAGATCTACCAGCCACGGACCCGGCGGACCTGATCGACCAAACGGTCCAGTTGCCCAGCGTGATGGACCTACCAGCCACGGGTACGACCGAGCAGATCGGCCTGCCGGACCAGGCGCGCGACCAGGCAAACTCGCCGATCACGGGCCTGGCGGACGGGGCCGACCAGGCTGACCGAGCACACGGCATGGCCAGCTCACCGCCGACCAGCCCAACGGACCAAACCAACCCGACGGACCAAACACAGAGCACAACCAGCACACCGCCGACCAGCCCAGCGGATCGGGTCGGCTGGATGGACCGGGTGGGGTGGACGGAGCCGGCGGCGGAGGCAGCGCCGGGCGCGGACGACGACGTGTCGATCGGAGCAAACCGCAAGTCGACCAGCTGACCACCCGTCACGGGTGACGGGTGGTCAGCGCAGCGGTTCGTCGACCCCGGCCGCCCGATCAGGGCCGAAACCCGCGCGGGCGCGGCATGCTCCGATTGGAACGTTGGGGCTGGTCAGGCGCCGATTCGGCGGAGTAGGCCTTCCTGGACGGCGCTGGCGATGTGGCGGCCGTCGCGGGTGAACATGCGGCCGCTGGCCAGTCCTCGGGCTCCGCTTGCCGATGGGCTGATCGAGTCGTACAGGAACCATTCGTCCGCGCGGAATGGCCGGTGCAGCCAGAGGGCGTGGTCGAGGCTGGCGCCGATGACGCCGCCGGGGCCCCAGACCTCGCCGTGCATGGAGAGCACCGAGTCGAGCAGGGTCAGGTCGCTGGCGTAGGTCAGGGCGCAGGCGTGGATCAGCGGGTCGTCGGGCAGGGTTCCGGCTACCCGCATCCATACTCGTTGCTGCTCGGCGGGGACTCGGTCGCCGGGTTTGACCCAGCCGGGGTCGCCGACGTAGCGCACGTCAACGGCCGAGGGCCCGGCGGCGAAGGAGGCGGCCCGGCTGGGGTGGCGCTTGACCCAGTCGGCCATCGTGGGGAGTTCGTCGGGGCCGGGCACGTCGGTGGGGGCCGGCGAGTGGTGGTCGAGGCCCTGTTCGGCCTTTTGGAACGACGCCGACATGAAGAAGATCGTTTTTCCGTGTTGCTGGGCGGTGGAGCGGCGTACGGAAAAGGATCTGCCGTCTCGGATGTTTTCGACGTGGAAATCGATCGGCACGGTCGGGTCGCCGGGGCGCACGAAGTAGCCGTGCAGGGAGTGCACGACGCGCTCGGGGTCGACGGTGCGGCCCGCGGCGATCAGGGCTTGGCCGGCGACCTGGCCGCCGAAGACGCGCTGGGCGCCCACCTGGGGACTTTCGCCCCGGAACGTGGCCGCGTTGATCTGTTTGAGGTCGAGGAGCTCGAGGAGCTGGTCGACGGCGGCCTGTCCGGAGAGCGGCAAGCTCACACCGTGCTCGGATCGACGAGCGTGCCGAGCTGGTGCACGCGCAGCGTGTTGGTGGCGCCGGGGGCGTTGGGCGGGCTGCCGGCGACGACGACCACATAGTCGCCGGGGCGGGCCAGGCCGAGGCCGAGCATCTTGCCGTCGACCTGCCGGAACATGTCGTCGGTGTGCTGCACGAAGTCGGTTAGGAAGGTTTCGACGCCCCAGGAGACGGCGAGTTGGTCGCGGACCTCGGCGACCGGGGTGAACGCGTAGAGCGGGAGGTCGCAGTGCAGCCGGGAGAGGCGGCGGACGGTGTCGCCGGTCTGGGAGAAGGCGACCAGCGCTTTGGCGCCGATGTTGCGGGCGATCTGCGACGCGGCGACGGTGAGCGCGCCGCTGTGCGTGCGCGGGTCGTGCTGCAGCCGCGGGACGCCGAAGTCGCCGCCCTCGGTGGTGCTGATGATCTTCGCCATGGTGCTGACCGTGAGCACCGGGTATTTGCCGACGCTGGTTTCGCCGGAGAGCATCACGGCGTCGGTGCCGTCGAGGACGGCGTTGGCAACGTCGGAGGCCTCGGCGCGGGTCGGCCGCGAATTTTCGATCATCGAGTCGAGCATCTGGGTGGCCACGATGACCGGTTTCGCGTTTTCCCGGCAGAGCTGGACCGCGCGCTTCTGCACCAGGGGGACCTGGTCGAGGGGCAGCTCGACGCCGAGGTCGCCGCGGGCCACCATGACGCCGTCGAACGCGAGCACGATGGCTTCCAGATGGTCCACGGCTTCTGGTTTCTCAACCTTGGCGATGACCGGGAGGGTCCGGCCTTCCTCGGCCATGATCTGGTGGACGAGCTTGATGTCGTCGGGTGAGCGGACGAACGACAGGGCGATGACGTCGACGCCGAGGCCGAGCGCGAAGCGCAGGTCTTCCTCGTCCTTGTCGCTCATCGCGGGGACACTGACCGCCACGTTGGGCAGCGAGACGCCCTTGTTGTTGCTGACCGGGCCGCCCTCGACGACGAGACAGCGGATGTCGTTGCCCTCGACGCCGGAGACCTCGACGGCGACCTTGCCGTCGTCGATCAGGAGACGGTCACCGACCCGGACCTCCTGCGGAAGCTTCTTGTACGTGCAGGAGACGCGGTCGGGGGTGCCGAGGATGTCGTCGCTGGTGATGGTGACGACGTCGCCGGTGCTCCAGATGTGCGGCCCGTTGGCGAACCGGCCGAGGCGGATCTTGGGCCCCTGCAGGTCGGCGAGGACGGCGACGGCGCGGCCGCTCTCCCGGGCGGCCTCGCGGACGAGGGCGTACACCTGCTGGTGGTCCTCGTGGCTACCGTGGCTGAAGTTCAGCCGGGCTACATCCATGCCGGCCTCGACGAGGCCCCGGATGCGCTCCGGGGACGCGGTGGCGGGTCCCATGGTGCAGACGATCTTTACTCGGCGTGTCACGGGCATCAGGCTAGTACCTCTTCCGAGTCGGCCAGTCGGCCGACCCCCGGCATGGGGATGAACATCGGGTTTGCGGGCGGCGACGACCGCTTCGACCAGCTTATCGTCCGGCGCGGCGCGCCCGTGCACGCATGCCGATTCCGCCGGCGTACGCGGGGAGCGGCCCGGCCAGGGCGCAGCTGACGCCGGGCCGGCGACGCTCCGTAGTCGGATGAAGTCCACTTTGCTCGGGGTGGGTTGTGGAGACCTGTCCGAGCTCGGGCCCGCCCACAATCCGAGTGTTGCGGCGTCGATGTGGCCGGCCCTACCGTTCGTGCTTCCGGCGGGAAGGAAGACCACGGCATGAGCGACATAGGCGCGGCCGAGGAATGGCTGGACGCTTGGACCGCGAGCGTCAACGATCGGGCCCGGGCCGCTGCGGACCTCGCTCAGCGGGTGTCCCAGCTGACCGGCACGGCAACCAACCGGCACCGCAGCGTACGGGTCACCGTCGATTCGACCGGAGCGGTGCAGAGCATCGAAGTCGACGACCGGATCCGTGAGATGACCGGGCGGGAGATCGGCCGCGAGATCATGGCCGCCATTCGCAGCGCCCAGGCGAATCTCGCCGGCACGGTCGCGGCCGCCGTCGAGGAGACCGTCGGCTCCGACACCGAAACCGGCCGGGCCGTGGTCGATTCCTTCGCGACGCGTTTCCCTCAGCCGCCGAGGAGCGAGTTGCCCGAGGCCGATCGTGAGCGGTGAGCTGCAGTTCTCGGCGCCGGCGGTCTACCGGCACGCGGGAACGGTGGACAGCGTTGCCGACGCGGTTCGCCTGGCGACGGGCGCGGTGCACGAGGTCGCCATGAATTCGCAGGCGTACGGGCAGCTTTGCCAGTTTCTTCCCGGCCTGCTCAACCCGTTGTTCGACCTGGCGTCGCAGGCGATGAACCGGGCCGCCGGATCGCTCGACGAGACCGCCGCGAGCCTTCGCACTACGGCCGGCGAGATGACCGCTGCCGACGAGGCGAGCGCCGACCGGGTCACCACCGCCGGACGGCCCCTGCCCGAGCTGCCGTTGTGAGCAATCCCCTGGTCGCTCAGGCCCAGGACTCGACGAGGTGGTACACCGGGCTCGGGCTCGTCGAGGACGTCGCCGGCGTGTGTTCCGGCATCCACGACAACAGCTGGGTCGACGTCACTCTCGGCGGTGTCGGTGGCGCACTCGACATGTTGTCCGTGGTGGTCGATCCGTTCGGCGCTCTTGTCTCGTGGGGCGTCGCCTGGCTGATGGAGCACGTCAAGCCGCTCAAGGACGGTCTCGACTGGCTGGCCGGCAACGCCGACGAGGTGGCCGCGCACGCCGCGACTTGGCAGAACGTCGCCAAGCTCACCGCGGCCACGGCCACCGAGTACGCCGGCCGGCTGAAGTCCGAGGTGGCGACCTGGTTCGGGGCCTCCGGCGCCGCGTACCGCGAGCACGCGGCGTTGCACGTCAAGGTGCTCGAAGCGCTGTCGACTGCGGCCAACGGCATCTCGTACGCGGTCGAAGGTGCCGGTTTGCTCGTCGGGCTGGTCCGCGGGATCGTGCGGGACCTGATCGCCGACTTCGTCGCCACGCTCGCCGTCCGCCTGCCGGAGTGGCTCGCGGAGGTGGGGCTGAGTCTCGGCTTCGCCACGCCGGTGGTGATCAGCCAGGTCAGCGCGTTGGTGGCCAAGTGGGTCAACAAGATCCAGCATTTCATCCGCGGTCTGCTACACAGTTTGGCCCGGCTGCATCCCAAGCTCGGCCGGCTGGGCGAGATCCTGACCGGGCTGTCCCGTTACTCCGATGAGTTGGCGGGCGGCGGCGGGCACGGGCCACCGGGCGGGGGCGGATCGCGGCCACACAGCGGCGCCGGGGACGGTTGGCACGAGGGTGATCCCATTCCCGCGCCGCTGGACGGCGGGGACGTGCCGACCGACGCGCCGCTGGGCTCCAGATACCACAACGAGACCGACCCGAACGAGCCGTTCCCGTTCCGGCCGTTCCGCACGCCGGTCCACTACATGGACGAGACCGAGCGGGAGGCTCATCGCCTCTTCGTCGATGCCGACGGCAGACTGCGCCAAGCCGACGACGGTTCGCTGTTCGACACCACGACCGAACATACGGTGCGTAGTCAGGGCCGGGCTATCTTCGTCATGGACGGCAACGGGAACCTCTACGCGACAACGAGGCAGGAGGTCGGCGTCATTCATCACTCGTCGTTGCTCGCCGGGGCCGATGTCGCCGGAGCCGGCGAGATCAGAGTCGTCGGCGGCCGGCTGACTGAGATGTCGGACCAGAGCGGTCACTACACTCCGGCCGCGGCGACCAATGACCGCGCGTTGCAGGCGCTCCGGGCGCAGGGCCTGCAACCAGGGGACGACTTCCAGCAGTACGACTTCACGAACAGGCCACGATGATCATGGACGAGCTGACCGTGGACGGGCTCATCTCCGAGGTGCTCTATCCCTTCGAGGGCGGCTTCGATTTTCGCGGTCCCGAGGAGCCGGACCGCTTCGCGCAGTCCATGATCGATCGCCGGTACTTTCCCGCCGGGGTCGAGAACTACGCCGAAGCCATCTCCCGGACCGTGCGGGCGGGACGGCTGCCGGCCTACTCCCGAGAGGTCGGCGCGGCCCGCTATTCGGAGCAGGACCGCTTCGAGTTCCTGCGGAAGGTGGATCGGCGCCTCGAGGAGCTCAAGCCGTGGCCGCGGCCGCCGTTCGTCAAGATTCCCGTAAGGCAGTGGGATGATCTGGGCGTTTCCCAGGCTGTTGCCCGCATCGACCGGCCGATGCACCGGTTCGAGGCGATCTTCAACCAAGGCTTCGATCGGGTGGTTGTCGGGGACGGCACGCTGCCGGTCATCCTGCTGGAGTTGCGCACCGGGGAGATCGTCGCGGTGATCGGGTCGGTTGAGCCGGGGTCCACTGTCTTCACCCTGATGCGGCGTGGCGACGACGATCCGGCCACGGTCATCGCGCACTTCGGCGCGGTGACCGGGATCCCGGCGGCGCAGATCGAGGCGCTGTAGCGCGCGACGGCGAAACCGCCGGCCTGCGGATACTCGCCGTTCTGGCGGAACCGGGCGAGGGTAGGCTCAGGTCATGGCCGAACGCGTCTCCGGGAGTCCCGCCCCGGCCGGCATTTCTTGCGCCGTGCCGTTTCTGGACGTGTTCAAGCTGCTCGGCAAGCGGTGGAACGGCATCATCATCGTCGCGCTGTTGCAGCGGCCCGCGCGGTTCAACGAGCTGGCCAAGGTGATCCCCGGCATCACCGACGGCATTCTCACCGACCGGCTGCGCGAGTTGATGGCGGCCCGGCTCGTCGAGCGTCAGGTGGCCGACGGCCCCACGACCGCGGTGCTCTACCGGCTCACCCCGATCGGCGAGGATCTGCGTGGCGCGTTCGCGGAGCTGCACGACTGGGCCGCCCGCAACGACATCGGGCAGCTCTACGCGAGCGACACCGCCGCCGCGCCGGCAGCCACCTGACCACGGCCCGACCGCCCACCAACGGCTCCCATCGACCAGCTGCCGCAGACCGGCCGGTGGTCAGCGGCGGGCGAGGTCGATCAGCTCGGCGTACAGGGCCAGCAGCTCGTCGATTTCCTGGGCGCGGCCCTCGCTGTCGTGCCCGGAGGGGGCGAACAGCACTTGGTCGACGCCGGTGCCCTCGAGTCCGGCCAGGTCGTCGGCGATCTCGCTGGGCGCGCCGCCGAGGTACGGCCGGCCGTCGCCCAGCGGTTTGCCGGTGATCGGCACGTTCGCGCGGGCGACCACGGTCACCGATGCCGGGTCCCGGCCGAATTCCTCGGCCGCCGACCGGAACGCCGTGGTCAGGCCCAGCAGCACGTCGCGCGACACGGCTACCGGGTTGAGCCCGTCGGCGATCCGGGCGGTCCGCCGTACGCCGCCGGGGGTCATCGCACCCACCAGGACCGGAACGTGGGCCTGGACCGGCTTGGGGTTGATCTCCGACTCGGCGATCCGGGTGAACTTGCCGTCGTAGGCGACCGGGTCGGGTCCCCAGCAGGCCCGCATGGCGGCGACGACCTCGTCGAGTCCGGCGCCGATCCGGCTCATCGGCACGCCGGCCGCGGTGAACTCCTGCGGCATCCAGCCCTGCCCGAGCCCGGCGACGACCCGGCCGCCGCTGAGCTGGTCCAGGGTCGCGAACCGTTTGGCGAGCACGACCGCCGGGTGCAGCAGCGCGTCGATGATGCTGGTGCCGAGCTTGACCCGTTCGGTGAGCGCGGCGACATAGCTGAGCGTCTCCAGCGGCTCGTACACCATCCGGTAGACCTCGGGCACGGGCTGCGGCTCGCCGCCGCCCATCACGACGGGCGCGGTCGGCCGCAGCAGCCGCTCGTAGGTCCAGACCGAGTCGTAGCCGAGCCGTTCCGCCTCCTGGGCGACGCGGGCGATGGCGGCGGGACCGGCCAGCGGCCCCGACGTGGGCAGAGCGATACCGAGTTCCATGCCGCCACCGTACTATATTTTCCGTAGTTAACTACGGAAAAAAGAGTGTCGGGTTAGCGGCTGGCCGCCAGCGGCTGGGACGACGGCTGCACCGGGGCCGGCAGGTCGCCCTGCGCGCCGAGGTAGGTGTGGATCGCCGACGCGGCGCCGCGGCCCTCGGCGATCGCCCAGACGACCAGCGACGCGCCCCGGTGCATGTCGCCCGCGACGAACACCCCGTCGGCGGACGTCTGCCAGTCGCCGCGGGCGTCGAGCGTGCCGGCGGCGTTGCGGGAGACGCCGAACTGGGCGAGCAGCGGGCTGTCCTCGGTGCCGTCGAAGCCGATCGCCAGCAGCACCAGGTCGGCGCGCAGGTCGCGTTCCGAGCCCTCGGCGATCGTGACGACGCGCTTGCCGTCCTTGCGCTCGACGGACACGTCGGCGATCCGGATGGCCGCCACGTTGCCCCGGCCGTCGTCGACGAACTCGCTCACCGCGACGCCGAAGACGCGTTCGCCGCCCTCCTCGTGCGCGGGGTAGTTGCGCAGGATGACCGGCCAGGTCGGCCACGGGTGCACTTCGCCCGCGCGGACCTCGGGGGGCAGCGGGTACTGGTCCAGCTGGACCACCGAGGCCGCGCCCTGGCGGTGCGCCACACCGAGGCAGTCCGCGCCGGTGTCGCCGCCGCCGATGATGATCACGTGCTTGCCGGCCGCGTCGATCGGTGTGCCGTCCTGCAGGCCGGCCACTACCCGGTTCGCCGGGACCAGATGCTCCATGGCCAGGTGTACGCCGTTCAGCCGGCGCCCCGGCGTCGCCGGCGTGTCCCGGCTGGCCAGCGCGCCACAGGCGAGCAGCACGGCGTCGAAGCGTTCGCGCAGGTCGTCCGCGGTGACGTCGACGCCCACGTTCACGCCGGTCTGGAACTCGACACCCTCGGCCGCCATCTGGGCCAGCCGGGCGTCCACGACCTGCTTCTCGATCTTGAAGTCGGGGATGCCGTAGCGCAGCAGGCCGCCGATCCGGTCGTCACGTTCGAACACCGTCACCGCGTGCCCGGCCCGGGCCAGTTGCTGCGCGGCGGCCAGCCCGGCCGGGCCCGAGCCGACCACGGCCACGGCCTTTCCCGACGCGACGGACGGGCGTTGCGGTTGCACGTACCCGAGATCGAACGCGTGGTTGGCGATCTCGACCTCGACCTGCTTGATCGTGACCGGGTCATCGGAGATGCCGAGCACGCACGCCGCCTCGCACGGCGCGGGGCAGAGCCGGCCGGTGAACTCCGGGAAGTTGTTGGTGGCGTGCAGGCTCTCGGCCGCCGCCGCCCACGCCCCGGTGCGCACCAGGTCGTTCCAGTCCGGGATCCGGTTGCCGAGCGGGCAGCCCTCGTGGCAGAACGGGATGCCGCAGTCCATGCACCGGGTGGCCTGGTCGCGGACCAGGTCCTCGGTCGCCGGTGGGTACACCTCGTGCCAGTCCTGGATGCGTACGGGCACCGGCCTGCGCTTGGGGAGTTGCCGCTCGTAGCGCAGGAAACCGTTCGGGTCAGGCACGCTTGACTCCCATAACCGCCTCGTCCACGTTGCGACCGGCGGCCTCGGCGGTCCTGATCAGCTCCATCACACGCTTGTAGTCACGCGGCACCACGGCCGTGAACTCGGCGACCGCGGCGGGCCAGTCCTTGAGCAGCCGCCCGGCGACGGCCGAGTCGGTCTCGGCGAAGTGCTTCTCCACCAGCGCCCGCAGGACCTCCTGCTCCTCGTCGGTGAGGGGGGCGAGATCGACCAGTTCCGGGTTGACTCTCGACGGGTTGAGGCCCAGCACGAACGCCGTACCGCCGCTCATGCCGGCCGCGAAGTTGCGCCCGGTCGTGCCGAGCACCACCACGGTGCCGCCGGTCATGTACTCGCAGCCGTGGTCGCCGACACCCTCCACGACGGCCACCGCGCCGGAGTTGCGCACCGCGAACCGCTCGCCGGCCCGGCCGCGCAGGAACACCTCGCCGGCGGTCGCCCCGTACAGAATGGTGTTGCCCGCGATGATGTTCTCCTCCGCCACGAACGGGGCGTCGGAGTCGGGGCGCACCACCACCCGCCCGCCGGAGAGTCCCTTGGCGACGTAGTCGTTGGTGTCGCCGATCAGCCGCAGCGTCACGCCGCGCGGCAGCCACGCGCCGAACGACTGCCCGCCCGTGCCACGCAGGGTGAACGCGATGGTGTCGTCGGCCAGGCCGCGGTCGCCGTACCGGCGGGCCACCTCGCCGCCGAGCATCGCCCCGACGCTGCGCTGATCGTTACGGACCGTCAGGTCGGCACGCACCGGCGAGCGGTCGGCCAGCGCCGGTGCGGCCAACGCGAGCAACTCGTTGTCGAGGGCCTTGTCGAGGCCGTGGTCCTGCGCGACGATGCCCCGCCGGGCGGCGCCGGCCGGCAGGTCGGGCACGAACAGCAGCGGCGCCAGGTCGAGACCCTTGGCCTTCCAGTGGTCCACCGCGGGCAGCACGTTGATGATCTCGGCGTGCCCGATCGCCTCGTCCAGCGAGCGGAAGCCCAGCTCGGCCAGGTAGCCGCGGACCTCCTCGGCGAGGAACAGGAAGAAGTTCTCCACGAACTCGGGCTTGCCGGTGAAACGTTCGCGCAGCACCGGGTTCTGGGTGGCGATGCCGACCGGGCAGGTGTCCAGGTGGCAGACCCGCATCATGATGCAGCCCGAGACGATCAGCGGCGCGGTCGCGAAGCCGAACTCCTCGGCCCCGAGCAGCGCCGCGATGATCACGTCACGGCCGGTCTTGAGCTGGCCGTCGACCTGCACCGTGACCCGGTCGCGCAGCTTGTTCAGCAACAGGGTCTGCTGCGCCTCGGCCAGCCCCAGCTCCCACGGCGAGCCGGCGTGCTTCAGCGAGTTCAGCGGCGACGCGCCGGTACCGCCGTCGTGCCCGGAGATCAAGATCACGTCGGCCTTGAGCTTGGCCACGCCGGCCGCGACGGTGCCGACTCCGATCTCACTGACCAGCTTTACGTGGACCCGGGCCGCCGGGTTGACCATCTTCAGGTCGTGCACCAGCTGGGCCAGGTCCTCGATGGAGTAGATGTCGTGGTGCGGCGGCGGCGAGATCAGCCCGACGCCCGGGGTGGCGTGCCGGGTCTTGGCGATCCACGGCCACACCTTGTTGCCGGGCAGCTGGCCGCCCTCGCCGGGCTTCGCCCCCTGCGCCATCTTGATCTGCAGGTCGTCCGCGTTCACCAGATATTCGGCCGTCACGCCGAACCGGCCGGAGGCGACCTGCTTGACCGCGGACCGCCGCTCGGGGTCGTAGAGCCGGTCGATGTCCTCGCCGCCCTCGCCGGTGTTCGACTTGCCGCCGAGGCGGTTCATCGCGATCGCCAGCGTCTCGTGCGACTCCGCCGAGATCGAGCCGTAGCTCATCGCGCCGGTGGCGAACCGCTTGACGATCTCGGAGGCCGGCTCGACCTCGTCGAGCCCGATCGGCTCCCGGTCCGGCTTGAGCCGGAACAGCCCGCGCAACGACCCGGCCGAGGAGGCCAGCTCGTCGACCTTCGCCGTGTACTTCTTGAAGACGTCGTACTGCTTGCTGCGGGTCGCGTGCTGCAGCAGGAAGACCGTCTCGGGGTTGAACAGGTGCAGCTCGCCCTCGCGGCGCCACTGGTACTCGCCGCCCACCTCGAGGCGGCGGTGGGTGCGCTCGGCCGGATTGCTCGGATACGCCTTCTCGTGCCGCGCCTTGACCTCGGCGTGGATCTGGGCCAGCCCGGAACCGCCGATCCGCCCGGAGGTGCCGGCGAAGTAGCGCTGCAGCAGCCGGTTGTCCAGGCCCACGGCCTCGAACACCTGCGCGCCGCAATAGGACGACACCGTCGAGATGCCCATCTTGGACATGATCTTCAGTACGCCCTTGCCGAGCGCCTTGACGTAGTTGCGGACCGCGGTGCGCGACTCCATGCCCGCGAGCGGGCCGGTGGCGATCAGGTCGTCGACGGTCTCGAACGCCAGATACGGGTTCACCGCGGCGGCGCCGTAGCCGATCAGCACGGCCGCGTGGTGCACCTCGCGGCAGTCGCCACTCTCCACCACCAGGGCGACCTGGGTGCGGGTCTGCTCGCGGACCAGATGCTGGTGCACGGCCGCGGTGAGCAGCAGCGACGGGATCGGTGCCAGGTCCGCGTTCGAGTCGCGGTCGGAGAGCACCAGGATGCGTACGCCGTCCTCGATCGCCTCGGACACGTGCCGGCAAATCTGGGTCAGCCGGGCCTTGATGCCCTCGGCCCCGTCACGCAGCGGATAGAGGCCCGACACGCGTACGGCCTTGAAGCCGTGCATGTCGCCGTCCTCGTCGATCGAGAGCAGCTTGGCCAGCTCGTCGTTGTCGATGATCGGATACGGCAGCACGATCTGCCGGCAGCTCGCCGGCCCCGGCTCGAGCAGGTTGCCCTCCGGCCCGATCGTCGCCGCCAGGCTGGTCACCAGCTCCTCCCGGATCGCGTCCAGGGGCGGGTTGGTGACCTGCGCGAAGAGCTGATGGAAGTAGTCGAACAGCAGCCGCGGCCGGGTGGACAGCGGCGAGATCGGCGTGTCGGTGCCCATCGAGCCGAGCGGCTCCGCGCCGGAGCGGGCCATCGGCGTAACGAGGATCTTCAGCTCCTCCTCGGTGTAGCCGAAGATCTGCTGGCGCCGGGTCACCGAGTCGTGGGTGTAGATGACGTGCTCGCGGGCCGGCAGGTCGGCCAGGTTGATCAGGCCGGCGTGCAGCCAGTCCGCGTACGGCTGCGCGGCCGCCAGGCCGGTCTTGATCTCGTCGTCGTGCACGATCCGGCCGGCCTCGGTGTCCACCAGGAACATCCGGCCCGGCTGCAACCGGCCCTTGGCGATCACGGTGGCCGGGTCGAGGTCGAGCACGCCCGCCTCGCTGCCCAGCACGACCAGGCCCGCGCTGGTGTGCCACCAGCGGCCCGGGCGCAGGCCGTTGCGGTCGAGCACCGCGCCGATCAGCGTGCCGTCGGTGAACGCGACGCTGGCCGGGCCGTCCCACGGCTCCATCAGGCTGGCGTGGAAGCGATAGAACGCTCGCCGCGCGGGATCCATGGCGGAGTCGTTCTCCCACGCCTCCGGGATCATCATCAGTACGGCGTGCGGCAGGCTGCGCCCCGACAGGTGCAGCAGCTCCAGGACCGCGTCGAAGTTCGCCGAGTCGGACGCCTCCGACGTACAGATGGGGAACAGCCTTTTGATGTTGCCCGGCACGTTGGGCGAGGCGAGCAGGGCCTCGCGGGCGGCCATCCAGTTCTTGTTGCCGCGGATCGTGTTGATCTCACCGTTGTGCGCGATGAACCGGTATGGGTGCGCCAGCGGCCAGGACGGGAACGTGTTCGTCGAGAACCGCGAGTGCACCAGCGCGATCGCGCTGTCCACCCGCTCGTCGGTCAGGTCGGGGAAGAACTCGGGCAACTGGTCGGGCGTGAGCATGCCCTTGTAGGTGATGGTCCGCGCGGACAGCGACGGGAAGTATGCCGCGACGCCGCGCTGCTGGGTCTCCCGCTCGGTCTGCTTGCGGATGCAGAAGGCCACCCGGTCCAGATCCAGCCCGTCCAGCGGGGCGCCCGCCGGGCCGGCCGGCGAGTCGCTGAGCCGGTGCGCCGCGAGGAAGACCTGCCGGATCAGCGGGCGCGCCGCGTCGGCGGTCTCGCCCAACCCGGACGGCTGCACGGGCACGTCCCGCCAGCCGAGAATGTCGCCGCCCTCGACGAGCGCGTACTTCTCGAACACTGTGATCGCGCGGGCCGCGGACTCC
>Ga0307515_10010332_pt1 | contig 17895 bp, 10 predicted proteins | sample 17_EM_MG_FD_194513 | JGI IMG/M metagenome (GOLD analysis project Ga0307515, IMG submission 194513) | Populus trichocarpa ectomycorrhiza microbial communities from riparian zone in the Pacific Northwest, United States - 17_EM | ecosystem: Host-associated > Plants > Roots > Unclassified | place... | reverse complement strand
ATAAGGGCGGTTATATTAACTCTATATCTATTTTAAGATACTATATATAGAACTATAAAATACTTTCCACCTATTAACTAACTAAGATTAATCTCTTTAAGATTAATAGGGTACCTTAGGGGGGAGTCTTTCCCTAAGGTTCTTCTTTTTCTAACTTATTAGACGTTTCTCCTTTCTCTATCTCCTTAATATCGCCTATATTCTTTAACTCCGGGTAAGATAAGGTAAAGTAACTCTCCTTATTACAGTTATAGCATATAGCTAAGATAGGGTTAATTAGAGTATTACGGCAAATACTAGTTAATAATATAGTACGTAGCTAGTTAGGCGTTGCTTACTAGTGCGTAGTTATAACCATTTTTAGTATAAGAGTAGTTGTAGCTTATCTTCCTACTCTAGCTCCTATAGGTATAGCTAGTAAGTTCTAATTATTATAGAGTTGCCTCTGCTAATTAGGATAGGCTTTAATTTGCTTTAGTTCTAAGTCTAATAATAGGTAATAAGCTGCGAGTTTGTTATAAGTTAGTAGGTTATCTAAGGTTATAGCAATCTTCTTTTATAGCTAAATTATTAGCTTATTATATAGGTCTAATTAGTAGTTCTTAAGGGAAACCTAGCCTTCTCTTATAAGGTGTAGAAATTAAGTCTAGAATTTAGTAAAGGGTTAGTTTAGTTTTATTATTAGGCGATTATAGTTATACTAGGCGTTCCGTACTTTGTTTAGGTTAATATAAATAGCCGCTAGGTACCGTATTATCTTATTAATAAATATAAATTAAATAGGGGACTCGTCCTTAAACTTGGCTTAAAGGTACTATTAGGCGTCCCTAGTGGTTTAACTAAAGAGGTAGAGTATTTTAGCTTCTTTAGAAAGGAAATAGTTATAGTTAACATAGAGCTTTCCTTATACTTAAATTCTCCAATTTTTAAAGGTAGGGTTTATCTTATTAAATAGTAGTAGGGGGTTAAGGAGCTTAATAGACTTTAATTACTTTGTTATTATATCTATACTCCCTAGTGTATTATATTTAGTGGAGTAAATAAGTTAGCTAGGGCTTTAAGGAGGGGAAGCTAGGCTATTTTATAGGGCTGTAAGGCTTTCTAGGATCTCTTATAGGGTCTCTTATATATTTCTTACTTTAAGATAATTGGCTTCCTAGCTGGCTATAAAGGCGCAAATCTGCTCGCGTACGTTTATAATGTTATTATTATCTTCAATTTCTAATCTTAATTAGATCTTAGGTTTCTCTTAGGTAAAGGCAGCTTTCTTAAATAAGCTTACTTTAGGTACTATTATTAGCTTCCTAAGGTTTATTAATATTATACGCTTAGTTTTAATTTTGGGGGTATAGGTCTAGTCCTGTTTAGCTTATAAGGTAGGATATTATCTAGGCCTTCCCAGGTAATATAGAGTTGTTTTAGTGTTTAAGTATAACGTGTTAACGCGTTATTATAGGCGAAGTTTCTTTTAGGGTGGGATATTATTAAGGCCTTCCTAAGTAGAGTAGGGTGAGCTTAGTATAATATTACGGCTTATATAAATACCTCTAAACTAAAGCTTGTAGAATGCTGTATTACGAAAATACTAAGCTAAGGAGAAGGGAAAAAGGGGTCGCTAGGACCGATATAAATAAATATATAGGGTAAGCTGCTAAGGCGTTAGCTTTGGGCGGGTTAATCGCAAGTCGGCAGAATATAGCAGAATTTGGTAGGTAATATGCGATAGCGCCGTTACAAAACCTCTTTATAAATCTTTATAAGGACTTCTATTTCTAATTATCCCCTAAGCCCCTCTACTTTTTCTATATTTAGTTATATTATAATTATATACCTAGTTATTATCTTAAGGGGGGTAGGTTCCCTATACTATAAAAGCGTAACTATGGCAGCCTAGGTACGGTTCGCCGGTAAAAAGGGGTTTTATTTATTTTTAATTTTGCTTAGCCATTAGAGGATTTAATTAATAGTTTACTAGAGGGGCGCCTAAGGTTTACTAAACTGGCGAAGCTATTCTACTAGCTATATTAGTTCGTTATAGCTAATAGTTACTCCCCTATAATTCTAGATACTAGACGCGTCTAATAGGCTTTATATTTTATTAAATGCCTTCTTAATAGAGGTGTTTCCGCTTTATAGTGTGGTATTCGCCCGTCTTTGTTATGGAGGGCCGTTATTAGGCGTGGATCTGGCGGTTACGCGCGAGTGCGAGCCACCGTTGGTCGACGTGTGCCTCCCCTGCGATGCATGCATCTTAGGGGGATTCTCTGGGTGTTTTTCAGGGTTCTTTTTGGTTGGTTTTGGTCTTTTTGGGCCGGGTGCAGCAAGAGCTCCTTTGCTATCAGATTTTAATATTTATTAAACGTAATAAAACCTTATCGCCTACTCTAAAATACTTATCCTAGTATTTATAGTTATACTAAAGTCTTTACTGCTCTTGGGTATCTTATAGGCTCTACTTTATATACTTCTATTACTCCTCCTATTCCTTAAGGTACTCTTATACTCTTTAGTAGATATCCTTAAACTTTCTAGTAAGATCCTATAATTAATTATACGGCCTTAGCTAGTAATTATTAGGTATACTATTAAACCTAAACAGTTAAACGCTATAGGTAATCTAGATTAGTACATACTAATGCAATAAATATTGCTTTAAGTTGTAAGCATATTCTGCATATAGAAGTAGCTTATACTAGTTATCTTACTAGTAGTTTAAATATATTTATAGGTAAAACTCTAGTTCCTAATTTTAGTGTTTTATTTACCCGTCTGTCTATAAATAAAAGGCTATACTATAATAGTAGTCTATCTTTAAATAGAAGTATAGATTTAACTAGTATTAGCTTATAAAGATACTGCCCCTATTAGTAATAATAGAGTATGGCTAATCTACATTAAAAAAGTATTTCTCGTTAATTAGGTTGGTAAGCGCTTATATATTAATTGTCTTATTAATAGGAAGGTATTAGATATACTTAAAAAACCTATTAATAAGTATAAGGACTAAATTATACATTTATCCTTACTTATTCTTAAATAGTGGAAGATGTATAATAAAATCTATAGCGTAATATTACTATATATAAGGGTACAAAGAGGCTTTAGAGTAGATCCGAAGGAATAAAATATATTTTATCTAAATCTAGGGGTATAGCTCTTATAGAGAACAAGACGTTACGTAAAAAAGAGATAGGAATAACGTAAAAGTCTTATAATTAAATGGTTAGGCGTCTTGGCAGTTAATATATATATACACAGTCTTTAACAGACTTTAGTAGAATTTAATTAATCTAGTAAAACTTAGTAGGAGTTAATAATAAAGCTAGCAGAATCTAGTAGAATTTAGTTAAAGCATTAAAATTTATCCGTTAAGTATTTTGCTAAGACGTTCCTACTATAACTAGACTAGTCCTGTTATAGTACTCCCCCTTTAACTAAACGTCTGGGGTGGTTTAATTTTAGTTAAGACTTTTAACTTATTACGTTTTATATATTTGTATTAAATAGTAATATAATATTTTATTAATTCTAATCGTTAAATAGACTAATTAGGATTTTCTATACCCAGTATAAAAAATTACTATTAGCTTAGTTAAGGCAGAACAATGATCTTTTTAGACTAGACTAGAGTAGATCTAAACTTAAATCCACTTTACCAACCCATCTAAAGCTAGAGCTCCAAAGCAAACATATACTATAAATAGTAAGTCTTAGCATAAATATAGTATTAAGGAGGTTAAGGTAGAGGTGGTAAATATTACTAATATTATATTAGATTCTCTACTTATCGTCCTTATTAACCTCTCTATCTTTATCGCCGTCGTTAGTATTGTCGCCTTAATTAAGAATTACCTTCATAGCGGCGAACTCTACCTCTAATACCCCCTCGCCATATTGGTAACGATCGTATTTACGAAAAAGGTAGATGCTTTAGGGAATGTACTGCTATACAAACCCCTAAGTACCTACTACTAGACTGCAGCCTATATAAAGAAGAGAAAAAGAAAATGCGAAGGCAACTAGGCTCTTCTCTCTCTCTCTAAAGAAGCTATTTTGCACAGAGAAAGGAAGAGAAGCTCTTTTTCTGTTCCTAGATAGGACAGGGATAGCTACTAGAAAGTGGCTAATAGTAGCAGGATCTCTAGAAGGAGGTAACTCCTACTAGGCTTTTAGTAAACAGATAATAGTGAGCAAAAGGACAGAGATAGGCGTTAGGATTTCTTATTTCTTATAATCTCTTCTATCGTTTTCTTATTACCTAATAGTTATTAGTAACCTAAGTATTTTTACTAAGGAACTATAAACTACTAGGACATAGTCACTAGTATATATTAAGCTGTCTAAAAAGGATTCATATATATAGAGCTATAGCGCCATAGCCTAGAGGCTGCATGCGCAGTATTATACGTAGTATAATACAACGGACTTAAAAAAAAAACCTTCGTATTTTAGTATTTTTAGGCGCCTTTGTTAAGGCGTAATACCGAATATACTACTTACCGTTTAGTTTAAACTCCTCTACCTTCCTTAACGCGGCGGTTCCGTTCGGGTTGATTTCTTTAGGAGTAATAAGGATATTCTCTAAGACAGGCATACGGATAGAGAAGAATTATTGTCGATCTGAAGACCGTGCGCAGATTTCAGGAAAGAAGAACTCATGTGTTGATTGATCTATGAAAGAAAAGAGACTATATATACATGATGTAGGTACAGGACCAGCGGGGGGGTACGTAATAGGGAGTAGATGATCGAGTCAAGCAGGGGTAGGTGACTGAGTGAAGGGGTAGGTAACTGAGTCGGGTGGCAAGACAACCTGATTCAGGTCGACAATTATTCTATATTAGTTAGCGAGGAATAACACTAAAAGGGTAGGTACTAGGGGGGGGGAGGGAGGTAAAAAGGGCGACGGCGAGGATAATAGCCGCGGTAAATGGTTAAGGTATAACTAGAAGTTCTAGATTTAGTAGCTAATACTAGCTATTAAGAACGCTGAGCCACTACGCAACCCCCCGATTAGCTAATCCTACGCACTGATGATATAATGTCCTTTCCTCCCTCCCGATTAGGTATAGGGTTTGGAGCTCTAAGAGCTCCGCTACCTTAGATCCACTCCAGGGCAAGCCTCAGTCCATCCTGAAACTCCATATTGGCTCCAGTCCAAAAATATCGCTGCCCCAGAATAACAACCATAACCCGCAAGCAAAACAATCCAAAAGGAATGAAGCCCAGCCCAGATGGCGGCAATGACGCCGATATATACATGCCCTGTGGAACATTATCCCAACCTCCAAATCCAACCCATAGTTAGTGCGTGGGAACAGATTTCAATTATTTATGCAACAACAGAGGTGCAGATGAGAGCTTGGCCGAGCTACGAAGGTACGTAAGTTAGCTAGTGCGTATGAAGATATGGCAGGTGCGACTTACGACTGGGAGGAGGCAGCATTTGGCTTGCTGTCCAATGGCGGAGCAGATATCAATGAAGTTAGCAGTGGAGGTTGGCCGAGTTGGTGCTGCGGTTGTGGGTTAGCAGGCTGGCTCTCCCTCTACGCAAGTAGAGTGTGCGTACGGTCCGCGCAGTTCAAATCGACAAGTTCGAGAACGTCTGTTGCGCAGCATTGAGCGTTGCTGTCGGTACCCGGGCAGAGTGTCACTTCACGCTTTTCAGTGAGGTAGGCTGGTGTAGCAAGAGCAGTAGATGCACCGATAAGGGCAGAGGCGATGATGGTGAAGAACTTCATTATGAGGGGGTTTGAGTTTTGAGTTCCGGTCCGGCTGTGGATAGTAAAGTGAACGGTCTGACTAGGGATATAATGAAGGCAATGAAGGCGGATATGTTTTACGAATTGTAGATGATCTGTTGCGGGTCGATTTCAGCGGTCTCAGATCGTATCTTTAACTAATTTTCTTTCCAAGGACGAGGCTGGAATCGTCATCACTGTGGCCCAGAAGAAGCAGGATTGACTGTTGCATTAGAAATCGGTGGGGCGTTGACAGATTCCATCCAGGAAGCTTTGCGCTTGCCTTGAGTACACGTAAAATCCGATAACCTTGTCTAAAAGCTCCCCTTTCTGCTAGATATGTATCCTTGACGGTTGGTCACGATATTTCAGCTATGAAGTTGAACCCATGCCCTAGGGATTGCATTTTGAGTGGTTAATCGCGATGGCAGGCTTAGAAAACCCGCGGTTACAGTTGCCTTGGCCTCAAGGCGAGGGCAAGTTGTAAGTAGCTCTGAAGACCACTTTCAGAGAGATAGCTGTTCTTGGGACTGATGAACTTTCTGGAAGGCGACGTAGCGATACGGACGGGTTCGCCGGGCTAAGATGACAGTTAGGGCTCGAGCGGTGCCTCTCAAGGCACATTGCCGAATGGAAAGTCGCGGAACGGACCTATGACACAGAAAAGGGAGCTTTCTTGCAAGGTCTTTTATCGAATTAAAAAATAGCCTGGTCAGGGTATGACGCGAAAGTGTTCAACCAAGAGTCTCCGAGAGCGGCATTAACGGCTCATTTCCGAGCCGTTTGATGATCGACGTGAAAGGGTTTGCCACCCTAATCACGATATGTGGATGGTCGAATGGCTCCTTTCAGGTTTCTGGAAAGAGAAACTCCCATGCGCGAATCACATGTAGGAATGGAGGCTGTGCTAGTCGTGGCAACTATCCAAAGCTAGGTTGAGCCCTGCAGCGGGCTGATGATGAAAGGCGTGTTTCTGGGGTAGCCCAATGGCCGTTAGCACCCGAGAAGGGGCAGTTCTTGCAAAGCCAAGTAATGTCTCTAGAACGGTGTGGCAATATAACATCAGAACTATTAAAACGTTAAGTAGCGATCCAGGCATCAGTAGGTACTGTCGATCCTTTCAACGGTTGAGGGTCGATCTTTTACCAGGCGTCCAAAGGTGCAAGAATTGTCGAAATGAGAGGCTAGTGAAGAATCATGCAATAAATAAACGTAAATTCAGGACTTAGCAACACGCCAAAAAATACCAGAAATCTGATATAGCCACTACGGTTGGCACAAGATGAAAGGGGCTGGCTAGGCATTCCCAGGTATAATCACAAGAAGAACCTTCTTACTTTTCCCATTACAGCTGCGGAACGGCTAGAATATATGGTGGAAGAGTATTTCATTCCCACCTACCATGAATCCTTAAAATTATTAGTCGTGGCAGCTGCGGAGAAGATTGTTCACCTCCCTGTACGGATTGCTAGCGGCTTGGCATAGAATATATGAGAACATTCACTCTTTCCATACAAAGCATGCCTAGACGCTGGCAATCTGTACGGGGGAAGGGGTTGTAGAAGCCTTCCACGTGCCACATCGATCATCGGCGCATCGCCAACGGCTCGAACTAGGGACAGTCCCTGCTGGGGAACGGGGCGCCTACTCAATGTGATCGCGTAGGACATGGATCTACGTCACACATGGCACTGGCTGCGCTTTAGACCATCGTCGAATTTAGGGGCCGTTCGGTTGTAACTTCAGAATCAATCTGGAAGCTCCATTCTGATGCAACTATTCGGTAGAACTGACGACTTCTGATCCGAAACTCCTTCAGATCGGCAGCCGCGTCAAATTTGCAAGTTACGGTGATCCTGAACTGGATTGTAAGGGATGAGAAGGTCACCAACCTACTTACCACACCCAGTCTATTATAGGCTTCACCTATTCTATGCTGATGCCTCGGCCGTCTGCTGTCTCTGTGCCACACTCCCCTTGCGCCACGCATGCATAGGATCTTGCTTCTTAACAGTCTTACTCTCCTCCCCTTCTTTACCCCACCCGCCACCACCAGGAGTATTGATAATGATCCGTTCCCCCGGCTTCATACTAGCCGTATTCTTGCCACCCAGGTTTATATATATATGTTGCTGCTCTTCCTTGCTCCCTTCCCCATTCGCCGCGTCCGACTTTGGATCCATTTTCTCGACCCTCCTGACCCAAATATTGAGCCCGCACTCAGCACTATCGCCGCCCTCGAGCCCGTAGGGCCTGTAGACACGCCGCTCAGACAGAATGCTAACCTGCACGGGAATCCTGAACTCTATATCGCGTACGACACCGTCACCGCCGCGATGCGCGCCCTTGCCGCCGCTCCCTTTCCGCAGCCCGAACTCGCGTAATATTACGGGATACCGTCGCTCAAAGATTTCGGCATCAGTAATTCGTGTGTTTGTCATGTGTGTGTGTACGCCAGACGTGCCATGCCATGTTGGTCCGGCGCCGGAGCCGCCCGCGATGGTTTCGTAGTAGCCAAAGCCTTTTGTTTCGGTCCGCTCCGGCGATTGGCTGCCACTGCTGTTCGAGAAAGACGTCCCACCAAATCCGAAGGTCAGGTTGTTGCAGTCACCTTGGCTGGCAGAGCAAGCGCGGAAGGCAAGAAGCACAACGTCCGTGACACGTTGGGACTGCGGGACGTTAATTGTGAGTAGAGAGGTGCTAATATGGCAAATGAAAAAGGGCTTACAGTGAGCACATTCCCACCGACTACAGCAGCATTGTCAGAAGGGGATAGGAACGATTTTTTGGGGATTTTCACGTGGATAGGCTTGAGACAACCCTGATTTAATGGGATGTCTTCCGAGATGAGACAACGTAGACAGTAGATGATTGCAGAGTACGTAACAGCTTCGGGGGCGTTGATATTGCCTTGGCTAGATTAGCAAATCGCCCACTATTGATATAGCTATGTTGGATACCTACCATATACCTCAGGCCCTGTTCCTTCAAAATCAAAAACAGCTTCACCCTTCTCTGCATCAATTGTAACCTTCAGCTTAATGGGAGATCCATCATCCATGTAATCGACAGCGGAGAGATCTTGGCCTTCAAAGCGCGTGCTGACCTCTTTTAAAAGGTTCCTAACACTTAATTCGGCGTTGTCCTGGATGTTCTTCATGTAAAATCTAACGGCATCTTCTCCATATTCTTCAATTAGCGCGCCAATGAGGTTGATACCTTTCTGGTTCGCCGCAACCTGTGCTTTGAGGTCATTGATATTATCGGCAAGGCACCTCGTGCCGCTACAACCTGGCCACTGGCCTGGTTCTTCGTGGAGCAATTCTGTTATACGCTTTTCGTTGAAATGGCCTTCCGATACTAGCTTCTCAGACTTTATTGCTGCACCTTCCTGGAATAGTTCGCGGGAGTGTGGAGGCATGGACCCAGGCAATATGCCGCCAATGTCTGCGTGATGTGCACGCGAAGCGACATAGAAGATAATGTTGTCTCCGGAGAACGCTGGAGTAATCACCGTAATATCCGGAAGATGGGTACCGCCGTACATAGGGTGGTTCGAGACAAGAACGTCACCTCTTTTGAGTTTTCCTTTCCAGATATTAGCTTGTTTCTTCACACAAGTCGACATGCTTCCCAGGTGGACGGGTAAATGAGGAGCTGTGGCGTAGAAGTTAGTAAAGAATTCGAATAAGGGTCACTGTGTACCCACCGTTCGCAACAAGGCCACCGCCAGAGTCGAATAGAGCGCATGAGTAATCTAATCGTTCCTTAACATTCGTGCTGACACTGGTCTTCTGCAATGCTCGTCCCATCTGCTCAGCAATAGCCATAAAGCGATGCGCAAAGACACTAAGCATGATTGGATCGACTTCTTTAGTGTCAATTTTCTTGTCCATGCCATTGCTTTCTCCAATGTTTATGACAACGTGGGTGTCGATTAGGAGTGCGGATGCGTCTGGCGTCACTACAATTGTTTGAGTGCCATCTGCGATAATCGCAGGTCCTTTGATACGATCGCCTACTGCAAGATCCTCGAGTTTATATATGGATGTTTCTTGTCGTCCGCCTTCGAAGTACACCGGACGAGTAGAGTAATGTTTCTCTCCTTTTGCTACGTCTTTCGGCTTGACCTCTTTGAGTTGCTGATCAACTGTCTTCTCTAAACCTTCAAATGTCTTTCCAATGCCTCTGACTCGGACATCATCCACAATGATATCTCGGTCCGGAAGAGTAAAGCCAAATTCTTGCTCATGTTGCTTGACAAATGCTTTGCCAAATGCCCAGTCATCGCCATTGTAGTCCTTCTCTGCCTCCTCTTTGGAAGGTTTTACAACCATGAGAGCAGACTCTGTTCCGCGATACCGTAGGTTAAGATATCCTTCAAAGTGTATCTGATCCTCGGAAAAGCCTTGGTCCTTGAGTGTAGCAGTAGACTTGGATCTGAGTTCTGTCATCTTTTGCTGCAGGTATTTTCGGACTTCAGCGTCGTTGGACCACACTTTCGATTCAGGCTCTTGTCGTTCATCAACTACGTCTGCCAAAGCCATTCCATAAGCTGAGAGGACCGAGGAGTATCTGTGAATTAGAATTTGAGAAATCCCTAAAGCTTCCGCAATGGCTACGGCATGCTGACCTCCAGCTCCTCCGAAAGTAGCGAGGCGATGCTTTGATGTGTTGTGGCCTCTGGCTTCCGTCAGAGAGCGGATAGGTCTAGTCATCGTCTCATTGGCGATCTTGATAAACCCGTAGGCTACTTCATCGAGCGACTTCTCCTTCTCCTTGTCGTCGCCCGCAACCTCTTTGTTAATTTGTGAGGTCAGCCCCCTGAATAGCTTTTCGCTTGCCTTAGCATCAAGACCTTCGTCTTCGTTCTTGCCGAAGATTTTAGGGAAGAAGTCGGGAAGAAGTCTTCCAAGGAACAAATTGGCGTCAGTGATTGTTAGGGGGCCGCCTTTCCTGTAGCACGCGGGGCCAGGATGTGCGCTGGCTGATTCAGGGCCGACCACAAACAGTCCATTGCGGAAGAACAAGCGTGAACCCCCACCAGCTGCCACAGTGTTAATATCGAGTTGAGGAGATTGTATGGTGACACCGGCCGTAGTGGTCTCGAAGACATGGTCATAACGGCCCGAGCCATATCGACTGACGTCTGTACTGGTGCCTCCCATATCGAACCCAATAACAGGGATTTTCGTCTCTGGGTCGTAAGACGTGAGTGCATAACCTACAACGCCACCAGCAGGCCCCGAAAGAATGGCGCGTAAACCGGAGAATATATCAACGCCGACCAAGCCTCCATCCGACTGCATGAATTCACATCGTGCACCCTTTGAGCCTTTCTCACGTTTCACGCTTTCCGTACCTAGACCCCCTTCAAATCCAGCCGCGAAACTCGCAATGTATTTCTTAATCGCTGGTGTCAGATATGCGTCCGCGCATGCAGAGGTAGCTCGAGGCACCAACTTGATCATGGGCATAAGTTCATGGCTTAGGCTGACATGCTCGAAGCCAATCTCTTTCGCCAATTTTCCAATAAGGGCCTCATGATTTGGATACGTATAACCATGCACTAGACATACAGCGATACTCCTCAGTCCTGAGTCGTATACTTCTTGCAATTGCGACCTGATCTTATCCTCAGATGGCCTTTGCAGTATCCGCACAGCCTCCCCTGATAGGCCCCGCACTAATCCCGCATCTTCTCCCGCCTTTCCAATCGGCTCCGCCTTTGTCTCATGTCTCTCTGGATCCTCCGCGTAATCCTCTAGCGTGACGCGTTCGTCTATCTCGACGACCTTTTTATGCAGTACTTTCGGCTTGTGAATATCCAGCGCGAAGATGTTTGGCCGCGACTGATTGCCGATTTCCAGACAGTCCTTGAACCCTCTCGTCACCACCAATGCAATATCTTCCCCCTTTCTTTCCAGCAGCGCATTCGTCGCAACCGTAGTACCCATCCTTATGCTTTCGATCTGGGATGTGTCCAGCGGCTCGCCGCGAGGGATCTCTTTGCTGGTAAACTTGGAGAGCAAGCGGCGTATGCCTTCGAGGGGCGCGTCGTCGTAATTAGAGGGGTCAACCGAGAGGAGCTTAATCAGGACATCGTCTTCCATCTTTCCTGTACCGGGATTGCCGACACAGTCTGTGAATGTGCCACCTCTCTAGGTGTCTGTTAGCAGGTGTCGCTAGGATTGCGAGGAGAGTGTCCTTACGTCGATGGCAATGCGAATGCCTCGTTCACTCTTCTTTTCCCACGCCATAATTTTAAGCTGGGGTCTCTGTGCGCGTTGAGTGTTCGAAAGATGAGAAAGAAAAGAGCTTCACAGTTCAATTAGCTGTCATGAGAGCAGTTGACGCAGGTATCAGGAAGAAATCTAGTAATAGATCTCAAGTGGAATCGTAGAATACACTGAAATTTAAAAAAAAAATTTATGCGTCACAATTGTTAAGGAGGAAGGTGCACTTGTTGTATGGGACAAAGCACGAGGCCGCTGAAGCGGGGAGAAATCTGCGATAGCCTCATGGTGTTTTGTCATCGATATGTCCGTGCGCAATGACGGAGAGGACAATTCTGCCACCGCCTTCTCGGTTGGCCCTTCGTATGGAGGGGCTGCTAATCAGCTCTATTCGTCCGACTGAATCACTGTACCGCAGCTCAAGCGAAGTCTGAGACAATAACCCTAGAAGAGCTTCATCTTGTCTAGGGGGGAAAAAGTACAGTATATACTCTCCAACCGCTCTAGAATTCCTAGTGGCGTATTCAAAGCGCTCTATTACGGGTCAGCCACAAAACACCTCACGAACGCAACCTCCACATCTATCTAGGTCCTCGCCGTATCAAACAGCCACAATGCTCAAACTCTCCCAGCCCGTTCACCCAAAGCCGGTCAAGGCACCCGGCCACAAACATGCGGATCTCTCTTCGCATCCAGCCTATTGCCATGTCTGTACTAACTTATCTCCCGAGACCGCATACAGTCTCCTCACGCTCAGAACTGACGTGTTCGTGCAAGAGGACTCTGGTACCGACGTGGACCTCCTTAACGGTACGGCAGAGGAAGATGCTGGCGATGGAGCGTCAGGACCGGACTGGGCCGGCATCTCGCGTATGGATCGGGCAGCGTGGCAGGTCAGCGCGAGACTTCCTGATGTTAAGGCTGCAGCGGAGAGGGGCTGTCCGTCGTGCTGGGTGTTAAATGAGGCAATTGAAAGGGTGAGTGAAGGACGTATTGACTTGAGCGGGGCCGAATTGGATGTGGGCCTTGTATACCATCCAGGTAGCGTTTTGAGAGTGTGGGTTAGTCGCATTGAGAGGGAAGAGGAGGACGAGGGAGAAAGTATGTTCTTCCCTGAATCGACGGAGAGGGTTGCCAGTGATTTGTTGTTGACTTGTGAGCTTTATACGCTGCCAGGTATGTCGTATGGCGTTGAGGTTTCATTAGTCATGTAAAAGAAGTGAGAATTACTATTAGTGAAAAGACACAGGAGAGAGAAATTTCCATGTGGTTGAAACGGCTCTTGTCCGTTAGAAAGAGATACTGCAGGCCCAAAATTTCTTGTAATATGCTCTTAGGTACAAAGCAGGGCTTGCCCTCTGAACTATGCTAATGTCGTGCAGGTCACTCCTGCCCATGGCCAACAATCGGTTCATCAATGACTGCTCATGACCCACAATATCGAGCGCACCCTTGGATCGGCGGCAAAGCAAGACATGTTCCACTAGATCCGCATTCTGAGGGTTGCTTCAATCTCATTAACAACTGGGTAAAACACTGCACTGAGTCTCACCCACGTTGTGTAATAACAGGCGAAAGCGACTTGCCGAAGCGTGTTATATACGTGGGATCCGATGACGATAACTCGACAATTCGGTTACATCAAGGTGGTGGAAAAGCCAGTTATATCGCTTTAAGCCATTGCTGGGGTAAAAGTCGCCATATTATAACTGAAAAGAAGACGTTGGACTGCTGGTGCACGAACATCCCTTGGGAGGTGCTCCAGAGAACATTTCAAGATGCTATAATTATTGCCCGAAAGCTTGGGGTTTCGTGGATATGGATCGATTCTTTATGCGTTATACAAGATGATGCAACTGACTGGGAAATCGAATCGGCGAAGATGGCTTCAATCTACGAAGATGCTTTTGTCGTAGTTGCCGCCACGGCATCAAAAGATGGAGACGGAGGATGTTTGTTCAAGAGGCTCCCAACTGTTGATTTGTCTGGAATTGACGAGCATGGAGCGCCCTTCAGTATTTTTGCTAGGCAGGCTTGCAGTCATACTATCTTTAATTGGAATGTAAGCCGAACAGCAATTAGCAAGACGACCCGGTATGCATTTACCGGTTTTGGCTTAGACACTTATCCTCTCTATCATCGCGCCTGGTGCTTTCAAGAACGCCTTCTAGGCCGCCGCATCATCCACTTTACAAGCAGCGAGATTGTATGGGAATGCCTGACGGAGCTAGATTGCGAATGCGGTGCAATGGATCATTTTCAAGGCGAGCCGCTTCTAGCGGCGCGACAATTTGTGAATGAAACGGGTCGTTCGGGTCGCGATCCAGAGCAACATTACGAGGTCTGGCGCGACCTTGTGGCGCAGTACTCGCAGAAGCAAATCACGTACAAAAAGGACATTCTGCCTGCGCTCTCTGCTCTAGCAGGAAGGTGGGCTGCCAGCTTCACTGGGCCATACCTCGCCGGGCTATGGAAAAACAATCTTCTACGGGGTTTGCTGTGGAAGTCTGTCTCTCAAGACACGAAAACACCACTGAAGTATGTCAGTCCTTCCTGGACGTGGACCTCGATTCAGCGCGCCATCGACTGGGTGTCGGAAGGGAATGAGACGATATACCATGTGACTATCCTCGATGCCGATTGCACAGTAAAAGGTCAAAATGCCTTTGGAGAAGTCACGACTGGATTCCTCAAACTGAAGGGACCGATAGTCGAGGGAACTCTGACGATGGTTAATGAAACAATTACCTCGCCTAGCGCTTTCGTTAAGATAAACGATCATTCTGTTGCTTTCCGAGCCGATCTTGTACTCCACTGTGAAAGCCTGATAGGCAAGAAGGTGTATTGTTTGCGTTACTGCACTGATGTACTCAACTCGCAGACCAGAAAAGGATTTGAGCGTGCTCTGATCCTTACAGAACGTAAAGACCTGTCCTCCGCCGGCATGATGCGCATGTATCAGCGCATCGGTGTGATGGAGCATTATCCAGTGGATGAATGGCACGCTGGCGGGACCGAAACTGAAATTGTGGTGGTTTGATAGATAATTTTTCCTAACACGGGTTATCTCTCATAAAGATGGGTGAATATCACGTCTTTTACTCACAATGTCGCGTGTTGGGTTAATAAGCAGGAAAAAGGAGGCCGACACGTTACCAAGTGTCCGGAAAGGGCGTAGGGTATCTACCTTACGGGCTAAATAGCTTCCCCCCATACAATTTTTTTTCAGGTTATACCGATTTTGGTGGCAGGGGCTTAACGGTATTATTAGAAGTCAGTTTATCGTAAAACACAAAAAAAAATTGATTAAGAGATGCAGATCGTAATATAGAGTATATTGCTGTAATCAAATATCGTATCAAAGAGTTTTTACTGTAGAAATTCCCTGAAACCTAGCGCGCTATACCCCCCCTTTTTAACCGACCAAAGAACCCCAATCAGCAGGAGGTGGATTCAGTTATAGTTGGTGGAGGTCGAAATAAACGAAACTTTGAGGGTGGATTTTGTATTTACCCTAAACTATAGTCTCCGTTTTACAAGTACATAGTCTTTCTTCAGAATTTCCAACTGTCGTCTCTTCTAGCGTAGATTGCTCTTGCTAGTTTACACATTGGTAAATCCCTTCTTCAGCGAATCCGTTGTTCCATTCTCCATAATCCCCGTCTTGCTCAGATGCCTTGACAATCCTTCCTCTCCCTCCACATGCACTGCATGACCCTTACTAATCTTCTTCAAGCTATCCCGCATCAACATCTCATAGTAGCCAGTTGCAAATATCGTGGCTGGTACATTCACCAGGATTGCGATCCAACTGTACTTCTTGTAGGAGAAGGCCTCACCACCGAAGAAGATGGCGGCTACAATACGGGCGCCAAGGTCACGGGCCATATTGGTGCTGACAGAGATGTCGGCAAAACCCCAAATCATAATCCCATATGCCAAGCCGATAACGAAGGGGACGGCAGTCGGAGAAACGAAGGGGTTCGCGGGATCGAGAGCAGCCCAAGTTACGATTCCCTAGGTAGAGGGCGTTAGCCAGGCCGTGCAGGAGTCGGTGCATAAGTGTTTGCGCGTGCAAATACTAAAAGTTTATCCAGTAGAAAAGAGAGGAAATTTAAGATGGGCAAGAAAACTTACGATAAAGCTGTCGACGAAAAATTCGATTAGGAATAGGCTCAGATTGTTCTGATTCGGGCCAGGGAACGTGCAAAGGATGTTGGCTGGGCCGCCAGCGTACACAAGACCCTTTCCAGCCGCAAGGGAGGCGGCTTTAAAAGCAGAAATCTCCTCATGATACTGACACATAATCAGAAGGCCGGCCATGAAGGCACCGAATATCTGTGCGAAGATATAGTACGGAACTTTCTTCCACGGAAATCCATGCCAGATAGCGAAACAAATGGTTATAGCCTACAAGGGTTAGTCAATATCTGATTAACGATCGGTATGACCTCGCGCATCTGAGGTAGGAAAGGGTTGGACTGGGGTTCGAAAGAGGCGGATATACCGGATTAAAATGGCCACCAGATGCTGAAGCACAGGTAATGACGGCGAGAGCGATACCAATGGCAAACGCCCAACCGATCTCAAAGATGGATCCAAATGCTGGGTTGGCTTCATTGAGGATATATGTGGCGATAGATGCGATTCCCGGGTAGACTGTAAGTTTGGCAGTTAGCTTTCATTTTTGCCCATCAATAAATTTGTGTTGAGATAAACAGTCCAAGAGGACAGTTTTACTCACCGAAAAGGAATACGCCTGTAGCTTCGGCAGCCATTTCTCTCAGCCACCGCGGTCGGCTATGTTCAAAATCAAGCTTCCGCTGTGATACTGGTTTGGTTTCAACTACATCTCTTGAGAAGTGTCGTTGCACTGCTTCTGTAGCACCCAATTCCATCTCGTGCGTGCGCAACCTCTCGATATGGCTGTGTCGGTGTGCCATCTTGCTAGGTAGTGTAATATTTGTACCGCGCAAGGAACCGATGGTTTTACAGGATGCTGGAAAGCGTAAAGAAAAGGTTAAGAGGACCACGCAGTGATAAAAACCCTAATAAGAAAATTTGAGGAAGATGGTACGCCTCCACAATATGAAGACGCAGCGTGATGGAATAAATATAAGGTCGGTTCAAACGGTAGCACCTAGCTCACCAAGGTATGGATCCTCTAATCCCGCATCAGGCCCCCTCAACCCCAGACATGTTGCGGCATTAGGGAAGATGACACGGCATTGTACAAACCCTTCTAGTGTTTGACAGATTGGTATCAAATTACCCGCGGAGAAGAGCGGGACGGGAAGAAGTCGTACATGGCACAGATGCAGAAGCACTATTCTGCCTCATACCGGATTACTAAGTATTCCGGAATATTCCTACTTTAATTCTTAACAAAATTATTTAAACTTATAAGTAAGTAGTATTTAGATATTAATTAGAAAGCGTTCGCAAATTAGTTAAAAGGTATCCCTTTACCGGAGTCTTTAATTAATTAAATTATATAGTAGTCTAACAAATATCACGTGGGCTAATTTAAGTATTACTACCTCTACTTAATACCTATAAACTGCCTCTATAGGTATAGCTAACGCCTATATCTATACCCACGCCTAGTATATGCGGCTTTTACTTAAATACTAATAGCTTGCGATAAGTTGAGGCATTAATGCAATTTATATTTTATAGAGCTAGCTATAAAGCTAAATTTACGTAATTTTTAAAACTAAAATAGAAGGATCTAGGCCTATTTTAGGGAGGTATATGAATATCAATTAGGGGGTTTATAATTATCATCGACTTTCTGGGATAAGCCGTGTACTGATGTAGAGGAGAATAGGCACATAGCCTAATTTGTATTGGATAGGCTCGTTTGTTCAATGTACGCGTTTTCACTCGGACTTGGGACGAAGGTGGCAGCCGGGGGG
>Ga0307515_10010331_pt1 | contig 17895 bp, 3 predicted proteins | sample 17_EM_MG_FD_194513 | JGI IMG/M metagenome (GOLD analysis project Ga0307515, IMG submission 194513) | Populus trichocarpa ectomycorrhiza microbial communities from riparian zone in the Pacific Northwest, United States - 17_EM | ecosystem: Host-associated > Plants > Roots > Unclassified | place... | reverse complement strand
AAGGGTCGAGGGCGTAAGGAGGTGATATACCTACGCGTAGCTGACATAAGCTGTACGCGAGGTGTACGCGAGAGCACGGGGCTCTCCTATAGAGGCCCCTACGGTGGAGTTCCGTGACATAGACTTAGCGCTAATATAGCTTACAAGATAGCCGATATTACTTTTTAACCTATATAAAAAGGCTAATTAATTATAATAGCAATTGTTATTTATAATAAGTCTAAATTAACTCTAAGCCTAATAGCGCTAGACTCCAGCATTCTTAATAAGAGAAGTTAAGTTATTTAAATAACTTAGGTACTGCTAGACTTATAGTTGTTATTAGGATACTAATATAATAATAGTGTATTAGACCTATATACTTATTAGAGCTTAATAGTACTTAGTATAGACTAGAAGAGCAACCCTTATACTAATACTATAATTATAAGGCTAATTACCTAGATATTACAGAACTACACTGCAGGGGCCTCTATAGGAGAGCCCCGTGCTCTTACATACACCTTACGTATAGCTTACGTCAGCTACGCGTAGGTATATCACCTCCTTACGCCCTCAACCCTTACGATCGATCGCGCAACGTCTTATAGACTCCTCAAATACATACGTTCAGCTGCCACTGTTCCGCGCCCCATAACATTATATTACGCCTTTTTTTTTACCACCAACACCTAGCCTACAACCAATTCTACGTCTATAATACTATAGGCGCTACTAGAAGCAGCGTATCTATAAGCAACCTTCGCACTATAATAGTAAGACGATATTCCTTACTAGCCACTATATTAAGCCTAAAGAGTAACCTAATACCCTAACCCAACCTACAACGCTAATTAATCCTAGGAGAATTTAATTTATTAACCCTAGCCTTAACCCTTAAGGGCAAGCCTAGCGGCTTAAAAGAGTTATAACTATAAGCACCCCTAAGTACCTAGCACCACCTTAAAGATAATAAAAGTTAACCAGCCTAGTAGGATAGGTATACCCCTATTAGTATAGGTAGTTACAGTAATAACCTTAATGAGATAGATACCGGCAACGTCTTATCCTTTATTAATTATATAGCCACGAAAAAGCAATTAGAAGGGCAGCTACCTATTAAGATTAAAATATAAGACGCTAAGATGTTTATATAAATGGTAGCACAAGAACCTAATTGTTGGTACCAATTTAATGGTATAAGTGAGTCGTGTCTAGGGGCACGAAATACGTGTAGTATCGTATGCTCATTTAGACGGTGGTGACTTGTTCTTCTAATCGTACATGAAGTGGTAGAATTTAAGGGGTTTCCTGAGCTCGCTTAGCTCACGTGACTGCGACCACAAATTCCTGTTCGAACTCGTTTAGACACTGGCGGTACTTGAAAAATGAAACCACCTGTGTATAGCCTCCGTAATTGCTTTGATAGAACCGTAAAACACAAAGGAAATACATAAGAAATCCCTCCCGAGTGCCTTCTAGGCTGCCTTCCAAACGGTGCTTCAAGCTGGCCGTAAGTCCTGCTTACGGCCCGTAAAATAAACCGTACGGCCTTTTAACGGGCCGTAAATAAACCATGCAGCCTTCTAACAGGCTGTAAAATATAAAAGAAATACGCAAGAAATAAAACTGTAAAACACGAGAAATATATATAAAATTCCTCCGTATAACAGGTGCTGTAATTATACACTAGCGGTACTTAAAAAATAGAACCGCTTGTATATAGCCTCCGTAATTTGCTTTAATAAAACTATAAAATGCAAAATATATAAAAATAAAACTATAAAATATAAAAGAAATACGTAAAAATAAAACTATAAAACATAAAGAAATACATAGGAAATTCCTTCTAAGGTGCCGTTTAGGCTGCCTTCCTAACGGTGCTTTAAGCTGGCTGTAAGTCCTGCTTACGGTCCGTAAATGAACCGTACGGCCTTCCGATAGGCCGTAAATGAACCATAAGTACTCCGTAAAGCTAGGTAAGCTTACTTAATAAGCCTAACGGGCTAATACGCCTCAACTAGAACGGCTTTTCGGCTGACGGGTGGTCGAAACGGCGGTGTAGGCGGTGGGTTTTGGTACTGCTGGCGGTAGCGGCGGTCCGTGAAGAAGGTAGTATATGCTCCTTAACTGGAGTGTTCCTTCTCCCATATAACGGGCTCCTTAGCTATAGGCTTTGCCTTATGTAGCTCGTTTTGGGGAAGGTAGGGGTCGTACGTAGGGTTTTACGGACGTGCTCCTAAAGCTGGTCGGGCCGCTAGGAAGTTGTATACAGCACGTCTCGTTTTCTACAGCTAGTAAACGGTAGGGTCCGGTCCACTTGCCGCTTTTACGCCATATAAGGACTTCAGAGTTAAGCGGGAGGTCGTGTACTGGGGTCGTGTTGGGTCCGTTGCGGTGGTGCAGGGCGTTATTGATAGCTTGTTTGGCCCATAGCTTGACTATCTTGGCCATTGCCTTCCGTATTGTAGCTGCTCGTTCCGTAATAGACGGGGCAGGGGGGCCTAGGTTGCTTATCCTTGGGTAGGCTCCGTAAACCAAGAGGGTGGGTACTAGTCCGTTAGGGCCAGTGGTGTCGTTAACAGCTTTTACGGCCATCTGTAAAGCCAGTTCCTTTTAGATATCCTTATACTCGTCCGTAATAATCTAATAAGCTCTCTATAGAGCTGGGTAAGCTCGCTTAATAAGCCCAACGGACTAATACGCCTTGACTAGAACAGCTTTTGTTAATATAGCCATGGCCGTAGCATACTGCTGGAATTTCTTGCTAATGAAGTTCCTACCGGCGTCGTGGGTAATATACTTAGGAGGTTTAACGTATGTATCAATCCAGCAGGTCCGTAAAATATCCCAAGTGTGCTTTATAGATATATTTTGTAACTAACGGGCGGCTTAATAGCGGGTTGCCTTGTTAATTATGTGTAATACTAAACTGCCGTTAATGTATATAATGTCCACGTACACTAAGTGGTTAAAGTTAAGGTCCTTATAAAGGGTAAACTTAAATCGGCCTGGGGAACGTCCGTATTTCTGGCAAAAGGAGCAGTATTTAGTTAGGTGGTTGATTGCCTTCCTGTTAACGTCGTTGTGTCCAGAGCGTTTAAGGACTCTATACAGCTTTTCGGCTAATAGGTGGCCGAAACGGCGGTATAGGCGGTGGATCTTAGTACTAGTAAGGTAGCATAGGTTATAGTTAAAAGATTCCTAAATATAGGTCCGTAAAGTTTCTCCCCATATAAGGAACGGGTGTCCAAATCGTCGTGTAATTGGTAGGGTGATATACTTACTTTCTAGGGCAGTTACGGGGCCAATTAGGGTGTCCGTAACATTATTATAGTAGACCTATAGTCTGTTTATATCCGCAAGGCAGAGTAGGAAAGGGGTGTCCGCTTTTACTATATAGAAGTTAACTGGGCCAATTAGGGTCTTGACTTTAACTGATCTAATTAATGCGGTTAAGCTAATGCCGAATTAGACGTTTACGGCCCCAGTTTGCATAGTATTAATGTCCGTATTGTCATTTACGGTAGTCTTATATATAAGGTATTGTCCGTAACCTATAGTAGACTTCTTAAAGGCACCTGTATTAATTATAACGCCGTAGAATTCTTTGGGGGTGTAGCGTTCTGTGGTGATATATGCAAATAGGTCCTATTCGCGGTCCGTAATGTCCATAACGGGTCTAACGGGTATACTTACAGGCTGGTTTTCGGGTGTAATTAAGTGTACGAAGGAACGGTTGGCTAATACGGTCGTAATATTAAAGGCTTAGTTGTCCGTAAAAGGTCCGTAAGTAGTTAGGAACGTCTCTAAGATCTCCTGTTCCTAAGTATCTAAGTTAAAGTCAATTATAAGGGCTTCTATTAACTTGTTAAGAGACTCCTCTACTTCCTCTCCTTTGTAGTCTAAGATAAACTAGTTAATCCGATTGTCAAATTTCTTCTTAGACTTATTACGTTCTTCCTAGGTGTGCCTTATAGACTAACATCCTTCCTTACCGCATATAAAGCACTTCTGGCTGGTTTGTCTGTGGGGGTATGCTTTTATACGGGAGTTGTTATAGGGGTTGCGGGTAGGGCCTAGTCGATGCGGGTACTGCTGGCGGTAGTGGCGGTCCGTAAAGTAGACGTCTAAGTCTATTTACGGATATTAAATATCCGCAACGAAGGCTTAAGTGCTGCCTAGTGGGTTTAAGACTTTGTACGTTACAATAGAGGAGCGTAGATCATTAATAAGGCCAGCTAAAGTGTCTGTAGGCTTGTAATAGGCGTACTTATAGGGCTCTACTTCCTGGCAGGCCGTAATTAGTTTATTGTGCAGGAAGTTATCTATTTAAAGCTTGGCGTTAAGGCCGTACTATAGGTGCCGGAGGTCTTTAATGAGAATTTGCAGGCACTCTATAGTCGATTTTTTAGTGTTCTTATCGATTACGGTCCGTAGCTTGGTTGCATTCCATTAGGTAAGGATATTACGCCTATATTCCGGTCCTTTAAAGTAGTTACGGGTAGCTTCGCATAGCTTATTAAAGGGAACACCAAGGGGTTTACTCTTAAGGTTGGTGTAGTAGTGGTTAAGTGCTAGGCCGCGCAGCATAGTAGAGTAGGCTTGGCTAAACTCTTATTTAGGAATATTAGCCTTTTAACAAAGGTCCGTAAAGATAGTTAGTTTGAAGTCAAAATTGTCATTTTCACCGCTGTACTTAGATTCATCGGTATAGAGTTTGGCCAGGTTAGCTAGTTCCTTGCCGTAGGTCTTCGCTTAGGTGCGTTACGGATCTATAACTTATGGATCTATGGCTTGCGGATATATGGCTTACAGATATATAGTTTGCGGATATATAGCTTGCGGATCTATGACTTAGGTAGGTTATAGATCTATAGCTTTATTAACGGAAGGGTTTTAGTCCATATTTTGGTTTACGGGGGTATTACGGTCCGTAACTTGGGTACTAGGTGTGCTTTAGCCCGTAAGATTAATTCCGAAACTGCTTAGGTTTATAGGACGAGTTTAGTTAAGTAGGTTAGGTATAAGGCCAGCGATTATATTAAGTTTAGAAGAAGTAAAGAGTTCCTTAGTTTCTTGGAACTGGTCTAGGATTTCCTCTTTAGTCCATTTCGTTTGGTTCTTTTCGTATATTATATTATATAAGGACTGTATAACAGTAACTCGTTTATTCCTTTTAACCCATATACCTTAGTTATGTAAGAGGGTCCGTAGGTTACGGATGGTAGTAGGGTTGCATGCTTTAAAGATAGCTTCCGTAAAGTCCGCAAAGTCTTCCTAATATTGCTCCCATAGGTCGACGTTTATAAGCTTAAAATATTCGTATTTAAGAACTTTAAATTTAATGTAGTTGTTAACGTTAGGTATAGACGTAAGGTCGACTCCCTGCCTCCACTTTTCCTAACCTTTATCGACTTGCTTTCTTAGGTCTGCTATACTATATTGTGTAGTGTAGTACGTAGTAAGTAGGAGAGGTCTTATAGTGGTCCGTAAAGGCGGTTAGCGGGTCCGTGGTGGTTTATAGGAGGGTAAGGGTGTCCGTAAGGGGTCTTAATAGGTCCGTAGTGGTCCGTAGAGGGGTAGGAGGTCTCCGTAACGGTCCGTAAAGGTAATTAACAAGTCCGTAACGGTTCGCAGAAGGGTAAAAGGTCTCCGTAAGGGGTCTAAAAGACGTCGGAGGTATTAAAAGAGGGTGTGGTAAGGGTCGGGGTTCGAGGTGGTCGCGTTCTTGGTGATCGCGTTCTTAACGTGGTCGCGTTGACTACTAGTACAGTGGTCAATATCTCTAATTAAGGTGGAGCGTAAACGTCTTCTAAAACCAGGGTAGATTTAAGGTAATTCTAGGTAAGGTAGAGCGTCAGACGTCTTCCAAATCTAGAGTACTTTAATTCTCTTTAACTGAAATAGGGGCTTACAAGGTGGAGCGTAAACGTCTTCCAAGCAAGTACGTATCTCCTGATCTGTGCGCGCTCACTGATCAGTGTTGGTACCAATTTAATGGTATAAGTGAGTTGTGTCTAGGGGCACGAAATACGTGTAGTATCGTATGCTCATTTAGACGGTGGTGACTTGTTCTTCTAATCGTATATAAAGTGGTAGAATTTAAGGGGTTTCCTGAGCTCGCTTAGCTCACGTGACTGCGACCACAAATTCCTGTTCGAACTCGTTCAGACACTAATAAATACTATTACCTTTTATAGAACTACCACCTAAAGCTTATATAAGCTAAATTACGTACTGCCCAAGACTATAATATTATCCAAGACTTATAAGCTAGTAAGGCACTTACTAATAACACACGCTAAGAAACTAAAGATAACCTCTATATATTTAAGCGCGACGTCTAATAACTAAAGAAAGCTAAAATCGTACTTATTGCTTAGGTTACTAAAAAGGAGGGCATAATTAAATACCTATAGTTTTAGCTTAATAAGCACATCCATAACAACACTAAGCACCTCCCTACTATATACTATACCACCTAAGTCTCTACGCCTCCGGCAACCTCACCCACTTAACGCTTAGCTAAAAGTTAGCGTTAAGCAGCTTTACCTAATAGGGATAACTCCTATAACAGCAACTAAACTTAAGCTATAATTATAGGGTCTAATATATAATACCCTAATCCCCTAGTCTTTTAGGGAGACTATAAGGAATACAGCCACTAAAAGATGTAAATCCGCAAGAAACTAACCTAAAGCGCCTACCTTTTTCCTAGGGAGGATGCTAAGATTAGTTACATTATTAGGCGTATAAAGGGTACCCTATTTAACAGACTCTTCGCCTAATAGAAGACTAATAGCCCTTAAAAGTGGTAGTCCTACTAAGAGGTCCTTAACGATCTTAACCTAATATATCGCGACCACGACCTAGTGGCCACTAGTTAAGCCAAACTACGCGCCCTAAAGATAAGTCCCACTAAGTTATTTAACGAGTTCTATATTAAGTTCTAAAAATACACTAGAGTTCTCTCCTAAGACGACGCTAAAAACTAGGAAGATCTCCTTAAAAAGGTTACCTATCGCCTTAGTTACACTGCCGCTAGTTATAACTACAATAACGTATATAGCATAGTGGCAGCCCTATAAAAGATTAAACAACAGCTAAATTAGATCTTTACTGCTAACCCTTACCTAAAGGCTCCCATATAGAAGCCCTCCGGGCTAACCACACCTATATATACTAAGTCATTAACGCCTACTATAAATACCGGAGCTAATATCAACCTCTTTATACTAACCTTCCTATATAAACTCCTAGACGGAAAGCGCGAGCTACTTTAGAAGCTAGGGCGCTGCTATAAATGCTGTTAAGAAGGCTATTATTATAAGAACCCAAACTGCCTAATAGCTAGGTTTGGTAATCGCCGCCTAATACCCAACTTTATACCTTAAATACCAAACATCTTGCTATATACCGCTACCGTATAAGATAAAGATGTAGTAATAGCAGTAGAGTTGGATACGGAAGCGGAAAACGCTAAGTCCTAGCCCTAAGTCGCGGGTTAGGACGCCCTAATAATAAAGGGATCTATATATCGGCCTACTTAATAGATAACTTAGTAAAGATAAACGGACGGAAATAGATAATTTTACCTATAATAGGAACTACTGCTAAAAAGTAATATAAAAGCCGTTTTATAATTAATTGCAAAGCTATTAATAAATTTATAGATACTTAATTTATGCGTACTTATAACCTACTTACCTTATCCCTTACTAAAGCCCGCGCCCTATAACTCGCTAACGGTAATTATACCGTATAGAAGATTACCTATATAGTATAACTTTACCTAGATATAAACGGGCACCAGGAAGAGCTCTAGGCCTATATTATACTACTTGCTAACTACCCTATTATCCTTAAAATAAACTAGCTTAAATAATATAACCCCGCCATTAACTGGAAAAAGAGAGAAGTAACCTTTAACTCTAAATACTGCAGAGAGACTTGCCTAGGGCATAGCCTAGCCACCTCTATTTACTCCCCAGGATATTAACCTAAGGAACCCCTTATTACCCCACCTACGACCAACTACCACTATATAAGTGCTGCGGCCTTCTACCATATAGTACGTAAGAAAGGCTAAACCGTTACTACAGCTTCCCAATTATAACTATATAAGCTTAATAAAGAATAGGACTACGTCCTCTATAGTAATAGAATAGATATAGTTAACCTCTTAGAAGACGATGCCCCTACGGAACTCTACGGACTTTTACCTTTAGACTTTAAGAAGTTTATAAATCTTAAAAAAGGACTTACTAACGAGGAACTCCGTAAGCTCCTCCCTAAGAGGTATTACAACTTTATTAATATATGCTTATAAAAGGGCGTAAATATACTCCCCCTATATTAACCTAACGACTATACTATTAATATTAAATAAGGGAAAATGCTACCTTATAAGAGACCCTACCTAATATTAAAAGATAAACTCCTAGTCGTAAAAAAGTATATTAACGAGCACCTTAATAAAGGGTTCATTTATTCTAGCATATTACTAGCAGCCGCCCCTATCCTTCTCGCTAAGAAGCTAGGGGAAGGTATTTAATTCTATATTAACTATAGAGGACTTAACGCTATTATAATTAAGAACTAATACCTAGTACCGCTTATATACGAGACCCTTAAGCGGCTTAATTAAGCCAAAATCTATACTAAACTTAATATTATCGCCGCCTTTAACTATTTCTAAATATAGAAAGGTAACAAATAGAAAACCGCATTTGTATTACGCTTCGGCCAATTTAAATATACTATTATACCCTTTAACGTATATAACGGCCCAGGCGCCTTCTAAAGCTATATTAATAACGCCTTATAGGACTACCTTAATAACTTCTACTCTACGTACCTAGACGATATACTTATTTATAGTAATAACCCTTCTAAGCATACCGAGCACGTTTAAAAGGTCCTATAGCGCCTTAAGAAAGTAGGACTTTACATTAATTTAAAAAAGTGCGAATTCTTAGTCACAGAAGTAAAATACCTTAGACTAATTATCACTACTAAGGGTGTCCGTATAGACCCCAAGAAGGTACGCATAATTGCCAAATAGTAAGCCCCTAACTGCATTAAGGACGTATAAGCCTTCCTCAGTTTTACTAACTTCTATTAGAAATTTATATATAACTTCTTAGGCGTAGTAGCACTACTTACAGCAATAATACAAACGAAGGGCCTTTCTATAAAAGGAAGAAAAACGTACCTACGCTTTACTTAGATGCCTAAATATAAGAAAGCGTTCTAAGACCTTAAAAATGCCTTTACTAAAGCACCTATCCTAGCTTACTTTACACTAGGACGACAACTCTATCTCAAAACCAACTCCTCAAACCACGTTAACGCAGGCATCCTTTCCTAGATAGGTAATAACGGCCTCCTCTACCTAGTCGCATTCTACTCGTCTAAGCTTATACTATAAGAGTGTAACTATAAGATCTATAATAAGGAACTCCTTGCAATTATACAAGCGTTTAAAGAATTCTAACTAGAACTCTCCTTAGTAGAACCTAACTAGCCAACTAAAGTCCTTACGGATTATCGTAACCTTAAGTACTTTATAACTATAAAGCAGCTAAACTAACGCCAAGCACGTTAGAACAAGTTCCTCTCCGGTTTTAACTTTAAAATTATATATAGACTAGGAGTATAAGGCACTAAGCCTAATAGCCTAATACGCCGCTTACAAGACCTTCCTTAGTTAGAAGATAACCCCTATAATTAGTTCTAACAATAAACAATCCTAAAAGCACGGAACTTAGCCCTAGGTATGCTACCCACGACAGAGCTAACTATACCTTAGCTTTATACCACAAAACTAAAATTACCTCCTAAAATTAATAAGCTTATTACCGCAGCATATAATACCTCCGTTAACCCACTACTGTATTAACTTATTACCGCAAAAACCGTTAGCACCTATACGCTACCCATAAACCTCTAAAGCTTAGGCTAGATTAATATAGCAGCCTTAGAAGTAAAAGAGAATAGGCTCTACTATAGAGGCCGCCTATTTATCCCTAACTTAGAAAACCTACAACGGCAACTAATCTAAATGGCCCACGACCTCCGGTTAAGCGGCCACCTAGGAAAAAAAGGGACCTATAAGCTTCTTAGCCAATATTACTTCTAGCCTAAAATAACAGACTTAGTTAAACGCTTTATAGGTGCCTACTATAGTTATAAGCGCGCTAAGGCCTTTAATATAAAGTACTAAGGACTACTACACCCTTTACTAGTACCTATATGACGATAGGCAGATATTATTATAGATTTTATTGTTAACCTACCACCCTATAAATGACACGGCCGTACCTATAAGAATATCCTTATAATAATATGCCGACTTATAAAAGAGCGCCACTACGTCCCTACCAAAGACGTAGCCGTCAGCGACGTCACTAACGCTTTCCTTCGCGAAGTTTACTAATTACATAGGCTACCTAACTTAATTACGTCCGACCGAGGTATATAGTTTAACTCCAATATATAGAGACAAATCTGCTAATGTCTTAGCACCTCCGTTAAGATATCTATATCCTTTTACCACAAAACTACCGGGTAACTGGAAAAAGCTAATGCTAGTATAAAAGCGTACCTACGACAGGTAGTCGCCTATAGTTAGGATAACTGGGTAGATTACCTTCCACTAGGTAAATTCGCAGTAAATAACTACGTCTTAACCACTACAGGACTTACCCCGTTCTTCGCGAATAAGGGTTATTACCCCTAATCCGGCATAGAGCCACTAGAACCTATTAATAAGAAACTGCCATATAGAAAACGCCTTAAGATGCTACTTACTAACCAACATATAGACCGTATAAAAAATCTACTTAACTACTATAAGGGAGAAATGGCCTAGGCTTAAGTAAAGCAGGCCTACTTCGCTAATTATTATAGAGCGCCACCACTGGAGATGCGTGTTGGCGACTGGGTATAACTAAATATACGCAATATCTCTATATAGAGGCCTATAAAGTCACTTAATTATAAAAATTTCAGTCCCTATTAAATTAAATAAGTTATTAACAGGGGAGCCGTATATAAGCTAGAGCTCTTACTTACCCTAGCCACCTATAGGATATAGCCTATATTTCACCTATAGCTACTATACCTTTACCAGCCTAACCCCTTACTAGGACAGATATAGCCTAAACCTCTATTAGTACTAATCCGAGATAAGAACAAAGATAAAAACCACAAGGAGTGGACCATTAAATAAATTATTAACTCTAAATACCGTGGTAAAGGCAGGGGACGGCGGCTCTACTATAGAGCTATCTATATAGGATTTAACATAGACTAGCCAGAATGGCAACTATAGGAAGACTTTAAAAATGTAAAGGATTTAATTAGCGATTTTTACTACGCAAACCCATAGAAACCGGGCCTAAGCAGAGATTTCGTGCCTAATCCTCTATAGGAGCCCTTATAGAGTTAAACTGTATATTACTACGTAAGGGCAAATTGCTGTTAGATTGCCGCAGATTGCCATTATATAATAGTAAAGTGCGATCACGTGACCGGAAAATCGTTAAGATGTCCAGGAACTTTAACCAGCGGTTAAAGTTATCTAATTAGTTAAATTCTTAGGTGCTAAGTCTTATCACGTGACGTTATTGCAAGCCTTTAGCAATATTTCCTTTTCTTCTCTATACCTTACTATATATATATAGCAACCATAGCGTTGCTAGAGCTCCGCCTCTATAGGAGGGGGGTGTTATGGCTTAAATAAATGCCTCTAAACCGAAGCTTGAACGAATGCTGTATTACGAAAATACTAAGCTAAAGAGAAGGAAAAGGGGTCGCTAAGACCGATGTAAACAAATATATAGGGTAAGCCGCTAAGGCGCTAGCTTTAGGCGGGCCAATTATAGGTTAGTAGAATATGGCAGAATTTAGCAGGTAACGTATAATAGCGCCATTATATTACCCCCCTCTTTAAAAGAAAGCCTGCCCTTAGGCTTAGTTAGAAATAGGGTAGCACTAGGCTTATAAACGTAGGATTATAAAAATATAAGATAAGGAGATAAAGGGGACACGAGTCCGTCCTAACTAAGTATAAAGGGCGATTATAGGCTAAGTGGAAGTACTAAGCTAGAAAAAGTAGCCGCTAAAAGTCTTAGCACGGATCTAACTAATTAGATAACTTTAACCGGCGGTTAAAGTTTTTAGATATCTAAAATTTTACAGTATTAGCAGAAAACGGCAGAATATAGTAGAATTTGGTAGATAGCTGTATTAGGGCTTTAGGGCGTTTTTATCCCTATATTCTTCCAGTAACTTATTATCTTTATTATGCTAGCATTCTATCTATTTGTCTAGGTACTTTAGGGGTCTAGGTATATTAGGGTATTAGTTATAAAATTCTTTAAGCTTCTAGGGGTAGCCTATAAAGTTCTATATAGGGTACTAGGTTAGGTTAGGATTGTAGCCCTTCTATTAAATATAGTATTTTAGCGCTCCCCGTACTATCTTATAGGCTAGTATTTTATTAACCTCCTATTTGTTATTACCGTTTACTTAAACTAGTAGGGGAGGCTTGTTCTTTTATCTAGGTAATAGGTCGTTTATAGCTTTCTATAACTTATCTAGTAAGAAGATAGGGTAAACCCTAATTAAGTCTGGGAGCTTTATCTTATATAAGTTACCTATCTTCTTAAGAACCTTATATAATCCTACTATCTAGTAGTCTAGCTTATGGCTAGGTTATTTAGTCCTCTAATTCCTTGTTATAACCTAGACTATATCGCTAGGGGCAAAATTGGGCTCTTAACGGTGTTTATTCGCCTGCTGTTCTATTAACCTCTAAGCTTTTTTTAGGTTCTTATAGGCTACCGTCTAAGCCTCCTCCAATTATTTAGCGTACTATTAGGCCTTAATATAGGATAGCTTCTTTTATATAGTCTGGGGTTCTTCTAGCCTTTTTTAGTTAAAGCTTGTACGGGGTAAGTATCCTATTTCTAGCTAAATTGGGGTAAACCCTATAGAGTTATAGGGTAGGGTTACTTGCGCGTAGTCTATTAAGGGTAGTAGTTTAGATTAGTTATTTTAGAAATAGTTAACAAAGGGCCTAAGCCTTTAGTCTAGGTACTAATTTATAATCTCTGTCTAACCGTTTGTCTAGGGGTAATAAGCTATAGAAAGCTTTAGCTTAATACCTAGGATTTAGGTAAACTTATTCTAGAAGGCTAATATAAACTATAGCCTATAATTGGATATAATAGTATCTAATAGTCTATAGATTTAGTAGACGTAATAGATATATAGCTGGGCTACCTCTTTAGCATTAATGTTCTTATAATATAGAATTAAGAATAGGCGTTTACTAAAGCGGTTAATTATAACTATAACCATATTATATCCGTTATAGTCCCTAAGTAGTTTATAAAAGTCTATAAAGATATACTACTAAGGGCGCTCTAGTATTAGGAGTGGCTTAAATAGTCCTAAGGTCTTATCCTGTAGGATTATAGCTCTCTAGTAGTCTTTACAGTTTTATATATATTAATTAATATCTATAACTATTCTTAACTAGTAGTAGTAGTAGTTAATAATTTTACGGGTCTTATTCTTGCTAGGGTGTACTATAGAGACTTAGTAATAAGCTTCGCGGATTAGTTTAGTCCGTAGATTATTAATATTAGGGATTATAAGCCGCTCCTAGTATAGGAGCAATCCTTCCTCTATCTTAAAATTAGGGTTTTCTTTTATAGCTTATTTATAAAGGGCCCTTAGGGCGTTAGCTATATAGTTTACAGTTAGAAGGTAGTTAATTAGCCCTATTAGCTTATCTAAGAACTCCTCTATTAGTACTAGCTCGTTTTACTAGGAGTTTAGCTCCTTAAGGATCTATAGGTTAAGCTGTTCTAAATAAAAGAGGGCGCGCGTCTGATATTAGGTCTTTAGCTTATCCTAGAGTCCTATATCTTATTCTTTTTAGGTTAAGATATTAGCCTTAGAGTTTTACTTATTAGAATAATATATAATCGTAAAGAAGAATTAGGAGAGTATTTCGGCCTACTAGGCTTATTGCCCTATAAGCTGCTTTATAGTTATAAAGTACTTTAGGGCTTTATAATCTATATATATCTTAATTCGGGAGTTTATACCTTTAAGCTCTGCGCGCTATTAGAAAAGTAATTAAATAATAGCTAGTATTTTTTTATTATATACTTTATAGTTACACTTAGCCGGGTCTATTATCTTTAAGAAGAAAGCTATAGGGTACTATTTACCGTCTAGATATAACTATAATAGGATTCCTACTATAACCCTATTAGAGGCGTCTGTTTCTAGCATTAATTTAAGGTCTAGGTTATAGTAATAAAGGATTAGGGAAAAAATAAGCTAATACTTTACCTCTTTAAAGGCCTCTATATAGCTATTATTAAAGATAAAAGGCGTATCCTTCCTGGTTAGTCGTATAAGAGGTTTTACTATAATTCCATAGTTATAGATAAACCAGCGGTAGAAATTATAAAAATTAAAAAAGGACTAGATTCCTTTTACTATATAAGGGGGCTTCTAGTTATGGATTACCTTTACCTTCTTAGGGTTAACCTTAATTCCTTCTATAGTTACAATAAACCTAAGGTATTTTATATATTTTACCCTAAACTCGCATTTCTTAATATTAACTTATAAGCCTACGTTCCGTAGTTTTTTTAGGACCTTCTTAATATAAACTTAATACTTAAGTTCGTTATCTAAGTATATAAGAATGTCGTCTAGGTATGCCGTATAGAATTTATTAAGGTAATTAAAAAGAACGTTATTTATATACCTTTAGTACATAGCCAGTCCATTTATTAGTCTAAAAGGAAGAACTTTATATTTATAGGAACCATAGCAGGTACAGAACGTTATTAAATCTTTAAATATAGGGTCTATCCTAATTCGGTAGAAAGCTTAGCGGATATTAAGTTTAGTAAAGATCTTTGCCTAGCTTAGATATATAAGGGTCTTATTAATTAAAGGAATAAAATACCGGTCCTTTTAAGTAATAGTGTTTAGCTTTTAATAGTTAATATAAAAATAAAGGCCTTTACTAGGCTTTTTTATAAATAGGATAGGGGAAGTAAAAGGGGCTTAACTTAGCTCGATAAACCCTTTATCTAGGTTATTAATTAAGTACTACTTTATTACTTTTAGCTTATCCATTAATTAATAATAGAGGGGGCTATAGCCTAGTAAGTTATTAGCCTCTAATTAAATCTTATAATTATATATCTAGTAGGGGGGTAACTTATTTAAGACCGCTTTTAAGAATATATCCTTATAGGCTATATAAATGGTAGAAAGGAGGCGTTTAACTAGTTCCTCATTAGTTTCCTTATTTAGCCTTTCCTCTCTATTATTAATAATTTGGTTAATCTTATATAGGCTTATTATAAAGACCTTATTATCCTTTTAGTATATATTAAAGTGGAACACTATATCGCTAATTACGGCGATATTTATGGTAGGGGGGTTAACTAACAATAGGGGCGTATATAACTTTAGGGACTTTTAGGGTACTAGCGTTATTATTACTCTTTTTAGCTCCTATTATATCTTTTAGAGATCATCCCTTATATCCTATTAATACGTTCTTTTCTATAACAGTTAGATCTATACAATTTAGATATTATCTACGTTATTATCTATCCCACTTTTATACGTAGAGTCCTCTTTAAATATAGCGCTTTAGGAGAGTATCTTTATTAGTATAAAGTTCTTTCTAGCTTTGTAGCGGGCGTCCTCTTAGGTAAAGGCTAGGTCACGGGCCTAGATATTCTACTAGTAGGTAGGGTTAGCCCTTGCGGCTAATATTTTGCGGTTGGTTCGGATCTCCCTAATAAAGGAGGGTAACCTTAGTCTATCCTCCAGCTAGATAAACTGTCTTTTTTATATATTTAACTAAATATTAAAATAGGACATCTATTTTTGTCTGAAGATTATATTATAGGACCCTAGGTCTAGGATGCAAAAGGAAATACTATATTAGCGTCGTCCATTAAGAGCAATATACAACTTTAAGACGTAGGTAATAGGCCGACCAGCTTAGCTATTATAGCCCTTTACCTAGACAGGCTTCTCTAGTTAGATAGCTTCTGCATTTAGAAACTTAGCAATATTATTCATATAGGCAGTATTTATAAAGGCAAAGCTATTTACTCTAGTATTAATAAGGGCGGTTATATTAACTCTATATCTATTTTAAGATACTATATATAGAACCATAAAATACTTTCCACCTATTAACTAACTAAGATTAATCTCTTTAAGATTAATAAGGTACTCTAGGGGGGAGTCTTTTTCTAGGGTTCTTCTTTTCCTAACTTATTGGACGTTTCTCCTTTCTCTATCTCCTTAATATCGCCTATATCCTTTAGCTCTAGGTAGGATAAAATAAAGTGACCTTACTTATTATAGTTAAAGCATATAGCTAAGGTAGGGTTAATTAGAGTATTATAGCGAATACTAGTTAATAGCATAGTACGTGGCTAGTTGGGCGAGGCTTGCTAGTATATAGTTATAACCGCCTTTAGTATAAGAGTAGTTATAACTTATCTTTCTGCTCTAGCTCCTATAGGTATAGCTAGCAAGTTCTAATTGTTATAGAGTTACTTCTACTAATTAGGGCGGGCGTTAATCCGCTTTAGTTCTAAGTCTAATAATAGGTAACGAGCTGCGAGTCTTTTATGGATTGGCAGGTTATTTAAGGTTATAGCGATCTTTTCTTATAGCCGGATTATTAGCTTATCGTATAGGTCTAATTAGTAGTTTTTAAAGGGAACCTAGCCTTCTCCTATAAGGTGTAGGAATTAAGTCTAGAATTTGGCAAAGGGTTAGTTTGGTTTTATTATTAGGTAATTATAGTTATAACGGGCATCCTATACTTTGTTCGGGTTAATATAAATAGCCGCTAGGTGCTATATTATCTTATTAATAGATATAAATTAAACAGGGGAGTCGTCCTTAAACTTAGCTTAAAGGTGCTATTAGGTGTCCCCAGTGGTTTAACCAAAGAGGTAGAGCATTTTAGCTTCTTTAGAAAGGAAATGGTTATAGTTAACGCGGAGCTTTCCTTATACTTAAATCCTCTAATTCTTAAAGGTAGGGTCTATCCTATTAGATAATAGTAGGGGGTTAGGGAGCTTAACAAACTTTAATTGCTTCATTATTATATCTATACTCCCTAGTATATTATATTTAGTAGAGTAAACAGGTTAGCTAGGGCTTTAAAAAGAGGAAGCTGGGCTATTTTATAGAGCTATAAGGCTTTCTAGGATCTCTTATAGGGTCTCTTATATATTTCTTACTTTAAGATAATTGGCTTCCTAGCTGGCTGCGAGGGCGTAAATCTACTTACGTATGTTTATGACATTATTATTATCTTTAATTTCTAATCCTAATTAGATCTTAGGTTCCTCTTAGGTAAAGGCAGCTCTCTTAAATAAGCTTACTTTAGGTGCCATTATTAGCTTCCTAAGGTTTATTAGTATTATACGCTTTAGTTTTAATTCTAGGGGTACAGGTCTAGTCCTATCTAGCTTATAAGGTGGGATATTATCTAGGCCTTCCCAGGCAATGTAGAGTTGTTTTGGTGTCTAAGTATAGCGCGTTAATGCGTCGTTGCAGACGAAGTTTCTTTGGGGTAGGATATTATTAAGGCCTTCCTAGGCAAGATAGGGAGAGCTTAGTATAATATTACGGCTCGAACAAATGCCTCTGAACCGAAGCTTGAACGAATGCTGTATTACGAAGATATTAAGCTAAAGAGAAGGAAAAGGGGTTGCTAGGACCAATGTAAATAAATATGTAGGGTGAGCCGCCAAGGCGCTAGCTTTAGGCGGGCCAATCGCAGGTCGGCAGAATATGGCAGAATTTGGCAGGTAACGTGCGATAGCGCCGTTA
>Ga0307515_10010330_pt1 | contig 17896 bp, 16 predicted proteins | sample 17_EM_MG_FD_194513 | JGI IMG/M metagenome (GOLD analysis project Ga0307515, IMG submission 194513) | Populus trichocarpa ectomycorrhiza microbial communities from riparian zone in the Pacific Northwest, United States - 17_EM | ecosystem: Host-associated > Plants > Roots > Unclassified | place... | reverse complement strand
AGTTCTGGTTCCGCGTACTCCGGCTGCCGGTCTGGTACATCTCCAGGCGCAGACCACCCTGGACCGTGAGCTCGGGCGTGAGCTTGAGCTGGTCCTGGAGGTAGCCGGTCCACAGACCGACATGCCAGTTCGCGGCCGCGTCCTCCGGGTTCAGCGTGGTCGAGTTCTGGTACTGGATCCGGCTCGGCGTCTTGGCTTCGAACGCCGCGAGGCTGGCGTAGCTCGCGTCTCCCAGGGAGCGCTGGATGAACAGGTTGTCGATGTACGTGCGCTCGTACTCGGCGCCCGCCGTGAACAGGTTTGCTCCCAGCAGGTAGTTTGCCTCGGCCTTGCCGTGAAACACGTCGTTATCGAGCTTGTTGCTGTGCCGGGAGATGTCGGGCCCCAGCCGGATGGTGCCATTCGTGCTCGTGGTGATGGTGGCCGACATGAAGTCGTTGCCCTTGAGCGACGGAACGCGGCTCGACACCAGCTTGGCGTTGGCCTCGACCTGCGTGGAGAGCTTGTCGGACCAGTCCGAGGACACCCGCGCGGAGAACGTGTGGAGCGTGTCCTGCGAGTCGTACCAGTTGGAGCTCAGCGGCAAGCTGCTGGCGGTCGCCGCGTTTCCGACCTGGATGCTGTTGCCGCCGGTGCGCTGGTAGATCAGGGTCGCGCGGTTCTCCTGGTTGATGGTCCCGTCGAGCTTGAGCAGCAGCTTGAGATCGTGCTCCTTGCCCGACTGCGACGCCACGCCCGCGTCGAAGCCGTAGGTGTCGCGCGCGATCCGGATCGCGTTGTCCATGTCGGCCTGCGAGACGGCGTTGACCACCATCGAGGCGTTCGAGCCCGCGGGGCCGGCGTCGATCGGCGTGGTCGAGTTCAGGCCCTCGACGCTGACCAGGAAGTGCAGCTGATCCTTGATGATCGGACCGCTGACGGTCGCGCCGTAGCGGATGTCGCGGTAGTCGACGTTGACCGTCCGGGGACCGGAGCGGCTGCCGAGCAGCGCGTCGCTCGAGTACGAGCCGACCAGCGTGCCCTTGAACTCGTTGGTGCCCGACTTGGTGACGATGTTGACGTTGCCGCCGAGGAACTTGCCGAAGCGGACATCGAACGGAGAGCTGTCGACGGCGATCTCCTGGATCGCCGACAGCCCGATCGGGCTGCGTCGCGTGGGATACCCGCTCGCGTTGAGGCCGAAGTCGTCGTCCTGGCGGACGCCGTCGATCGTGATGCTGTTGTAGCGATTGTTCGCGCCGCCGATCGACAGCGCGCGCGCGCCGCCCTCGACCGTGACCTCGGGATTGCGCCGCACCAGGTCGCGCGGCTCGCGGTTGACCGAGGGCAGCTCGTCGATCTCTGCCGCGGTCACCACGGTGCGGTTCGAGGTGTTGCGCACGATGGCGTTGCCGGAGACCTCGATCACCTCCTCGTTGAGGTGCAGCGCGAGCTCGACGTCGCGCGTCCGGTTCGCGGTGAGGAAGATGTTCTTGGCCTCGGACGGCTTGAACCCGGAGAAGTTCGCCGTGACGTGGTACGGGCCGCCGACCTGCACGTTGGTGAACGCGAACGCACCCTCGCTGTTGGTCGCCACCGTCCTGGTCTCGCCGGTCGCTTCATTGACCAGTGTGACCTCGACCTCGGCCATCGTGGCGCCGTCATCGGCCCCCTTCACGGAGCCGCGCAAGGTCGATGTGGTGGCTTGCGCCGCAACCTTCGAGGGAAGCGAACACCAGACCACGGTGAGCAGGGATGCGATTACTGCGAGACGGGCAACGCGCATGAGGTAACGGGCCTTTCGTCGAACGCGCAATCTATGCGGCCTACCCCGTCCGACACAATGGGTTTCCTGACTGGACCAGCCGCCGTCATCAACAGGTCATACGTGTGGCACACGGCTCTGACGGTCGCGCCATGGATCCATCGCGCGACCCCGGGGCGAACGCGCGCTCCGTCGCGCCGCGGTGAACCCAGAAAACCATCGCCGGTACGTGCACATACCCAGCGCGAACACGCGGACGAGCCAGCGCGATCATGCGGCCCGTCGCACGCGCTTGTCGCGCTCTGTCCGAACCGCCGCCCGGTCGTCGCATCCGGATTTCTGTGGAGGTTCCGGCCGCCCGATCGTGAGGCGAGTTGCCGCAGCGAACGCGCGTCCGGCGCGGTGGCCAGCATTCGCGGCCGGTCGCACCCGAGACCTGTCTCCGCGGTCCGGTGATCAGGAGCCAGCGCGCTTCACAATCCGCGATCCACCGACGAGGACGCGCGCCAGCGTCGAGATTTGCCGTCCTGGTCGCTCGCGCCGCCGTCGCCTGGTGCGCAGCGATGCAGTACCATCCACGGGATGCGCTTGATCCTGCTGTCTATTCTCGCGCTCGCAGCGTGCGGGCCTCCCCTCCCTCCTCCCAGACCGCTCGGCTCCGCCGGCGCTGAGCCCGGCGACAACGTCGAGTGCCGCGACGAGCGGACCACCGGCACCAACATGGCCCGGTCGGTCTGCCTCACCAAGGATCAGATCGACGAGAACCACCGGGCCGCACAGGACTGGCAGAAGCACCCGCGCAACGACGTGACCAACAACAAGTAGCCGCCGGGGCCGCGGCGCTTGCGCGCGCGGCGCTTGCCTTCGTGCTCGGGACGCGGTGAGCTTGCCCGCGATGCAAGACCTTCCCAGCTATGCTGACGTCGTCGCGGCGGCGGCCCGGCTCGACGGCCACGCCCACCGCACTCCGGTGCTGCGCTCGCGCCAGGCCAACGCGCTGCTCGGCGCCGAGGTGATGTTCAAGTGCGAGAACTTCCAGCGCAGCGGCGCCTTCAAGTTCCGCGGCGCCTACAGCGCGCTGTCGCGGTTCAGCGACGCGCAGCGACGCGCCGGCGTGGTCGCGTTCTCGTCGGGCAACCACGCCCAGGCGATCGCGCTGTCGGCCCAGCTGCTCGGCATGCCCGCGACGATCGTCATGCCGCACGACACGCCCGCGATCAAGCTCGCCGCGACCCGGGGCTACGGCGCCGAGGTCGTGATCTACGATCGCTTCACCGAGGACCGCGAGGCGATCGGCCGGCGGCTCGCCGGCGAGCGCGGCATGACGCTGATCCCGCCGTTCGACCACCCCGACGTGATCGCCGGCCAGGGCACCGCCACCAAGGAGCTGATCGACGAGGTCGGCGCGCTCGACTACCTGTTCGTGTGCATGGGCGGCGGCGGCCTGGTCAGCGGCGCCGCGCTCGCCGCCCGCGCGCTGGCCCCGCACTGCCAGGTCTACGGCGTCGAGCCCGAGGCCGGTAACGACGGCCAGCAGTCGTTTCGCACCGGCGCGATCGTCCACATCGCCACGCCCCGCACCATCGCCGACGGCGCGCAGACCCAGCACATCGGCGAGCTGACCTTCGCGATCATCCGCCGCGAGCTCGCCGACGTGCTGACCGCGAGCGACGCCCAGCTGATCGAGGCGATGCGGTTCTTCGCCGAGCGCATGAAGCTGGTCGTCGAGCCAACCGGCTGCCTCGGGTTCGCCGCGGCGCGCCACGCCGGGCTGCCGATCCGCGGCAAGCGGGTCGGCGTGATCATCAGCGGCGGCAACATCGACCTCGCGCGCTACGCCCAGCTGCTCGCCGGTTAGCTGGCAGCCAGCTCGCGGACCAGCCAGGCGCGGGCGAGCTGCCACTCGGCGTGTACCGTGCGCGGCGAGACCTCGACCGCGTCGGCGATCTCGGCCACCGACATGCCGAGCAGGCAGCGCATCTCGACGATCCGGGCCTGGCGCGGGCTCAGCGCCTCGAGCCGGGCGAGTACCTCGTCGATGACCAGCAGGTCGGCGGTCTGGCCGCAGGCCGCCAGCCCGGTCAGCGGCACGCGCTCGGTCTCGCCGCCGCGCTTGGCGGCGCGCTTGCGGCGCGCCCGGTCGACCAGGATCTGGCGCATCGCGAGCGCGGCGATCGCGAAGAAGTGCTTGCGATCGCGCGGCTCGAGCGGGGTCGCGACCAGGCGCAGGTAGAGCTCGTGGACCAGGCCGCGCGGATCGAGCGAGGTCGCCGTGGTGTGGGTGTAGGCCCGGGCGATCGCCTCGAGCTCGTCGTAGACCAGCGGGAGCAGCGCGTCGCGGGCCTGCGCCTGGCTCTCGTCATCGCGCAGGCGGCCGATCAGGATGCTCACGTTCGACACCTGTTGTTCCACCATGCACGGTCATTGTGGTGCGCCGTCCCCGGGCCGTCCATGCCGCGCGATTACCGCCGATTACACCGCCGATGACACCGCCGGAGTCGGGACCCGGACGCGCGCCCGCGTGCCCTTGCCGACCGCGCTCGTGATCTCGATCGCGCCACCGTGGGCCTCGACGATGCGCTTGGCCAGCGTGAGCCCCAGGCCGACGCCGCCGGTCTCGCGCGACCGGCTGCGCTCGGCGCGGAAGAACGGGTTGTAGATGTTGGGAAGGTCCGCGGTGGCGATGCCCATGCCGCGGTCGATCACGTCGAACTCGACCGCCCGGTCGCCCGATCGCACCACCAGCAGGATCGGCGACACCCGCTCGGGCGTGTACTTGTGCGCGTTCTCCAGCAGGTTGTCGATCGCGCGCCGGAACAGCACCGGATCGACGTCGATCCCGGGCAACGACTCGGCGACCGAGACCGCGAGCGGCCGCTCCGGGTGCCGCGCGCGCATCCGCTCGGCGGCGGCGACGGCGATCGCCCCGGGCGAGGTCCGCTCGCGGTGCAGCGGCATCGACGCGCCGCGCGTCACGTCGTAGCGCAGCGCGGTCAGGATGTCGTCGACGATCACCTCGAGCTCGGCGACGTCGACCGCGATCTCGCCGAGCGAGGCGCGCGCGCGCTGGCCGTCGCCCTCGCCGGCGAGGTCGAGCGCGACGCCGATCCGGGACAGCGGCGTGCGCAGCTCGTGCGCGACGTTGGCGAGCAACTCGCGCTCGCGGCTCAGCATCTGCTGGATCTGCTCGGCGGTCTCGTCGATGCGCCGCGCCAGCCGGCCGATCTCGTCGTCGCGCAGCAGGCCGCTGCGCGCGGTCAGGTCGCCGCGGCCCAGCGCGCTCGCGATCGCCTCGAGCTTGCCGATCGGCCGGACGATCCACCGCGCGGTCATCACCGCGCCGATGCCCAGGACCACGAAGCCGACCGCGAGCGTCAGCCAGGGACCGACCGGCGACGGGCCACCCGGTGGGCCGTGTCCGCCTGGCCCGCCCGGCCCGTGGGGCGGCGGCCCGTGGCCCAGGCCGCCGGGCGGAGCGCCGCCGCCGTGCTCCGGCCGGGTGAAGTAGAAGATCACGAGCGCCGCGATCGCGAGGATCGCCATCTGCGCCAGCGCCAGCACGAGCATGCGGCCCGCGAGCGACCGGGGCAGCTTCACGGATCGCCGGAGGTGAGCATGTAGCCCGCGCCGCGGATCGTCTTGAGGATCCGCGGGTTCTTCGGGTCGTCCTCGAGCTTGGCGCGGACTCGCGAGATGATGATGTCGATCGACCGATCGAACGCGTCGTCGGCCGTGCCGTGCACGATCTGGAGCAGCTGCTCGCGGTTGAGCACGCGACCGGCGCGCTGCGCGAGCGAGCTGACCAGCGCGAACTCGTTGGTGGTCAGCGCGACCGGCGCGCCGCGGATCGTCACCTCGCGGCTCCCGAGGTCCACGGTCAGCCCACCGACGACGATCTTGTCCTGGCGTGGGGCGAGATCGCCCCGCGCGCGCCGGGCCTGGGCGCGGATCCGCGCCAGTAGCTCGCGCGACTGGAACGGCTTGGTCACGTAATCGTCGGCGCCGTCCTCGAGCCCCTGGACCCGATCGGCCGGCTCGATCCGCGCGGTCACCATGATGATCGGCACGTCGTGGCGCCGGCGGATCTGGCGACACACCTCCATGCCGTCGACGCCGGGCAGCATGAGGTCGAGCAGCACGACGTCGGGCTGGATCCGCTGGACGTCGGCGACCGCGAGCTCGCCGCGCGGCAGGACGTGGACCTCGAGGCCGTGCGATCCGAGGTACTCGGAGGTCAGGCGAGCGAGCCGCTCGTCGTCCTCGACGTACAGCACACGGATCGGGGTCATGGGCGAGAGTATGGCATCGCGCCGAGCGCGTGCGGAGCGACTGAAACGCAGTGAAACGTCACACGCCCACGTCGAGCGCGACGGTGTAGCCGTCGGCGACCGAGCCGGACACCGCGGGGAGTTGCAGGGTGGCCCCGTCGCTGAACACGTTGTCGGTCGCGAGCGTGATGTGCGAGAAGTTGCTCGTGCTGGTCGCGTAGCTGGCCTGGGCGTAGACCTCGTCCGACGACGCCTTGGGCATCGCGAGCTGCGAGGTCTTGATCGCGTTTCCGCCCTGGGTCGCCGACGCCAGCGCCGGGTAGATCTCGAAGTGGATGTGCGGCCACCGCCCCGAGTAGCACCCCGGGTAGATCGTCGTGAACGTCACCTGGCCGCTGGCATCGGTCACCTGCACGCCGCGCAGGTAGTTCTCGCTGGCGATCGCCTGCGAGTACAGCGAGTAGTTCCCGTTGCGATCGCAGTGCCAGAGGTAGACCGCCCGCCCCGACAGCGGCGTGCAGCCCGAGGCCACGTCGACGACCTTGAGCGTGACCCGCAGCACCACGCCGTCGGCGACCGCGCTGGCGCTGGCGAAGCTCGAGCGGATGTCGCTGCGCACGATGCCGGAGGTGGTCAGCGCGTTGGCGCCGTTGGTCCCGTCGGCGGGATACGGCCCGCCGGTCTCCTGCGGGATCGCCGCGCAGGCGCCGGTGCCGTCGGGCGCGGCGTCGACGCCGCCGTCGCCGTCGCTCGAGGTGCAGCCGCCGATGATCGGCACCAGCGCCGCGCCGCCCAGGAAGCGCAGCATGCGCCGCCGCGAGAGCGCGATCGCGCGGAGGTCGTGGATCAGGCCGTGCGGGTGGTCATGTTTCATATCTGTCCTTTCCGTCATTGAAGGCACTGCCCGCGTGCGCCGCGTTGCCGGCTGAAACACGTCGATACCGAAGCGGGGCGGCACCGACGAGCACACGCTGCTTCGTCATGACTCGATGATTCGGCACGATCGGCGCGCGACGGGTGTTTTGAAATGCATTGAAGTACTCGCCGACCGGACCACGAAGCGCGACAATCCGCATCAGAAGAACTCCGGGCGCAGGCCTCGCTCGACGGGTACTCGGGATCTCGGCGGTCGCTCACCGCGCGACGCCGATCGCAGTCATCGGCCGGCGCGCGGATTCGTGAAGGCCGGCGAGCGTGAGGCCCGGGCGGCGGCGATGCCCGACCGCCGGCTGCGTCGCCCGCGGCGCGCAACGCGGGTCCACGGCGCATCGCCGGCCGGTCGAGCGGGTCGCCGGCACGGCGGATCAGATCGGCCCGGCCGGCCCTGGGCGCGGCGATGCGGCGGCGATGCGGCGGCGATGCGGCACCGGCGGAGCTGCCGCGCGCGCCGCGCGACACCTTGCGACACCCGCCGTGCCGCAGCACAGCGCGCGCTCCGCGGCACCGCGGTGGCGATCCGATCTGGACTTCGCGACACCGATCTGTTGTCGTTTGTCCTCTGCTCGGAGGGTTCATGCACATTCGAACGTTGCTGTTGACGGCTATTGGCGCGATGTGTGGCTCGTCGCTCGCGCTCGCGCGCACCGGCTACTATCAGTTCCCGGATCTGCACGATCGCGCGATCGTGTTTGCCGCCGAGGGCGACCTGTGGACGGTCGCGGACGCCGGAGGCACCGCGCGGCGGATCACCACCCACGCCGGCGCGGAGTACTTCCCGCGGTTCTCGCCCGACGGCAAGGCGATCGCGTTCACCGGCGAGTACGGCGGTAACCGCGACGTCTACGTGATCCCGGCCACGGGCGGCGAGCCCCGCCGGCTGACCTGGCACCCCGATCCCGACGAGGTCATCGACTGGATGCCCGACGGCAAGCGGATCATCTTCCGCAGCCGCGCCGCCAACAACACCACGAGCGGGTTCGAGTGGCACCTGTTCACGGTCTCGGTCGACGGCGGCGACCCCGAGCCGCTGCCGCTGGGCTTCGCCGGCCGCGTCGCGATCGATCCGGTGTCCCGGCGCTGGGCGTTCAACCGCACCAGCGTCGAGTTCCGGACCTGGAAGCGGTACCGGGGCGGCACCGCGCCGAGCATCTGGGTCGGCGACCCCGACAAGCGCGAGTTCAAGGAGATCGCCAAGCCGCCCGGCGCCGAGGCGTTCCCGATGTGGTCCAGCGGCCGGATCTTCTTCCTGTCCGATCAGGGCGGCACCGGCAACCTGTGGTCGGTCAAGCCCGAGGGCGGCGAACTCAAGCGCGAGACCCAGGGGACCGGCTGGGACGTGCGCTGGCCCGCGGTCGCGCCCGACGGCCGGATCGTGTACTCGATCGGCGGCGACCTCCACATCTATCAGCCCGGCACCAGCAGGGACCAGGCCGGCAAGGACCAGAAGGTCGAGATCGACATCCCGAGCGAGCGCCGGCTCGGCCGCGTGCGTTACCCCAGCGCCGAGAAGAACGCGACCTCGTTCGAGCTGTCGCCCGACGGCGGCCGGCTCGCGGTGGTGACCCGCGGTGAGATCATGTCGGTCGCGGTCAAGGACGGCGTCACCCTGCCGATCACGCGGGGCAGCGCGGCGCGCGAGCGCGGCGCGGGCTTCTCGGGCGACGGCAAGACGCTGTACTACATCAGCGACGCGCCCGGCGAGGAGGAGCTGCGCGCGATCGACGCCTGGGGCCGCGGCCAGCCCCGCGTGGTCAAGCCCGCCGGCAAGACCGGCTGGCACTTCCCGCCGGTGGCCTCGCCCGACGGCAAGTGGCTCGCGTACGCCGACCAGACCCAGAGCCTGTACGTCCTGCCCACCGCCGGCGGCGCGCCGCGCCAGGTCGACCACAGCGCGCAGAACGAGATCAACGAGTACGTGTGGAGTCCCGACGGCCGCTACCTCGCGTACGCGGTGACGCTGGCCACCGACTACTCCGTGGTGCGGGTGTTCGACACCACGACCGGCAAGGCCACGTCGATCACCGGCTCGGCGACCAACGACTACACGCCGGCGTGGGACCCCGAGGGCCGATACCTGTACTTCCTGAGCGACCGCGCGGCCAACCCCGTGCTCGATCGCCGCGACGAGGAGAACGTCGAGATCCGGACCACGCGGCCGTTCCTGGTCCTGCTCCAGAACGACGCCAAGAACCCGTTCGCCAACACCAGCGGCATGCCGCCCCGGCCGGGCGAGGACGACAAGAAGCCCGACGACAAGAAGCCCGATGACAAGAAGCCCGCCCGGCAGCCGGCCAAGCCGATCCGGATCGACCTCGACGGCCTGGCCGGTCGCTACGTCGCGTTCCCGGTGCCGCCGGGCAACTACGGCTCGCTCGCGGCGACCGCCAAGACCGTGTTCTACACCGACGCGCCGATCCGCGGCATCGCCGAGGGCGACGGCGACGGCCCGCCCGACGTGACGCTGGTCGCGTTCGATCTCGAGAAGCGCAAGCCCAAGCCGTTCCTCGACGGCGTCACGAAGTTCAAGCTGGCGGGCGACAAGCTGGCGATCGCGAAGAAGACCGACGTGTTCGTGGTCGACGCCGGCAAGCCGCCGTCGCCCGAGGAGCTCGGCGAGCAGAAGGTGGCGCTGCAGAACATGGTCGTCGAGCTCGTGCCGCCGGACGAGTGGCGGCAGATCTTCGACGAGACCTGGCGCCTGATGCGCGACTTCTACTGGGACGCCAACATGGGCGGGGTCGACTGGAAGGCGCAGCGCGACAAGTACCGCACGCTGCTGCCGCGGCTCGGCACCCGCGACGAGCTCAACGACCTGCTCGGCGAGCTGATCGGCGAGCTCGCGACCTCGCACACCTACATCTTCGGCGGCGATCCAGGGACCGAGCTGCCGCAGATCTCGACCGGCCTGCTCGGGATCGACGCGGTCCGCGCCGGCGCGGGGTTCCAGGTCGCGCGGATCTACCGCGGCGATCCGGCCGACGGCGTCCGGTCTCCGCTCGAGGAGCCCGGCGTCAACGTCGCCGCCGGCAGCGTGATCCTCGAGGTCAACCACCGGCCGTTCGCCGCCGGCCAGTCGTTCCTCGCCGCGTTCGAGAACCTCGCCGAGAAGGACGTCGTGCTCACGGTCAACACCCGCGCCGATCTCAACGGCGCGCGCGACGTGGTCGTGCGCCCGCTGCGCTCGGAGCGCCGGCTGCGCTACGTCGACTGGGTCCGGCATAACCGCGAGTACGTCAGCCAGAAGACCGGCGGCAAGGTCGGCTACATCCACCTCCCCGACATGGGCGGCGCCGGACTCACCGCGTTCGACACCTGGTTCTATCCCCAGATCGACAAGCAGGCGCTGGTCGTCGACGTGCGCTGGAACGGCGGCGGCTTCGTCTCGCAGCGCATCCTCGAGCGCATGCGCCGCAAGGTGATCGCGGTGTTCCACTCGCGCGGCGGATCGACGACGACCTACCCGGTGCGCTCGGTCGACGGCCCGTTCGTGGTGCTGACCAACGAGTACGCCGGCTCCGACGGCGACATCTTCCCGACCGTGGTCCAGCTCGACAAGCTCGCGCCGGTGATCGGCATGCGGTCGTGGGGCGGTGTCGTCGGGATCCGCGGCGACAAGCCGCTGGTCGACGGCGGCGTGCCGACCCAGCCCGAGTTCGCGTTCTGGGACGCGACCCACCGCTGGGGCACCGAGAACCGCGGCGTGATCCCCGACATCGAGGTCCAGAACCTGCCGCAGGACGTGGCGCGCGGGGTCGACGCCCAGCTCGATCGCGGGCTGACCGAGGTCCAGCGCCTGCTCGCCCAGCATCCGCCGCCCAAGCGCGACTTCGGCTCGGTCCCCGATCGCAGCCGCAAGGCGTTCGAGAAGCGCGAGCCGTGAGCCGCGGCCGCCGTCGGCGGCTCGATCGCCGGCGCGCAGTCCAGAGTCGCAGCGCAAAGTTGTAATTAAGAGTCGCAGTCCAGGGTTGTAGTCGCGGATAGTGCTCCGCGATTCCCCGCGAATACCCCGAGGGTGCGCGCCGGCGCACGGCGATCTGGGGTCGATCGAAACAACCGGTACAGCGGCGAAACACGACCGGTTCAGCTGCAGTACCGCATCGGTTCAGCCTCGCCACTGTACCGGCGAGACATCGACGAGGACTGCCTCACTGCGCGGGATTGCTATTCACGCAGCCCACTCCAGAACATCCAGATCATTGCCAGACTTGTTCCGATGTCATTCATTGCTCGAAGTCGATTATTCGGCCAAAGATGCATTCCTCAGCTGGTCATTGCTGTCGCGGAATGCGCGCGACCCGCAACACAGCACTGACCAGTGAGATTTGCGATATCGATCGCCAGGCCGGCGATCGATCAACTCATCAGTCGTTCGAGCATTCAACATCAGGAGTTCGTCATGCACAGCCAATCCAGGTCCTTGTTCAGGTCCCACCTTGCCGCGATCACCGGCTTCCTCGTCGTCGCGGCCGCGGCCGTCCTCCCGGCGTGCGTCTCGCCGGCCGACAGCGACGGCGCACCGGGCTCCGGACCGGCGGTCACCAACACCGCCAGCGCGAGCGATGCGCTGTCGGCGGCCGACGCTGCGGCGCCCGATAGCGAGTTCATGATCACGCCGATCGGCCGGATCCATCAATCGTGCATCCACGCCGTCGGCGAGGGCGCTGCGGTCGACGCGACCGAGCAGGTCACGCTGCGCAGCGGCAGCACGGCTCGCTTCGCGCCGTGCCAGTACCAGGTGCGCGACGATCGCCGCAAGAAGGCCGCGGCGCCGGCCGCCGGTGCCCAGGCCAAGGGCCCGGTCCCGGTCGCCGACGGCTGGGCCGAGTACGACAGCGCGTTCACCTTCACCAACGCGTTCGGCTTCGACTGGATCAACAAGCTCGACGGGTGGTGGCGGGTACCGCTCGCGCCCCGCCAGTCCGCCGGCCAGACCGTCTTCCTGTTCACCGCGGCCGAGCCGGTCAGCGGCAACGCGATCATCCAGCCCGTGCTGCAGTACGGCCCCAGCGCCGCCGGTGGCGGTAACTTCTGGGCCGAGGCCGTGTGGTACATCTCGAGCGCGGGCAACGTGTTCCACAGCTCGCTGGTGCGGGTCAACGTCGGCGACACGATCGAAGGCTACATGACTGCCACCAACTGCTCGGCCAGCGGCGCGTGCACCTGGCAGCTCCAGGCCCAGGACGGGCTGAACCTCGGCAGCTCCATGACCGTGTTCGCGAGCGAGAGCTTCCGCTGGGCGGTCAAGGGCGCGCTCGAGGTCTACCGCATCAGCAACTGCAACAAGCTGCCGACCGAGGGCGACACCGGCGCGACCTTCTTCAACGTGCACGTCTACATGCCCGGCCCCAGCACGTTCAACTTCAACGAGGTCACGCCCAGCCTCGGCTGGGCCGGCACGACCGCCGCGTCGGGCTGCAGCTTCGGCGTGATCGACACGTCCGACGGCGTCCAGCTGTTCTGGAACTGAGATCGGCGCACCAGCGCAGCGATCGGCGGCCGCCTCACGATGGTGATGGCGAGCCGCCTTGTGGCGTGTCGACGGTCACTCGCGGAGATCCCGCCCGTCCGACGACCGCGAAGTGATGGGCGGCTCGGCGCAGCGCTCGCTTCGCGCTGGCCCGGGATCACTCGCTGACCGTCGCCTCCGGACACGCACATTTCACGCGAGAGTCGATCGACAGGACCATTCGCGTCCCCTACCGTGACGAGCTGGATGGCCGGGCCCTCGCGCGATCACCCGACGTTGTGCGCGCCCACCCGCGCGATCCGCGACGCGTCCGCGCGACCGGGTCGGTCGTGAGCTCGCCCGACGCCGAGCTGCTCGCCAGGTTCGTGGCCGCGTTCACCCGCGGGGTCGAACGCGAGATCGCCGCGATGCACACGTCGTCGGAGGCGTTCGAGCTCACGCTGTCCGGCGGCGAGGAGCTCGGCGGGCTGCGCTACGGCTTCGAGCTCCCCGAGGCCAACGACAAGCTCGTCGCCGGCGGCGAGGCATCGCTGCGGACGCCGCGCGGCGAGCACCGGGTGACGATCGAGCGCGTCGAGGACCTTCGCGTCACCATGAGCTCGCTTGCGCCGCTCGATCTGACCGCGCGCCCGATCGCGCTCGTCGTCGCCCCGTGGTTCCTCTACGATCGGCTGCTCCAGGCGCTCGCCGAGCTCGACGTCGATCGCCACGCCGTCGGGCTCGCGCTGACGCTGTTCGGGAAGCGCCCGCATCGCCGGGTCGCCGGCCCGCTGCGCTGCGACCACGACGCGCTGAACGCGAGCCAGCGCGCCGCGGTGCAGCTGTGCAGCGACAGCGACCTCGCCTTCCTCTGGGGCCCGCCCGGCACCGGCAAGACCGCCACCCTGACCCACGTCATCGAGGAGCTGCTCGCGCAGGACCAGCGGATCTTGCTCGCCTCGACCACCAACGGCGCGATCGATCAGGTCCTGGCCAAGCTGGCGGCGCAGCCGTGGTTCGCGCCCGCCGTCGAGGCCGGCACGCTGATCCGGCTGGGGCGCAGCGACGAGGACACCTTCGGCGCCGAGCTCGCCGACGTCGTCGGCCGGATGCAGGGCAAGCACCGGACCTCGCTCGACCAGCTCCGCGCCCGGATCGCAGGCGTCGAGCAGCAGCTGCGCAACGGCGAACTGCTGCTCGCCGAGCTCGCCGTCGCGGTGGTGCCCCAGCAGTCGCTGTTCGCCGAGCCGCCCGCCCGGCTCCGCCCGGCCGCGCTCGCGAGCGTGTTCCCCCCGGGCCTCGCGGACGTCGTCGCCAGGACGCCGCCGCGGGACCAGGCCGCCGCGCTCACCCAGCGGCTCGCCCGGCTGACCCGGCTCCGCACCCTGGCCAAGCAGCGCGTGGCGCTACACACCGCGGCGATCCGCGACCTCGAGGCGCAGGTGGTCGGCAACGCGCGCGTGGTGATGTGCACGCTGACCAACGCCTATCTCTCGCCGCTGATGAAGTCGCAGCGCTTCGACGTGTTCATCGCCGAGGAGGCCGGCATGGCCGCGCTCCCCGCGCTGTTCTGCGCCGCGTGCCTGTGTCGCGGCAAGGCGATCATGGTCGGTGATCCGCGCCAGCTGCCGCCGATCGTCCAGTCGCGCGACGAGCTGGCCCAGCGCGCCATCGGACGCAGCGTGTTCGAGGTGACGATTCCGGATCCCACCCGATCCGACGTGGTCGCCATGCTCGACGTTCAGTACCGGATGCACCCCGTGATCGGCGGGCTCGTCGGCCGGCTGTTCTACGGCGGGCGCCTGACCCACGGCGCCGACGCCGCGCGCAACGACGCGATCGCGTCGCGCGCCCCCTACCCGGGCCTGCCGCTGGTCGTGCTCGACACCGCCGCGCGCACGACGTGCCAGCGCTCGGCCAAGGGCACATCTCGCGTGAACCCCACCTCCGCCGAGCTCACCGCCGACCTCGCGCTCGAGGCCGTGACCGGCGGCGCCGCGTCCGTCGCGGTGATCACGCCCTACGCCGCGCAGGCTCGCGACATTCGCCGGCTCCTGGCCGCCCGCCGGATCGCCGACGCAGTCGACTGCAGCACGATCCACCGCTTCCAGGGCCGCGAGTGCGACGTCGTGCTCATCGATCTGGTCGACGCCGCCCCGATGCGGCCGGGCATCCTGCTGTCCGGCAGCGCCGGGCAGTCCGACGCGGCCAACCTGCTCAACGTCAGCCTGTCCCGCGCGCGCGGCAAGCTCGTCATCGTCGCCGACGTCGGCTACTTCGAGGACAGCGCGCCCGCCGGCATCGTCACCGCCATCCTGCGCGACGCCAGCCGCGACGGCGCCCGGGTCCGCCTCGAGCACGCGCCGCCCGCGTGACGCGCGGCGCCGATCACAGCCGCCGGCCGATCTCCCAGTGATGGCCCGACGGATCCGCGATCCGGCCGATGCGCCAGCCGTGGCCCTCGTGGATCTCGGCGATCTCGGTCCCGCCCGCCGCGATCGCCCTCGCGAACACGGCGTCCGGGTCGTCGACGCTCAGGATCATCCGCACCGACGCGCCCGGCCGCGCATCGGGATCGGCCTGCAGCCACAGCTCGGCGCCATCGATCGAGAGCAGCGCGACCATCACCTCGCCGGCATCGCCGTCGACCCGCTCGACCTCGACCGCGCCGAACGCTGCCTTGCAGTAGGCGACCGCTTGCGTTGCGTTGGTCACGGAGATCCAGGGCGCGATGGACGTCATGCGGCCATGGTACCGCGAGCGAGGCCGACTACTTGCTCCGCTGCACCACCGCATACCCCCTCGGCTCCCCGGTGCTGCCGCTCAGCGCCGCCATCGCCCTGGCGAGGTGCGGCAGCGGGGCCCACATCGGCTCGTAGTCCTTCTGGTAGACGTCGAGCACGAGGACCAGGTCGCGCGCCGGATCGTAGGCGCCGATGGGGGAGAAGTGGCCGACATCTACCCCGTCGCCATAGAACAGGTCGAGATGAAAATTGGCGGCGGCGAATCCCGCAGTCCCGTTCTCCATCGCGATCAGCGCAGCGCGCAACTCCGAGATCGCCGCGTCGGCATCGGTCACGGGTGCGATGGTGACGCTCCAGGTGCCGCCGCATTCACAGGACAGCAGCGCACGCTCCATCGCAGCGGCGAACTCGATCAGGCTGAGCCCGTTGCCGCCCGGCGCCACCGCCGCCTGCCAGGCCACATCGCCCAGCTTGCCCAGCAGGCTGGCCTCGCTGACCGGCTCACCGGTTCGCAGATGTCCGTCGCGCCCGCGCACCGCGTTGATCAGCATCACGGCGGTGGCGAGCGAGCAGGACGACTCCGTGCCCTGCTGGATCAGGTGCGGCGCGATCGACCAGTAGACGCTGTCCGGCGCGCAGCGCAGATAGCCGTGATCCATCCGCAGCGGGATCAGCTCCGGGGAATGGCGATGCATTGCGTTGGTCCTCTCATGCGGATGCCGGAATCACGGCCACATTGTCGATCGCGATCGCCACCAGCGTCTGTTCGCGGCCGTGCAAAGTGATCTCGCAGCGCCGTCCCGGATCGGTCGGCGCCACCAGGTGCCGATCGCCGCTCGGTGACGCCACGCCGGAGAGCGCTCCTGCCATGTCCGCTGGCGGTGACACGCGCAGAGGCGCGCGCGTGGTGGGGATGGCTGCTGATGAACGGCGACGGCGCGAAGCGCGAGCAAGAAGCGCTACTCTCGCGCGATGGAGCCATGGACCTTCGCCCGTACCGCCTGGGACGAGCACTTCCAACCCCTGCGCGATGCCGGGCTGACGCTCGAGCGCGTCGAGCAGGCGGTGTACTGGGAGACCCACGATCGCGCGCTGCGCGCCCACTTCCCGCCCGAGGTCTTCTTCGACCTGCGCGAGCTGCGTCCGCCCGAGGTCAAGGCGGCGCAGGCGCGGATCGCCGAGGCGCGCGGCGGTACGCCGCTGTACGACTTCTGCGTCGCGCGCGTCGGCGGCGAAGTCGCCGCGATGTTCTCGGGCCACGACAAGGGCGACGGCACCTACCGGATGTGGCACACCAACATCCATCCTGCCCACCGCCGCAATGGGCTCTACCGCAAGATCCTCGCCGGGACGATCGGCTACACCCGCGCGCTCGGCTTCGACGCGATCGCCAGCGACCACGCGCCCGGCAACAATCCGGTCCTCATCGCGAAGCTCGGCGCCGGATTTCGCATCGTCAGCCTCGAGATCGATCCCGCAGCCGGCGTGTCCATACACCTGCGCTACTACCACAACCCCGAGCACCTCGCGGCGTACGAGCTGCGCTGTGGCCTGGCCCGGCTCACCCCGGGGCTGCGCACCCACGCATTCGGCGCCTTCGCGACGCTCGCAGCGCAGTTCACCGACGGTGCCGACGCATAGCAGATCACACCGCGCGGAACCGGGTTACACAAATGGAACGGTTCAGATGGCCGGGATCTCGGCCGTCGGCACGCGACAGGCTGGTGTAGAGCGACGCGAGCGCCATCGCTACACCGGGCAAGGACGACATGCTGGCGGGCTCCGCGTTCGCCGGGCGGAGGCCAGCGCGAGGTGCACGAGCTGGTCAGAAAACCGCGCCTCGGCGATACCGCCAGCAGCGCCCCGACGATCGAATGACGCAGGCTGGTTCCACCGCTCTTGCCGACAGGCCATGGTCTTTGCCATCGCAGCCTTCCGCGTACGGCCCGCGCTCGGGTGCGATGCAGCTCTTGATTTACTCGATCGCGGTCGACGACCCCAGCGACAGGTCGATGCGCGAGAGCGTGAACAGCGCCCTCGACCGCTCGCGGGCGAGGGACAGGAGGCGAGCGCGCACCGATGCGCCGACGTCCTTGGGGGGCGCCTGCGTCATGCGAGTGCCTCCAGGTACGGGCGCATGAACGCGTAGATGCGATCAGCGCGGGCGGCCTCGACGAGCGCGGCGATGCTGCCCCTTGCGCTTTCTGAGGTACTCCTTGAGCGCGGCGAGCGCGACCTCGAGCCCGACGTGCCGGCGGAAGCGAAAGCAGTCCGCGACGGTCTTCGCGGGCGTGGTGAGCTGCACCTTCACGCCGTCGATCACTCGCGTCTCGACGCCATCCTTCAGGGCCCCCCGCTCGCGCGCACGACCTCGAGCGTCGGCGTGGTGACCTTCGGCATGCGCATAGCGGTCGATGAGCACCCACACCGCGTGCGGCGCCTCGCTCGTCATACCGTGGACCTGCAGGGCGCTGAGCAGGCAGATGGCCCGTGCGGAACGCGCTTGCTCACCTCGGCGAGGAAGCTCAGCTCGGTCACGGGCGCGTTCGCGAGCCGGTGAGCCCGCGGACCACCTGCTCGAGGAGGCCGCGGTCGCAGAGCCGCTTGAGGTAAGCCCACGGAATGCCGGCGTCGTCGAGGTCCCGAGCGCACACCGGCCCCTTCGGGGCGAGCCGGAGGAGCGTGGTGGTCTTGCTCGGGGCAGCAGTCGACATGATACGGAACGGTGTCCCTGGATTCTAAGGAAAGACAATAC
>Ga0307515_10010329_pt1 | contig 17897 bp, 14 predicted proteins | sample 17_EM_MG_FD_194513 | JGI IMG/M metagenome (GOLD analysis project Ga0307515, IMG submission 194513) | Populus trichocarpa ectomycorrhiza microbial communities from riparian zone in the Pacific Northwest, United States - 17_EM | ecosystem: Host-associated > Plants > Roots > Unclassified | place... | reverse complement strand
GAACCATAAGTTCGGTAACGATAGCGTATTCTGGATCTCGTACGAAGATCTTCTACGCAAATATCAGCACTTCGATCGGACTCGACTCTTCATGGACTGTCCCGATTGGCGAATAACCCAGAAATGGATTAGCGTCGAGGTACCTTGGAAGGCCGAGTTCGAGCAAAAGTTCAAGATCGTATTGAAGAAGGAATCGCCTGTCGTACTGGTATTAAGTCAACTTGACGACCGCTATTTTGAAGGCTTGCAAGGACAGTACACGTTCAGACTACAGTTCCGACTCCACGAAGTAAACTCGCCTGGAGAGGATGACTACATTGTTCGAAGCCACGGTAATTACTTGATGGAGCGAAGCGTCGTCACAGAGCTTAAGAGCTTGAAAGCTGGCACATATACAGTCTTCGTCATGGTGGTGGCTGATCGAAACACAAGCCGGTCCGCAGTGGAGGACGTTGTGAAATCACAGTGTCGGAGAAGAGTCGACAATGAAAAGCTGGCTCAGGTGGGCATGTCATATGATATTGCTCACAACAAAGGTGCGGCATATACGACGTCGAAAGCAGCTGCTAGAAAAGCCCACAACAAGGCCAAGGCTCGAGAGTCGAGAATCGCGACGAGAAGAAAGAACTGGGAGCGGAGACAGCTTAGCCGTGAGATTGTAAGGAAGCAGGACAAGAAGAACAGAGAGAAGCGCGAACAGAAAGAAGCGAAGAATGCAACCGAGGCTAAAGCCAAGGAGGAGAAGGAGCCGAAAGACAAAGCTATCCAAACGGATGATATCAAAGAAGTAACTCTTGAAACGGAGGACAAGGGAATCCAAACTGAGGACCGAAGCGCATCGAGCGCCGAGTCCGACAAGACGGCTATCCCGCCAATATTAGAGGCAGCGAACGAGACCGATAAAGGGGTTCAGACCGACTACTTCTCCGCGTCCGAGTCTCCAGATACTCCCGAGACACCAAAAAGCAGCTCAGTTGCAGGCTCTACAAGCCCGGTAACTCGAATTCCGCGAATGTATCATGTAGGTCCGCCTCCTCCCCCGCCTCCAGCATACAGATCCGGTCGAAAGGGATCCGTACCCGGTTATACCCATGGAGCTTCTCAACGCCAGCAGTACATTATTTCGGATGGCGAGTCCAGTGCCAGTCCTATATCTGACTTCGATGATATGTACAGCGACGATGACCCCACATTGAAGCCCAGAACTATCAACACTACGGGTGCCTTACCCAAGTCGAAGGGCAAAGATTCTGACGACGAAGATGGACCTGAGCCTTGGAATGCAGTTTGCATCGTGGGATTCAGAGTGTACAGCAAGGATGAGCACTTGGAAGTACGGATTTCTGAGGAGGGTGATAATGAAACTGAGACAGAAGAAATTTTGGCCAGAGAAGATGAAGGCGGTGAGGCTGACGTTGAAGATGGCGGAGATGAGGTGAAAAGTGGAGAGAAACATGGCAAAAAGGATGATGAGAATGTCCCCGAAACCAAGGTCGACAAATCGGACGAAAGCAGTCTGCCTATTAAGGCAAAAGAAGATGAACGACTGATCTTAGTCAACGACGAGAAGAAAGCTTTTGCACTGGGCGCTGCAGAAATATCTGCCACTCCTGAGAATAATTTTGAAGCAGAAGTCGGCAAAGCAGCACCTGTCGAAGAAACATCGACAGTGGCAGCGAGCACGGACAAAGAAAAGCAGGCAACTGCAACTTCGTGAGGGTTTCTCTGGATTTCGTCGCTGGTGTTTGGGATACTCTACTCAATTGTAGCAGGACGATGCTTCTCAATTTGGGTGTCTGTTACGAAGTCACGACGTCTATGTAAGGTAAAGACTGATACGAGCGTGCGATCTGTACTTCATTCACTCCAACTTTAATACCAATTTTGTCCTTTATCATCCGACTTGCAAAGCGGCAGATGTGGAGACGTGTGGAGACGTGTGGAGACGCAAGGGTCTTATTGCAGCGGCTATACTTATTGCCGCAAATTTCAACCCTATTGAACAAGAAGAGGTATTTTTGTGCACCTCCCTCAGAAAGGGAACCCCTTAACTTCCTGGTTTGATTTCTTGTTCACTTTCTTTCTCTTGTCCCGCACGTTCATCGAAAAAATGTTCCATCACTCTTGAACCTCTTCTATAGAAAGAAACCAAACACACTGTTTCATCTGCTCCTTTTGTCCGACCGTAACCTTGATTTTTTCTCCTGAGCCTGATATGTAAAGCTCACCAAAAGCTGGTTGCCCTTCATTCTTCCAAGTCCTAAATGTTGCGTCCACATCTAATGTTCGGCGATTGTATGAAAGACTTGGAAGAACCAAAACGCCTGCCCTATCATTCACCAAATCGAAGAAAGTGATGACACCGAAGGGTTGGGATTCATTTTGTTGATTCCGTTGTTGGAACGTGTGGAGGACCGCCTCATATTCAAACGGTGGTTTTGGGTATATCCTGACCACCCTTTCCCTTTCATTGTGTACACAGCTAAATCCATTAAAATGGACTTGAGAGAAATACTGGAAGCGATCGTAATCCTCTAACAACGTTATTCTAGAAATTTGAACAGCTTGTAGCTGGATGAAGATGGTCTGGTATTCCACAGAGGTAGCTTCGTCAACATCCACCCATTGAAGTGAAGAAGGAGCTCTTCGATATGTACTGTCTATTCCAGTGAGTTCTAAAGGCAAAGCAAGGTACCGATTCCGGCTTTTGTCATTGTTGCGGTGGCAGTTCAAAATTCCCAGTGCTGATACTCCTCTCTCATAGGTACTCCTAGCATCTACTTCGAGTTTCAAGACTCGCATATGAATGTGTAAGCCTGCATTTGTGATGGAGTACGGCGTGGACTTGTCCTTTTTCAAGATAGTAAGGTCGCGCCCGAAAGAGAACTCTTGAGGACAAACCGCAAGAACCTTCGGCCCGGAATGTGCGAATATGGTTTCATCGTCGGAGATCTTGATTAACTCTTCTTGCAATCTTCGGAAGGCATTCTGTCCTTCGCCATATAAAAGAGGCATATAGACGCCAAGGATTCCAAGCATGCAGTAAGCTTGATCTTCGGTCCGTGTTGTTGTTCTGCTGGACACCCAGGACATTCGCGTGGCAATACTGTAGCTCGGTAATGCCCAAGGCAAGGCCAAAGCACCAAAATTGACTCCTGTGATACCACAGAGGTAATTCACGAGAGATCTCTTGTCACCCAAAAACTTCCAGTCGCGACCGTAAAAGACGACCTTTTCTGGCGCAATAAGTTCTTGCAACGTCCATCCTCTGGTGAACCATCGGCTTGTCCTCATCTGATCCACTTTCTCCTCATGAACCTCGGTGGCTGATGCATCTGATAGGTATGCATAGCAGACATTTGCTTTCTGATACCATTGAAACATTGAATTAATTGACTCCGACAACTCGGCGCTGCTCGACTTGTCGATGCAGCATGTATCGCACCAGGCCCAGCGGAGTCCATCTGTCGCAGCTTGCTGGCAAAGATATCTAATCTTTTGGTATCCAGGCTTTTGATGTGCACTCGTGGTTCCAATCTCTCCGAAATGTACTTCTTCGTGATTTTGACCCCAGGTGTGCGAAAGGATGGCATATGAGGGGATATGGTCCCCAAAGAACTCCTCGAGGACCATATTCTCGACATTGATGAGACGCATCGTTATCAAAGTTGGTAGAAGCGCTTTGAATGTGGTTAAATTCAACAGAGACTGATCCTTCCTTAATTCATAGGGGTTTGCAGGCTTGATGAAATATAAGTATAGGCAGATGTACGATTAAGGCTGAGCACAGTGTGTTAGGGAAGTTGAGTGCTGGCACCTAACTCGTAACCCTCGTAATAATAATTTTATGGTGGGGTGGAGAGGTTAGCTCCTTGGCATCGCCAAAAGAGTGTGCTCTACGGAAGGCTGTAAGGATCACATGTGCCAGCGTGGGTTGTCTGTTCCTTGATCGAAGATTCGACTTTGCTGGTTGAATCTTCTTCCGCCTGCGCCGTAGGAACTAAATCTCGCGCACGCCACGAAGCCACGCAATAAGACGAACAATGGGCAATCTTTATCGCCTTTTAAAACGTTGAATGCAATGTTTTTTAACTTTGCTCCAGTGAACAGAACAACTTCTTGCAACTCACCTCCCTTCACTGTGTCTTTACAACTCCTAGCCATGGCTTCAAAAGATTCAAATCTTCCTGAAGAGGTACAAATCCAGCCTCGAAACTTTTACATTTTTGGTCAAGGTATCTCTTTCAGTATGTCTCCAACAATTCATAACGCATCATTCCGCTTCTATAACTTGCCTTATACCTACGTCATCCACGAGGCAGCAACAGTCGATGAGCTCGCCCCTCTTATATCTTCTCCGAATTTTGGAGGATCGAGCGTTACTACACCGCACAAGGTGGAAATCATGAAATTCTGCTCCTCGATATCTGAGCACGCAAAGAATTGCGGTGCAGTTAATACTCTGATTCGTGATGAATCGAGTATCAGCGCAAATGGCAATGTGATCAGAGGAGATAATACTGACTGGAAGGGACTTGTTGGGGTGCTGGAGCAACGGGCAGAAAAACTTTCAAACAAGGAATTGAAGACAGCACTTGTGATCGGAGCAGGAGGTGCATCCAGAGCAGCTTTGTACGCGTTACACCAATTCGGCTGTGAAACAATCTACATGAGCAACCGCACACGAGCAACGGCAGAAAAAATCGCTCAGGGCTTTGCTTTGCTCTTCAAGATCATTGTCTTGGACTCTCTTGAGGAGTTCTCGAATGAAGGATGCGTCGCTCCGGACATTCTGGTGGCTCCGGACATCCTCATCGGAACTATACCCGCTGACAAGACAACAATTGATTCTTTCCCTCGGAGTTTATTCGCCAAGCCAGAGGGTATATGTGTAGACATGGCCTACAATCCACGTTATACACCCCTCTTGGCAGCAACGGACAAATATGGGGAAGGTAGATGGGGAACTGCTTCGGGAATCGATGTTTTGCTGGAACAAGCATTTACCCAGTTTTGGATGTTTACTGGGAGAGACGCGCCAAGGGAGGTAATGTGGGAGGCTGTTAGGAAAGCAGATGAAGAGAAGAAGTCTTTGAACAAATAGTCTTCGGAGCAGCCGCGTAGGAAACTCAGACGAAAGCCAATCAACGTATTTCAAAGCAAAACTTGACCCTCAAACAGAAAGGCTTGGAGTGACCTAATAGCGTTCCCAGAATGCCCGATCCCGCTGGCTCATCGAGCACGGGGAGCTCCACAGAAAGCATGCGTAACCGTCCGACAATATGCTTCTATTGATGTCCAATCTCCGTAGAGCACATAGACTGCAAGTCTTGGTGTTGCCAGGTGTCCAAAACAGTCCACCTCCTTCGCCGTCGAGATGTGTCGAGGGTATGTAACCTCAGCTGATTCCCAAGTTGTCAATGAAGTCGAAACGACCCCTCAAATTCAGGCGCCCAGCAACGGGTTGTTGTCATCTCCGCGCAGCGCGAAAGCAGCTTCGTTGTGGAAAGCAACAGAAGTTGTCGTTAAGTAATTGTTAATCTGGCGGTGGTTGAGAAGGAAAGAAGGAAGGAAACTTCAGACGCGAAGAAGTTTTCTGCTCTGCACGAGCCGAGCCGAGGAAGTCTGGGCTTGGCACCAAAACATCCCCGCCATCTCCAACATCACGTCATTCTCCTTACTCTTCCTCTCCTTCGAATAATAGTCAAACAACAACCAAAATGTTACTACTAGGTCTCACCGGCTCAATCGCAACTGGCAAATCGACCGTCTCCTCAATTCTCTCCTCTCCACCGTATTCCCTCCCTATAATCGACGCCGATATCCTCGCGCGAAGAGTAGTCGAACCCGGCACTCCAGGCTACAAAGCCATCCTCTCGCATTTCCAATCCACAACTCCCGATCTCCTATTACCTTTCCCTGACGATCCAAGTTATGATCGGAGCAAAGGCGCGCCGTTGAACAGGCCTGCGTTGGGCAGGAGAGTCTTTGGAGATTCGGAGGAGAGGAAGAAGGATCGTGGAGTGCTGAATGGCATTGTGCATCCGGCGGTTAGGAGGGAGATGTATAAGGCGTTACTTGGAGCTTATTTGAGAGGATACTGGGCAGTGGTACTGGATGTTCCGTTGCTGTTTGAGAGTGGCCTTGATATACTATGTGGTACGGTGATGGTGGTTGCTGTAAAGGACCCGGCCATCCAAATGAAGAGATTGATGGAGAGGGATCCGCATTTGAGCGCGGAGGATGCAGAGAATAGAGTCAAGAGCCAGGGCGATGTCAGGGAGAAGGCTCTGAGGTGTGAGGAGAGACGCAAAGGGAAGGGAGTTGTCGTTTGGAATGACGGAGATAAAGCTGCATTGAAGGCTGAGCTGGAGAGGCTTATGCGGGACGTTTCAAGGAATAGTCCAAGATGGTGGGCTTGGCTGCTTCTACTGTGCCCCCCGCTGGCTGGACTAGCGGGAATATGGAATTATTGGCGGAATTGGGTCATCAATCGGAGGTGGAGGGAGGGGGAGCTAAAGGCGAAGGCTAAGTTATGAAGATGGTCCTCAACAACATATTTCTCGGTCTCAGGGGGCACTCAGACAGGCGTTACCAGTGTGGCGTCAAGCTTGGACAGATCAGCTCCTTTGGTTCTTTGGGGGCCATCTCTGCAGCCCAGTTCAGGCCAATCTAGCAGGATTAATTCGAGCAGTTGACCGGAAGATTTACAATAGGTGTTGTACTCTTGTTCGCCAGAAAAGTCAGAGCCCAGCTTGGAAGCCAAGGAGCTTGTCCCACTGGAACCTTCATTTCAACAGCTGTCGCCTATTTCTGAGAGTCTGCTACTCAGCTGGCTTACAGGTAAGGGGCTCAATTGGTCGCAAATCCTGGGCATTCTTCGAAAACCACTATTCAGATCTCCATCAAGATCATCGGGTTGCCCTATTTCTTCATCTCTAGACCCTTCTAATTTGCCCTGTGCAAAAAACATTCTACCTGTCTAGAGAAAAATCGATTCAGATCTTCACTTGAGATTCGAAAAAAATCGTTGCACATCGCGTCAATGCTCCAGAACTTCCAGTACAATGAGATTCATCTCAGTCTTAGTATGGGAGTGAATCTGAGAAGTCCGGCCTTTGTTGCATATTGTATCAACATCCCACGTCTTCCTGGTACTATGAAAATGACTTCAAAGAGAAGAGTGAATCTCAGAGCTGAAACTATGTTGTATATCTCATTAATGTTCCAGATCTTCCTAGTGCATTGAGGTTGCCCCCAAATGATCCTCTAGCCATTTGATCAACCCCTCCATCCCATTAATCTAGCTAGCACCATCCTGAGGGAGGGCCTCTCTGCATGAACAGATGCAGTGAGTTTTGCCAATTATTTTGAAACACTCTCCCTATAGTCTCATTTTGCGGTAGCATGCCTGCGGTTCTCAATCTATACCGGGCTCAATAAAGGATGAGAAAGCCAGTGAACCTTCCGATTGGTAAGTTATGAAAGTCTGGATTAAGACTTGCATGCTTCTAGAATCATAGAAATTTCATGCCAAGAATATCGAACTTAAAAGTAGCAAACTCCTGCATTTCTAGATGTTCCTTGGGTGTGTATGTTGTAAAAATGCCAAGACGCATTGGCTGATTTGTCGTTCCTACCAGATTGGGAAGCTTCGCTAGTCCTACTACTGCTTCACCACTTGCCTAACTTTGTTCCTTCCCATATTCATTTCTTTTCTGGCACTAACGCCTCCCTCATTCAAACTTGGTGATGTGTGCGGTCTCTCCTATGGGATATTTCGACCTTTGAGAGGCAGCACGTTCTCCTCTGCCATTTAGAGAGGCTGCGCTGACCTACTCATAACTTGACGTCCCGTGCACACTCAGCCCAGTTAGTGCCTGGACAACTGCCTCTGGAAATCTGGATTCACTTGTGAGTGTTCATTCTAGCACGTAAACAGAGAAAGCATCCATTAGTTGAAGTGTCCTAACATGGGCAGCACCCACCAGTCTCAAAAACTCGACATCTTTGTGAAGTGTTCAACCACTGTCCAGCTCCTAGCACAACCGGTGACAGCAAGGGGCAAAGAAGCGTGTATACTTGAAATCACCAAAGAAGTATGCATTGACGCATGTCCGTGGATCCTTTCCTTTCCTTGCCCCTGGCTAACTGGTGCCACAAACAGCTTTTCATCCTGTCGTGTCGGAGCCGGCTCACCTATCAACCAAAGCCATCCCCTATTGACGATCCTTGTTTCTTTCACACTCCTGTATGAGCATGACTCAATCTACTGGAATATACCGATGCCTTACTGAGTAAAGGATTGACTACCATTTATATCCCAAACTTTTCAACACAGCGGAAGGTCTCAGGGAAAGGCTCGCAACCCACACAGCATCATCCATTTAGCTGAAGGAAACACCGTTGGAGATATTTTCATCTGTATTACACCTTGAATGCCTCTTGTAGAGCGTAGCTGATACCTGTTTCTGCCTGTATTTTTTAGCCAGACTCCATGGGAGTCTTTCAAATTGACGTCCACTATGGGTTTCATGGAGTATGTAGTCGGTGCTCAAATTGCGGCAAAGGCGAGACCACCGCCACCACCACGACGGCGATCGCGATCTCCCCAAAGAAAGCTGGTTGTCCACGTCGAAACCTCCGAATCAGAGTACGAGACCTCTTCATCCGACGAATCCCTGAGTCAGAAATGGAAGGCCAAGGTTGAGACGAAGGAGGGGAAGGTGGGGAAGAAAGTACGTTTTGTCGAGGAGGAAGACAAGCCGAAGTCGTGCTTGAAGAAAAGCTCCGGGAATTCGAAAGCGGAGAGCAGTGGCGAGGACTCTGGAAGTGAATGCAATTGCAAGGCTTGTGACTCGCCTAGGACTAAGGAGAAGCCAAACAAGGAGCATTCGAATAGGAAAGGCGGCAAAGGTGAAGCGCAGAATTCACAAAATTCTAGCAACAAGCAGGGAAAAAACCAGAACCAGAACCAGAACCAAAATCAAAATCGGGCCAACAACCAATCTCATGGTGGTAACGGCAATTCTAGCTCGAACAATCAGGGCAATATACAACAGCAGAGAGGACGGAATCAAGGCAACCACCAACAGCAGAGTAACACAAACCAACCCACGAACCAGCCCAACTCCTCACAACCCCGTCAGAACAGCGTAGCTTTTCCAAGAGCCGCAGCAATGGGTCGAATCCTGATGTCATCAAGAGCCAGCGTCGTCCTTCGAGAGGACGTGATGGAATGCCCTTCCGATCCACGTCCAAACGCGTTCTTCGACCCAAACACGAGTGTTCTGAGAGTCTACCATGGCCCAGTCTACGGCAATCCATACGCTACACTTGTTCCCCACGGACTGCCAATTGGAACTGGTCCTCCTCATACTAGCCAGTTCGGCCCGCCTCCTCGAATGAATGATGGTCCCATGTATGGTAATGGATACGGTTCAGGTGGGCCGTCGATGAACAATGGCAACAAGCAATGGGGTGGATCTCCAACAACTTCTCAGCAGCAAAATCAACAACTTCAGCAGCAAAACTCCCAAGCCGCAAATCAAAACAACACGCAGGATCAGAAGTCACCTTCAAATAGCGGTTGGGTCACAGTCACACCACAAGAAGCCGATAACATGGCCAAAGGCGAGATGCCAGGCGCTTGGAAGAATGATAGCATTGAATCAAACCAGAACAATTCGGGCTGGGGTGATCAGAATCAAAACTCGACTTCTAATGACAATAACTCTGGAGGTAAGGGAAACCCAGATCCAGCTGCGACTGCTACGACCGACAATAACAATTCGACAGGCAGCTGGGGAGGAAACCAAGACTCGAATTCGAATAACAATAATAACGGCTCCTGGGGCAATCAGAATTCAACTTCCAATGACAACTCTGGAGGTAAGGAGAATCCGGACCTAGCTGCGAGCATGACAACCGACAATAACAATTCGGCAGGCGGCTGGGGATCAAATCAGAACTCTAACTCCAATGATAACAACTTTGGAGGTAAGGGAGACCCAGATCCAGCTGCTGCTACAACCGACAATAACTGCTCTACAGGCGGCTGGGGAGGCGACCAAAACTCGAGCTCTAACAACAACAATAACGACTCCTGGGACCATCAGAATTCAAGTTCCAACGACAATAATAATAACAACAACTCTTGGGGCAATCAGAACTCCGGCTCAAATGATAATAACAACAGCTCTTGGGGCAACAACCAGAACTCGAGATCGAATGATAATAACAACAACTCGTGGGGAAATCACGACTCGGGTTCTAACGATAATAACAACAACAATAGTTCTGGGGGCAATCAAAACTCTAATTCGAATAATAACAACAACTCCTGGGGCAGCCAGAACTCGCATTCGAATAACAATGGCGGGTGGGGAAATCAGAATTTGAATTCCAACAACAATAATTCCTGGGGCAATCAAGGCTCGAATGCGAATGACATTAACAACTCCTCGTCTAACAACAATTCCTGGGGTAACGGAAATCAGCGAAGCAAACCCTGGGAGAATAACGGAGGAAGTAATCAGTCAAACAATTCGGCTCCGGGCTGGCAAAACCCCCGTGGGAATAATTCTTCCAGTGGAGCAAACAACAACTCCGACGACACATGGGGAGCACCGGCCAATCCTGCGCCGTGGGGTGATATGTCTGCTGCTCAGAGCAGAAGTGGCAATGAGAACAATAACCCTGGAAACACTGGAGGACAAAACAACGGCGGATGGAACAACAATGGAGGCAATGGATCCGGAGGAAATAATGGCTGGAGTGGAGGAAACTCGGGCGCGGCATGGGGAACAGAAACTGCACTCTCTGGAGGAAGCTGGGCTGATGGGGGCATTGGACCGACCGGGTCATCTAAGGTTAATGGCTCCGGCTGGTGAAGGCGATTGCGTTTCCACTTGCTGGTCTACACCTGGTTGGCATTGAACATTGGCTGTTTTGGGATGTGACTGATCGAGGGGAGTTTATTTTAGCTTTTGAAGGGTCAGCAGTGCATTCAGAGGTGTTGCAGACAAGCCGATCCAGGGGTATGTAGCTTTGCTCAAAAGGCTACTGTACTCCATGGGCTGGCTACCTTTTAATTATGCATAGCTTTGCTTTACCAATCATACTTAAATGATTGAGAGTGTTAGGCAGGTAATGTGATATTATCAAATGCCGGAGCATGTTCCTGCTGAGAACGTGGCCTCTTCAAAAAACTGGCTGCCTGGAAATGGCGAGGTTGAGTCGTAAAATATCTTGTCCGAGTCGAAATTCAAGGAGGGCTACCCCTTCCTCGAAGGCCAAATTCATCAGCCTTTGAATTCTCAAAGCAAATTCATGAACAATTAATGCATTGAGCTCCCATCGACCAAAAGAGAAAAGAGAAGACGCCGTCTGAAGCTACCCCTGTCGAAACCTACCTATGACGCTCACCAACCCCACCAAAATCACCTTCAAGTAAATGCCATCTTCAACCACAACTCCGATTTCCCTCACCACGACAATACTCCTCCTCTCACTCCTCCTGTTGTGCTTCTTCCCAAGTCTATTCCACATTCTCTGGTCAGTCCCTCTCGCACTCCTCACCCCATCAACCTACGTCCCACACCCGTCTACCAAGCCTCCACGATCTTCACCCATACCACCCTCTCCAGCCGGCACCATGTCCTGGTTCCAAAAGTCTATCACCCTACCGTCGAAATCTCGCGGCTCGTACCTCATTACAGACACGATATCAAAAGAGATTCCGGAGATCAAGGAGTACAAAGTTGGACTATTGAATCTGTTTATCCAGCATACGAGCTGTGCGCTTAGTTTGAATGAGAATTGGGATGAGGATGTTAGGGCGGATATGAGTGATGCTCTGGATCGAATTGCGCCGGAGGATAGGAAGGGGGAGTTGTATAGGCATAGTGCTGAGGGGCTGGATGATATGCCGGTTTGTGCTTCTTCGATTTCGCCCCTCTTCTCGGTGTTTTGATGGATGGGGTTTGAGGTGAAGAGCAAGGGCTAATAGTTACTGATTGCAAGGCTCATATCAAGAGTGCGTTGGTTGGAGCAAGCATTACGGTGCCGATTACGAATGGAAAGCTGAATACGGGTACCTGGCAAGGTATTTTGTTTTAGATTAGGAATGTATTAAGTCTGAAGATCTAACTTTCTATAGGTATTTGGTATTTGGAGTTCAGGGCGAGTAAGCATTCGAGAAAGGTTGTTGCTACGATCCAGGGGGAGAAGATGTGACTGTCTAGAGAGGCTGTGAGGGTATGAAATGGGTCATTTGCTGGAGTTGAGGAGTTGCGAGGTCGGTTCCTGGGGATATACACATTTCTGGGTGGCATCATACACCAAAATGGAGCATATGACCTGTCATTAATGCTTTGGATTTTGGGAGACCAGATCTGTGCGTAATTACAGACAAGCCCTTCTTGGTATCTGCAGCAGAAGCTCCTCCAAATCTATGGTATCAAGTCCAGATATCCCAAAGCTTTTGATGCCATTCCTCTGAACGCCATACCATGCTAAAATTAGACCATCATTCAGTGGACCCCATTCTCATCTTTGAGGCCATCTTCCTTCATCTCCTCGTCACCACCAGCCAGGACCTTGGTTTTCGGAACATAGTCGCCATCTGGCCCACCTCCAGGTGTAACGGCTACAACTTGTCCATGCTCGTCAATGAACTCGAAGTTGTATCTTGAGAGGAGATGTGGGATTGCGGATAATTGGGGTCCGTAACGGGCTGTGTTGTCATAGAGCTCGAATAAGGGGACAGCGAGGAGCTTCATGTTCTTTGGGACACTCAGAACCTCTGCACAAGAAATTAGCTACAGCTCAGAAGTACTTGCATAGAAGCTTACTCTGTCTCGGAAGCTGAATAAAGTACAACTTCTTACACTCCTTGGGTCTGGTAACATGCGCTGGGATGAACGGGTACATAAAGGTCTCGAAGTTTGGTCTCCACCACTGTGCTAGCGTATCACCAATCTCCCACTCTTCATTGACGCCCTCGCCACTAAACTGTGTGCCAACAGGAGCAAGACGCTCATTCAATCGCATCTTAAATCCTTCGATCTCCTCATCTTCGGGTTTGAGGTAGTCTCCAGGTAGCTTGAAGAAGGCGTTGGCGATTTGCAGCATCAGAATGTGAGGATGGTTGTGTTCGTGGCAGACTAGGATGCCTTCACAGGTCCGTCGCATGCCGTACTCGACATAGTGTTCTTCGAGGCGCTTGAGGCGTGCGAGAACGGAGGGGTCTTCTTCAGGCTGGGTTTCTTTCGTGCCGAAGGTGTAGTTCGAGAGGGGGTAGAGGCGGATTGTTTTGGGTTGGTTGTCGTTGAAGGATTTGGGGAGAATCGGGGGATATGAGGTTTGTAGGGCGGTTTTTGTAATCGTCGACATCTTGTTCGTGGTTGCGGCTTTGCTTTGTGAAGAGGAGGAGCTTGTGAGTTCGAGGACCCAAGGCGGATGGCTGATCGAATTCTGCCATGAAAGCGGTGAGGGAGGGTGAAGAGGGAGGGACGACTCCATTGGAATTGAGGTTTGTTGCTTGATCCTTGGTCGTTTTCTATGACGAACCATTAGGAAATGAGAGTTTTGACCCTAAAGCAAACATGGCAAGATAGGGGAAATTTATGGGTGACAATTGTGTGCTTTTAATAAATTTCCAACAGAGCGATTTGGTCCTGTGATTCAGTCTACGGACCACCAACAAGCACGAGATGTTCCAACTACAGTCGAAAATTTTGACCTTTTATTTTGGTCTGTCAACCAAATACTATTGCATCCTCAAAGAGCATAAGCTGTAATGGTCTGGTTCACCAAATGGCTATATTAGTAAGAACACAATGACGTCTTGATCAAAACCGACGAGGCATTTTAGTATTTGGATCTTATTGCTCCATATGTACAATATCACGCCATCAACTCCTTCTAATACACATCCTATCTTTGTCCCAGAGCTTCGTCTGTAATTCGCTGTGATTCCGGTATTTCTGCAGCATCTCCTTGTGCTACCAAGGGATATGCAGTTTCGGGCAAGGACTCGAGGTGCTTTCGGTGATGCTCGTTGGCCTTCAGATGAGTTAGCAGATTTCGGAAATATTCATGGAGGACAGTTGATATGGGAAATGCCATGGGGAAGAGGAGGAGAGCTCCAGATCCTCCATTGACACGTTATCATAGACAACAACTTACAAATGGCAGACCGCAATATGTGCACATGCAAATCTGAGGCTTGTCGGTATTGATAAAGATTCTGGGATGACCCAATGGTCCACCACCTCCATCACATTCTACAACTCTCTCGTGTGTCCATCGTACCGGCTGCTTGTGAATCAAAGAGATAGCTGCTTGCGGAGCTGGCTAGATTGGAGTCAAAAAATGTCAAATTACTCGAAGTGCCCCACCAAGAAGGAAAGCCTTCGATGTCATCCTAAGACTCCCAGAGAGGAACATACCTGAAATTCCATGATCGTCTGCTCAAACCTCGGTCCCGTCATGGCCTGCGCCCTCGGATTCTGACTTCGCGACCAAATACCTGGTCTATTCGGCGCTTGCTGGACTCTAAGCTTCTCGGCATCTTCCATACTCTCTTGAATACGTGCATCTCGGTGTGGTGTCTCAATTGGAAGCTCATTCGACTTCGAGACGTTCGGGACATCCTTCGGGGGGTTCGGATTGTTGATCTCCTGCTTATCGTTTGCAGAGAATGCATAGGCTCGTGTCGCAGAGACCTGCGCCCTTCGAGAGAGCTGCCATATGGCTCTTGATCTGGCAGTAGAGAGCATTGTGTTGCTGGTTCAATTGGTTATGGCGCAAAAGAGGGAGAGGTTGTGGGCGAGAGGAGGTTACAGCCAAATGCTGCCTAAGGCGGCCACATTTTTACCAAAAGCAAGCTTGAAAATACCACCGATTGACAACATCCGAGCACTCAGTGCTCTTGGACAGCTAAGAAACTAATAAAGGGACCACAATACCCAGCACACGATCTGTTTCTTTCACTCGTCCTCATCTTCACACTAGTCAAGATGTCGGCGACAAGCGGCCATGTGCCAACCCCGCCGAAGTCCATGTCTTCACGACTCTTGACTATGAAGTTTATGCAGAGAGCTGCTGCTTCTTCCTCTCCATCAACCCCGGCTACCACAGACGAGCCTTCACCAAAACGCCGGAGGACAGACTCAAACAGCTCCACTCCATCGAGAATCAATGTTGACTCTTTGGCCGACCGGACGGCAGTCCAAGCTGCCCTTGCTTCCGAGGAGTCCAAACGTCAGGCGGCGTTAGAGAAGCAGGCTGCTGAAGCTGGAGATACGAGATGGGTCTTAAGCTTTGAGGATCAGAAAATTATAGCAGCTTCGTCTCCCTTGGCTTTAAGGATCGTTCAAGCTGGGTTTGCCAACATCGATTCTTCACCTTCAGAGATCAGAATTGCGGAGGATGATCTAGAAGACAGACCCGTTATGGTGGGACGGCGAAGCTTTGGAAGATTCAACAAAGCTTTAGAGGTGAGGTTTACGAATTCTATAGAATAGCCGCATGTACTTACACCCACAGAAACAACAGGACCCCACTCTCGAAGAATCCTCCGAGTCCGAATCTGAAGGCGACGACGAAGACGAAGACAACGACTCTTCAGAATGTTCAAGCAGCGACTCCGATGACCCCACAAGTAACCTGATCAAGGCATCCCGGCGAGAAGCAGCAGAACGAGCCCGAGATGAGCGAAAATTCAAGAAGCGTGCTGAGAAGGCTGAAGCAGAAGATATAGCCAGGAAGAGGAGAAAGAACGACATCAATTTGAACGGGCTAACATCTTTGAGTGGAAGACAAGAAAGACCTATCCCGCCTGATGTCAAGTGCTTCAATTGTGGTGGCAATCACTTCAAGAAGGATTGCAAAGAGAAGAAAAGAAGTTACCATGGAGGAGATGATGGCCCTCCACGCAAAGCCCGCAAGGCCTAGTAAGATTTCCAAGGCTTTCACACCATCACTTAAGTCTCCAGGCCAGCAGAGCAGCAGCTCCGTGCTATTTTGCCTCGTCCAGAGCTGGACCTGCATCTTTCTACGCCACCCACAAAAGACTTGTGATTTGTGTTGTACAAGACATATTCTCATAATCAAAAATTCAATAAAAATGAGGCAAGACCTAGGTGCTTAGTCTCGCTGAAGGTATCTCGTGTGCATTTACGGATCACCAGTGATTTTCATTGCCCTTTTCTGCCAGTGACACATTTTGCAAGTTGAGTTCATTTTCATTTCTCTGCGGGTAGCATCTCGACTTATCCCCGCTTTATGCCATACAAGTACAGAGATTTAGCACCCTTCATTTCTTTCCAACCCTCTTATCCATTTCTATGTGTCTTCCTCTCAGCTTGCTCTTTGCGCCTCTTCGATGCGTCCATCAGCACAGGAATGGTCGCGATAATACTCAGACCAGCCAGCACCCACGCAATAATCTCGATGATCTTCAGCTCATGGCATTCCGTCAATCCAGCCCGAATATTTCCGACACCTTGACGGCAAAGAATGATGCCCCACATCGAGTGAATGAGGACACCTGATACGATCCAGAGGATTGTCGAAACGAGCAAGAATATCTACTTCTGTCAGTGTCCATTTACAAAATCAATATTGAAATGGGATCTGAGGAACATACCGTGTGAAACATCGAATGGAAGACTTTTTGCGCGCAATGCAATCCCATGTAAACGGCAGACAACGCAATCATTCTCGCGCTCGAAAAGATCAAGAAGCCTAGGCGGTATTTCTCGGTCCTTGAAGCCCAAGTATGGGTCTTTTGTAGATACTGGAAGCTGTCGATGGTGAAGAAGAGCTCGGCGATCGACAAAAGGAACATGATACCGAAGAAGACCCTTGAGACCCATTAGCTTTGCCGTGACGTTGAGGCAAGATGTACTGTACTCACGGAACATGAGCTGAGCGTGCGAAATGGCCGCGAGCACCAGTAGAACTAGAGTTCCTGGCCGGTCGAGAATTGCGGGAGCGTCCGAACATCTTATCGGCTTTGAAGTTGCTGTTGAGGAGTTTGTCAAAAGTTTGAAAGGTAAATGATTTTCTTTCGATTTTGCTTCAGCTTAAATTGACAACCCGCGATGTTGCCCCTCGATATATACTTCTATATAAAAACCTCGTGCTGTTACATGACATGTCATAAAACCCCGGAACGCCCAGGATGGCAAGCCACAGGTCCAAATACAAGTATCTACCCCAGCTCCCATGAGTTTAGCTCTCCCGAGATCCAAGATCTCTCATAACCTCATTCGTGGTAAAGTTAAGAAATGACGTCGGGTTTGGGTTTTGGCTGCTCTGATTCGACGCGGGGTGCTGAACCCCTGTTTGAGTGCTGCGGTTGGCTGGATCTGATAATTCGCTTCCGTGATATCAGATGATTCAGATCCCCATCACGCGATGACTTAAAAGAGATTCCCTGTTCTAAGTGCAAGTTCTGCATTAGGATTCAGTCACATGTTGGGTCAGGTCATTTCAAATTGATACATGATGTTTACCTCGATGCAGTACAGGCTTCAGCCACAATGCCCCAACTTCACTGCAAAACAATCCTTCCACTCGCTTTCAAGCAGTTCCTCGTTATAGCTCTCCCAAAGCACGACATCAAATTCTCTTGCAATTTTTGCAACTACAATCCGCAACTCGTTAAAGGCCAGCCGCTTCCCAACATAGCTATGCACACTATAGCCAAAGGGCATGAATTCCTTCCTGCTGAAGTCGTTCAATAGTTCCGACTTGCTAGTCCCAAGGCTGGAAAGTGATTTAGAGGTAGAGTCAGGGGGGTTTACTGCTGTATCTTGGAGTTCTTTGGCTGGATGGGGTTGCTTTGCTTGACAATGGTGTTTTGATGGATGAATGAGATCTGGCGG
>Ga0307515_10010328_pt1 | contig 17898 bp, 2 predicted proteins | sample 17_EM_MG_FD_194513 | JGI IMG/M metagenome (GOLD analysis project Ga0307515, IMG submission 194513) | Populus trichocarpa ectomycorrhiza microbial communities from riparian zone in the Pacific Northwest, United States - 17_EM | ecosystem: Host-associated > Plants > Roots > Unclassified | place... | reverse complement strand
TCTACTGCTTAAGATACCGCCCGCTATTCCTTGCTTATAAACTCCCTATATTACGACGCTCCCTTATATATAATAATCCTCTTTATATATAGCTAGTAAGGCTAATAGCGATATATGTCTTATATAGTTTATTTAGAAATTTATATAATCTTTGCAATTTTGGTAGCTAAGATTCTATACGCTCTAGGAGCTATAATTTAAGCCCTTCTAGCTAAATTACAGCCTCCTATAAAACATTTAGTAGTAGATCTTTTAGCAGCTATTTAAAATGTTAAAAAAAACTTAAAAGTAATGGAATTAAGCTGCTAAAACTAAACTTAGTAGAACGTTTAATAACGTAGCAGAAATCTGCTAGTTATTACAGACGCTTTAAGTACAAAATTATAACTACTTAGGGAAGAGTTAAAAGAAGCTAGTTAGTTAATATAGGCACGGTTTAGGATAAAGCCGGTAGAACTATATAATGAGGAATAGTAGTATAAGTTATATAATATAATCTATATAATCTGTATAATTTATAGTATCTATAATAAAGTAAATAGAGCACACATACATTATATATAAAAAGGATTTCTTAGGAGTACGGTTGTGTATTTAAAGGACTACAGTCCCTACCTAGATAGTTCCTTCCTTATAGTAATTCTTAGAATATAATTAAAGTTAATCTATTAGGTAACCACTCTACTAGTTATTATTATATTGTTAACTTATTACATTACCTATATATTTAGCCTATTAATAGGACCCACTATAGTACTTACTATAAAGTTCCGTTATATAATTACTACCTAGTTACGATATTAAAAGTTAAACAATATGCTACTAAAAGCAGCCACTATAATACTATTAACGGCAATAACTACTTTAGGATTAGGAAACGACACTAGTATAGTAAATACTAACTCGCAGTAACTAGTAACGGTTAGGTAACTATAAGAGATAGTTAACCAGTTAACGGAAAATAATATTATACTTAAAAATAGGATTAACGGGATAGGCGCAGTAAAGGCTAAGTTACTATTAATTAAGAGATTCTTAGGGGAGAGATTAAAGCTTAAAGGATTCCTTATATAGATATATTTTAAGGTAATATAGAAAGGAGTAAAGCTAATAATACTTATAGATTAAGTAGCGTATAGAGGGTTATTCCTATTAAAAAGGACACTTAAATAGTTTAAGCCTTATTTTACGGAAATATAGGTAAATAGAATAATAACTATAAACTAAGAAGTATAGTTTATATTCTTAAATTAGGGAGGATTTATATAAAGATTTATGTAGATATTTAAAGATCTAGAGGCAATAACTATAGTAGAAAGAAAACTCTAAGACATTATATAGCGAACCTTAGCAATTAAGTATATAACGTAGTTCTAAACGCTAGCTATATAGGTAGAGTAGAATAATAAGGCGCTTATAGTATAGTATAAGTAAGGACTTAAGGCTAAAGTCTAGGACGTAATTATCCTAATAGAAGATATAAATACCCTAAGGGAACTAATAGATTAAGTAATAAAGATTAATAATAGGATCTACTAAAGGGAATAGACTAAGAGAGGTTAGGATAGAGTTTTATAGTTATATAAGGCGTAAAGTACGCATTAACTAAAGCTAAGTTAAAAACTATAGTATAGCGTAGAGCTAATAGACCTAAGTAGTACTAAAGAAACCTATAAGAGATATATAAAGGAACTATAAAAACCTAAAGGTTAAGAATTAAGTAATTATAGGACTAAAGAGCAGAGACTAAACTAGGGATCTTAATAGTAAAAGACGTTTAGGCGGACTCTATAATAAAATTAATAGTTTAGAAATAGAGCTTATATAAATTATAAAAAATAAGGTTACTTTATTAGGGTTTATAAAGATAGTTAAAGTTATTATATAATAAAAGGAACTAGATTAGTAGATAATATATATATATAAAGGGATAATAATATACTACGAGGAATAAAAGATTATTTAATTAATAGTTTTATATTTTATTATAATAACGTATACTAAATTTATAGAAACGCTAAGTATGGCGTAAGCTATTAGCTATAAGAGCTAAAGTTAAAAGAACTTAAAGGAACTAAAGAGTTAGATAAAGAATAAGATCGACTTTATAAGCTAGATTAGAATATTATAGCAATATATAGATAAAAATTAGCAATAATAATAATTAAGTTAGAGTACTTATTAATTAATAGCGATAAGGGAAAAGAAGGAACTAACTAGGGGTACCTAGACCTTAATAACGCAATAATAAAAGTAAAGACTAAAACTACTATAGAGCAAGGTTTAGTAACGGGAATTATAATACCGTTAGATATAGTATCTATTACTTTATAAGATAAAAGAAAAAGTATCTTATAGAGATTAAGTAAGTAGATAAATACTAGTACTAATTTACTACTTAATAAAGGCAAAAGGCCACAAATTTAAATTTTTTAAAAAGAAATATAAGAAACCTAAGAACCTATAATAGACGAAAACTAATAGAGTAGGGTAGCAGCTTAGTTTTAAGATATATAAATAAGCTTAGGATAGAGTTTCCTAAAGGTATAAGATTCTTAAGATAAAATAAGTAAGATTTAAAACTCTTAAGATAAGATAAGAATACCTAAGCCTAGTTAAACTAAGGTAGAAGTATAGCTTAAGATAAAAGCAAGCTTAGGATTAAGAATCCTATAAGACTAAGACTTTAATATATAAATAAGGACTATTAATAAAGGAATTAAGAAGTAAGAAGACTTTAAGGATTTACTTATAAGATATAAACAAAAAGAAACTATAAAGGAATTTAGGGTAAGAATTACCTTATAGTAAGAGCAGAAACTAAATAAGAGATTTAGTATAATAGGTTATATAAAGAACAGAGCACCTATATAAAGAATTACTAATAGACTTAGGGTAGGCACGCTAAGAGTAAAATGGCTAAATAAACTAAAATAAGAATAGGATCTAAAAATCCTAACTAGGTTTAAAGAACGATATATAAAAGGTTATTATAACGTAGTAATAAGAAGATACTTCTTTATAGATAGGCCGTATATACTTAGAGAGCTATACTAAAAGTAGTATAGGCAATAATATAATAATAAGTAGAAAGATTTCTATATATAGTTAGATAAGAAAGTTATTTAAAACTACCTAATTATAGAGAAGGCTATAAGTTATATTAAAGGAGCCTTAATTATAACGTTAAAGGATTTAGAGGAGTAATTAGAGGACTAGAGACGTAAAAGGTAAATCTTAGTACCTATAAACGAAGTTATAACGCTTAGATTAGCATAAAAGAGGTTTAAACTTAAGGATAAAGATAAGCTACGAGTTAACCTAAAACATTAAGTATATTATACGTTAGTATAGATTATATATATAGATAATATATATAATATATATAGAGTACCTAAAGATAAGAACCGGAAGTACCTAGTAAGGATATATTAGGTACCGGAAAAGGCGAAATATAGAAACGCTAAATATATATATAGTTAGCACCCTATAAAAGTTTAAGAATAAGGGGACTTAATACTTTAACTAGGAAGATTCCTTATAGAAGAATACCTAAATAGATAATAATTGTAAGAATACCTAAAGCATATATATCTATAGTATATTAAGGATAAAAAGCAAACTAAGTATTAGCTAAAAGTAGACTAAGTATAAATAGAATCTAGTAGCTAGTAGTTAGGAAAAGTAGAAGCTTATAAAACTAAAGGGAACTAGTAATAAAACCTTAAACCCTTAAAGGAATTTAAGGATAACACCTAAACTTATAAGTTAAATAGTAAAATTAGCAGTTTAAGGCGTTAATAGATAGTGGAGTAATAAGGAACTATATCTTACTAGTAGTAGTTAAAAGGATAGAACTACCTTATAGACGGAAGGAGTACCTATATCTACTAATAACAATTTTAGAAGATTTAATAGCCTATAAAGAAGGCATTATTAATCTTAAAATAGGACCTATTTAATTAACCATTAAACGGAGATAAGTTAAGATATCTTTTAATATATTACTATTAGGGAATAATTAGGCAATATTAAAAATACCTTAGTTATAGGAATATAATTTAAAGATTAATTAGATTATAGGTTAGGTTAATATTAAAGATACTTAATGCTGTAGGATATAATAATAAACTAAGCTAGTATAATACTAAGTTAGAGCGATATATAAAGAAACTAAGAAAGGGTTAGATTATATACTAAAAAGATACTATAAGTATAGTAAGAAACTATTATTACTAAAAAGTAAAAAGCTATTAAAGTATATAGTATAGGACTATAAGATAGAGTTAGAACTAGAAATAAGTTTAAGGTTTTTTTTAACCTAGAAGCTTACTAAAGAAGAAGGTAGAGTATTAAAAGAGTTTATCTAGGAAAACTTATATAAGGGATATATTAGACTATTATAGTTATTAGTAGGTTATCTAGTATTATTTATATTAAAGAAAAATAGTAAACTAAGGCTATATATTAACTATAGATAGTTAAACAGTATTACTAAAAAGGATAGATATTCTTTACCCTTAATTAGTAAAATTTAAGATAGAATAGGTAATATGTAAATCTTTATAAAGATAGATCTAAGATAAGCGTACCATTAGATTAGAATTAAGAAAGGTAATAAATAAAAAGTAGCTTTTAGGTTAAAGAAAGGACTATATAAACTATTAGTTATATAATTCGGGCTTATAAACGTACTAGTAACGTTCTAAAAGCGTATTAATAATATATTAGGAAAATACTTAGATAAATTTATTATAGTATACCTTAACAATATTATTATCTACTTAATAACTAAGGAAAAATATAGGGAATATATTAAATAGGTTTTAAAGAGACTATAAGAAGAATAGATGCTAGTAATAATTAAAAAATATAAGTTCTTTACTAGGAAGACTAATTTTATTAAATTTATTATTAAACTAGGTAAGTTAAGTATAGATTTAAAGAAAATAAAAGCTATAGTAAATTAGTAAGAACTAGAGAACGTTATATAGTTAAGATTATTCCTAGGGTTTTGTAATTACTATAGGAGGTTTATAGCATAATAGTTAAAAAAAATATTAAGCTATTTACTTAATTAATAAAGAAAGAGGAACTATAGATATAGGTAGATAAATAAAAGAAGTTATTTAAAAAAACTTAAGGAGCTATTTACCTAAGAACTAATCCTTAAAATCTATTAACTAGGCTTAAAGATGGTTATAGAAATAAATATATTAGACTTTATACTAGGGGTATACTTTATATAGAAATATAAAGATAGATAGCACCTAGTGGCATATTATAGTAGAAAGATAACACTATTAAAGTTAAACTATAACATCTACAATAAGGAGTTATTAGGTATAGTTATAGTATTAAAGGAATAAAAAGCGTTCTTATAAGGAATAAAGAAACCATTTATAGTTAAAATAAACTATAAAAACCTAATAGGATTCCTAATAATAAAGAAACTTAACTAAAAATAGGTTAAATAGGTAGAGATACTTATAAACTACTATTTTAAGATTTAGTATACTAAGGGTATAGATAATATATAAGCAGGTACTCTAAGTAGAAAGGCTAAACTATAGAATAATAAGAAGCTATTAGGGGCTTTACTGCAAAAGGATATAAACGGATTAATTAGGTATAATTACCTAAAAATTATAATAACTTAAAAAAATAAGTTAGATAGAATTTATAAGATACTAAAAAGCTTTTAAGTATAGAGAATTTTAGAAGTATAGTTAGAAGATCTATAGGTAGATATATACGAAAATTAAGAAGTAATATATATCTTAAGAAGTATAGCAGAGTATTTTATAAAAGATTTTTATAAAGAATTAACTTAAGGACATAATAAAGCTATAGGCTTAGTGTTAAGACTTTAGAAGGAGTATATTATTAATAAAATCTAAAAGATAGCTAGAAAAGTTACTAAGAAGTATTTAAATTGTTAAATGAATAAACTAATAAAGCATAAGCTATATAGAGGGCTATAACCTATTAAAATACTAAAGAGACTATAGGAGGTTATATTATAGGACTTTATTATTAAGTTGCTAAAATTAAGAGATCTTATTACCGGATAAGATTATAATATAATTTTAGTAATAATAGATAAGCTTATAATGTAGGGATACTTTATAGCATATATAAAAGAAATCTTAGCAGAAGATATCGCTAAAATCTATATTAAGGAAGTGTTTATAAAATATAGAGCACTAAGTAAAATTATATTAGATAGAGATTTAAGATTTATAGCAGTATTTTAGGGGGTATTATTAGCGGAATAAGGAATTAGAGCAGTAATATTTACTATATATTATTTATAAACAGATAGTTAAATAGAAAGACTAAATTAAATACTAAAGCAGTATCTAAGATATTATATTAATTACGCATAAAATAATTAGGTATTATTATTACTCCTAAAATCTTATTATTAGGGAAGACGCAGCCAGATTTAGAGGTTCCTCCCCCCCATTTTAGGAGGCAGTTTCTCCTTGCTTAGACCTATATCTATTACCGCTTTTATAATATACTAAGTATGCTAAGGACGGTAGGGTCTTCCTTACTTACTTACTAAACCTAAAATTGCACGTGTAACCCTATAACGCACCTCTTAAAGCTCCCTAAATATCCCTTAGCGGCTAACGTTATTTAAAAAGCTATAAACGTCCGCTACCTACCTTTATCTTTATCATTTGCTAAAAGCACTACCCTTATATAACGAAACCTCCCTTCTATACTACGCTCCTTTAACCCTTTTCCTACAGTAGCTATATATACATTTTCCCCTATTATTATATCGTTTACTTCTAATACTTAATTTCTAGGTTTCTACCTATAGGGTTTTTTTTGCCCTATCCGGCTCTTAAGAACGCCAATCTTTTATAAAGCCTTTTTCAGCGTTCCTATTAACAGTAGTTACTCTTAAGCTAGCTTCTATATATAGGTAACTAGTAGCTGCTAAAGTACTAAAACACTACGCGTTTAACTACTATGCCCTTTTAAAATAAAAAATAGTGAAATATAGATCTAGCCTTTAGCTTAGACTTTAAACTAGGTAAGCCATCTTATTCTAAGCTAGCTTTAGACTTAGATTTAAGCTCTAACTCTAGAGCTAGGGAAGACACTAATTTTAAGGAGGAATATTTATAATAAAGGATTGCGTATTATAAGGACTAAGGAAAGGCAAAGTTAAAACAGAAGCCCTAGTCTACTTCTCTTATTAAGTATAAGTTCTAAAATTAAAAAAAGTTTATTTATATTTAAACTAAAATTCACCTTATAATACTAACGATTTATATTTAGGTTTTACCTAAAAGTTAAGTCTAACCTAACTAAGGCCCTTTATTAGTATATGGCCGATATATTTAAAACATACCTTCAATAGCGCGTAAAGAATTCTTAAATTAAGAAGGAAAGTATAATCTAGGCGTACTAAAGACGAATACTATATAAATTTATAGATATAGCAGGCTATAGTATAAATAATAGCGTAGAACTTAATATATAAGATATAGGTAGTCTTTAATTTTTTAAAAAAAAATCCTAGTTAATTTGTTATAGTGGATCCTAACCTACTTAACGCTAATATATAAGCTAGACACGTTAGAGAAAGAAAAGGATGCTATATATATATAGGACTTATATATAATTATTAATACCTATTAAATAATAAACATAAAGCCTTACTATAGTCGTTTTTAAGTATAAATAGGAGCAATCCTTCTCCTCTCTAGTGTTACGGCAATAAGACCCTAAGCTTTTATTAAAAGTTTAAGTATAAAAGGCTTTAATAAAGCGCTTTTATATAAATATATTATAATCCTAAAAGTTTATAATATAAAAAACTTTAATTAAACTATAACTGTTACCCTCGTAAGTCTTATATATATTAAGAATTCTAAAAGCACAGGTAGATAGTATATAGTAACGTTAATTAAAGACGGCGTAAATAGTGCTAATAAACCTATAGTAAGAGGTTTATTTTTTGTCTTAAAAGTATCCTAGCTTTTTATATCCTATCCTATTTTATAAGCCTTACTATTATAGATAATATATTTTAACGCTATTATACTTTACTAGAAGAGATTTTTAGACTTAAAATCCTAGTAAAAAAAGAGAGTCTTAAAGTAAAGTTTAAAAAGGAGATAGAGAAACAACCTATCTTTTAAGATATTAAGATAATAGCTAGTTATAGGGGAGTGTTAGACACTAAAGCATTCCCTTACTAGAAATGCTGCAATTACTATATATAGTTAGGCTAAGTAGCCAGGTTTAAAAAATCGCTTAAACTTTACTAGCTATAACGAGCGTTTAAAAGGAAATTAAATAGTAAGTATCTAATTTAATATAAGTGTATATATTAACTAAGTTTTCTAGGCGCCCTTACTCTAGAAAAGCGAAATTAAATAATAGGTTATTACGGTAATACCTACTAACGGTTTTATTTACCTAATTTAATTAAGCGCGATTTCTAGATAATCTACTTTAGGACTTTATTATAGGATAATCTTATCTAATATACTATATAGATGGGGATCTTAAGGGATAAGTAGGCCCCTATAGGTCTAACTAATAAATAAAAGCTTAAATTCTAGCTAAAACTTAATTAATACCCTAATATTCTATAGCTTTATAAAAAACGAAAGTAATATAAGTAAAAGATTAGGAGCTGGGGATATTACCTTATTAACACCATAAAGGGAATAAAACTATATAACCGTTATAACAAAGCTAGACGTAAACTTTATAGTATTATAAACGTTCTACGTAAATAAAAAGAGGACTAGGTTATTTTTAATTTTTATAACACTATTAATAATTATAATATTAAAAGACAGCTTAGTAGTAGTGTTAGGATAGAAATTCCTACCTGTTTAGCTGTATAGTATAAATTTTATAAACGTGCTACTATTACTAAACTACTATCTTAGCCGCTAAATAAGCTTAAAGAAGGACACGCTATAAAACTCTATATAAAGTTTATCCGCAATCTTATTAAGTATTATAATTAATAAGAAAGTTAGCAGAATAGGATCCTAAGCAAGGCTATTAGATTTTAACTTAGGTTTAAAGTAGACTAAAGTATAATAGGCGTAAAAAGAGGTGTAAGTAACGCTAATACTAGTACCTATTAATAGGCAAAGCGGCAGAAAGAATAAATTAGCTTAGACTCGCCTTTTTAAGAAAACTTAGATAAGACGCGGAGCGCGGTCCTAATTAAGGAAGAGGGTATTAAGATAATATAGCTGCTGTATCCTATAACGTTTACTAATCTTATTTACCTTATCTATATTAGTAATAACTAACTCTTAATACTAAGGTAGATCTACCTATTTGCGAAAAAGGATATACTATAGAAGTATCTTAATAATTACGTTATAGAAGAAGTGTTTAGGTAGGGGTTCCACTATAAGTATCCTTATTACTTAGAGTGGATTAAAGGACTTAAGCATTTTAAAAATTACGTAGCCCTTATATATAGCGTATAGCATCCAATTAAGAGGCACTACTAGGTAAGTTGCCTTGCCTATATAAGAATCCTATACTAACCCTTTAGTACCTATAAAAAGGTATATAACTAGTAAATTTAGAACTATACGTTCCTTATATATAGGACCTTTTCCTAGTTATTATGCGCTTATCTTATTATTCTTTACCACTTTTTATTTTATTTTAGTTTATTATTATCTAATCCTATTCTAGTATTTAGTAGAATAAATATAATAACTAGGATTTTGTAATTTGTTTAGGGGGGCGAGGGGTAATAGGTAAGGTAAGGGTGAGGGTAAAAGTAAGGGTAAGGGTGAGGTAAAGGATAAAATAAAGGGTAGGGTAAGGGGTAAGGTAAGGGGAGGCTAATAGGAGATAGATAATATAGTTGCTATATAATATCTAACGGACCGACTATAGACGAGATATATATTTAAATTTCCTAGATTAACCCAAATGGAGAAAAGAAGAAAAGTATTATATAATAATTTCCTACCTAAGCCGATCTTTTAAGCTATGTATCTTTACTTATATATAATACTCGTACCTTTTACAACGAAGTATATAAGGGTAATTAGGGTTAGATAGATAACTGCTATCCTTAATATAATATATAAACTCGGCTCTGCAATTAATATTATAATAGGTCCTAGTCGTGTAGAGGGTATTAAGATAGTTATTAATGTTTTTGCTTTTACGCTTAGCTATAGCATACCTCGCCTTAGTAGATTAAAGTAGTAATTCTATTTATTATAGCTGAGATTAAATAGCTTAAAGTTTTAGCATAAAATTTTCCTCTATATCCTTAAATGCGGTAATTACTGTCTATATAATACTGATGGCAAAATCGGTTATAACGTCTAGCTCTATAAAGTCCTTAAGTTTAACAAGCTCTTTAATATGCTCGGCCGCTATTAAGGTAGTTATATTATATAATGCTAAGTCGCCTATTAGGCTAAAGATATCTTTAATAATATTAGGAAACCCGTTTACGGACTAGCTAGTTCCTAAAATATATTAAAATTTTATATTTATAAGCTCTTTTAGCTATAGTATATTATAGTAATCGGCAATTATATTAATATAGATGTGATAAAGTGTAATATAGGCCGTTGTCGGCCGTATTATTATATCTTTAGTATCGCCACTACTATTATCTAGTTTAGATGGCGATAAGGCATTAGTATTGTTAATATTAAATCCTTACTTCTCCTTACTATTCTTATAGTCCCTTTTATATATAAATTAGATTATCCTTTTAACGGTACCGGAATCGAACTTATTAATATTTATAATATTAGTTGCCGCCTCCTACCCATTAGTTGGTTAGTTAGGGTTAATTCTACTAAATATTTAATTAGCTTTTACCTAAAAGCCTCTATTATAGGCAGCTATAAGTATAGGAGATTAGGTGCATATAATCGCTTTATAGACTTTAAACTCTAGCCCCTAGTATATAAGTTTTAAGTTGCTATATTTCTTGCTATCTATAAGCTGCACTAAGCTAAACGGAATACTCTTAGATAGTATATTTCTCTAGTTTTAACTATGTCTTAAGTAATATTTAAGGGAGTAATTTGGTGTTAAATAGGACGATTAAGAATAAGAACTTTACTTTATTAAATATAGCTCTAGAGCCTTTATATATATATTAAGAAGTCGTTATTAGCTTTATCTAATCTGCAATAGATTTAGCTAATTAGTTAGAGCTTTAAACATTAGTTACTTAACTAAGAACTAGTATAACTTCTAAAGTTCTAGGAAGGGTAAATAGTGGGGTATATGGCTATAGTGCCTAGACGTAGTTAGTAGTTATATAATAGAGGCTTAGTTAAAGGATATATTCCTATAGCTTAAGTTAAGGCTCTATACTCCTCCAAGCCACATTAAGTAAAGTTAAATAGTATTATATTTCTACGTACCAGTCCGCCAATTACACCATTTTACTTTTTCCTTAACTATATACTAATATAACCCGCACGATTACCTAGCTTATAAGATTAGCTATACTTATACAGTTTACGAAATTAAGCATTAGGTTTTAAAGGACTACTTCTATATAGCCTTTCTATCTTTATTACAAAAGAAGTATATTTACACTAGGTATTTTAGTAAGACTAAAAAAAGAGAGCGTAGAGAGGGGGTTTAATTTTAGTAGGGGTTATAAGTATAGGCGAACGTAAAGGTATAAGGCAGGAAGGGCTTTAGGCTTAGTTATAGAATAATAGCAAATTGCTAGACTATTATATAAGCCGTATAAGATCTTATATTCTCTAAATAAAATTAAGCAATTTAAGCAGCGTGGTTCCTCTATATAAACTTAAATTATTTTCTCTATGGAAGTACTATAGCTACTATAAGCATTAGTAGAGTCTAGGATACTAATTAAACTATAAGGGAGGGCCTAGCAGCCTAGTTAGCTTTATTAAGTTTCTTAACCTCTTTATTTAATTACTTTAAAGCTTCCTTTTTACCTTCTATAAACTATATATCGCCGGAAAGGCAATTAAATATTATCGCTTCTCTATTATAATTAAGTGCCGTTATAGCTAATATACTACCACAGTAGCCCGGTACGGCTGAAGATATTTTAATAATTGTATTATATATGGGAATCGTAGCCTAGTAAACATTAGGTGGAATATATAGAATGCCGATAATCTTATAAAGCTTTAAGATTTTAGGGACCTACTCGCTTATAATATAGGCAATTACTTACCTTTACTTTACGTAATTTGCCTTTATTCTATCTAATAAAGGTAATAACTCGTTTTCTATCCTCCTTAAAAATCTTTCCCCCTAACTTTAGAACCCAATAGGCCGACCCTTAGCCTATATTAGATATATCTATTACAATAATAGGTACCTAAAAGTAGCGATTAGATTACTAAAGATACAAAAAGGGCAGGTTACGTGCTACCTGCTTTAGTAGGTAAGTTATTACTAGTCTTTAGAGGAGGTCTTTAGAGGTCTTTAAAGGTCTTAGAGGTTTATTTATATATTAATTAGTAAAACCCTAGCAGAGGCAGTGCATGCGTGTTAGCAAGGTTAAACTGTGTAGCAGTTCTTATTAGAGTAACGAGGAAGTGTGTAGATTTAAGTTAGGCTATAAACGGCATGGAATGCATAAAGGTAGGCCTAAATACGACTTACTAAACAGTATAAATATAAGAAGACGCCTGTTCTAGCCTTGCTATAGGTAATAAAAGATTAGTAAAGGGTAAAACTAAGTGTACTTATAGAATATAGGAGGCTAACCTATTATAAGTAGAGAAGCCTAGCTCGGCTGGCTATAAGTATAATTATATAACATAAGGGGAGGTGTAAATTAGCACGCCACAATTATATATAGAAATGTGAAAACGTTATATAATAGCCTTCGCTATGCTATTTACGGAAGGAATAGTTCTTGCTAGCGGAGAGATATATTCTTCTTTAAATTAATCCCCAAAGCCTTAATCCCGGCGACTATATCCTCCCTATATATATCCTTATACGCTAGTTTTATAGGTATATTAGCTGCATGCCGTTTAAACGCCTATTTTAGAGCAGAGGTTAAAATTAAGAACCGTTAAATATTAGGGAAGGGGATGTATTTACGGAGGGTTATTAGGCGCGGGAATGACCGGTTAATAGTCGCGTATAGTATACTGTTTAAAGGTCTGGTTGTAGCTATATATAAAGTCTGGGCCGCTAAATATTATAAAGGGCAGGAAGGCACCGCAAATATATTCGCGTAAATAGGATGCCAGGCGTCTAATGCATATAGCGGCCTATACAATAGCCATTATGTATATTAATTATAGGATGCTATATGTGGTGGAGATTGTTTAAAGGTTGTGCGGTGTAGTAGCTCCTATTAGAGCATGCGTAGGGTTTAAATTAGGACGAGAAGGGACGTTATAAGCATACCTACGGGAAATAAGGGTTAGTAGCCTATTATAGGTAGAGAGACGCGGTTGTATAGTTACTTACCTTTAGCGGTGTGTTTAAGGCATTAAAAATATTACCACTAAATCCTTATTAATAAAAATGGTAAAACCTAAGTATTAATAGTGATGTTTACTTAAGTGTTGGGGGGCTAAGGCTTGTTTAAGATGCTAAGCATTTTAATATCCGTGCACGTTTACTACCTAGCGAAGGTTAAAAAGTAAAAAGCCTAATAAAACCTGCCCCTCTAAACCGCCTGCCCTACTACTAAGTTAAATTTCCGGGCAGTATTTAAACTAAAGTTAGATATAATAGCGTAAGTATAAGTAAGAGCGAGCTGCCTAATAAAACTCTCCTAGATACGAATATTATTATATCCGTTATTGACAAGCAGTATACAGATCTCGCACGGTCTAGCCTTAAGAAGATAATTAAGAAGATTATATAAACCAGCAAAACATCTATAGTCCCTTTTATTGGTCTGGGGGAGACTAGGGAAAGCTCTTAAGCGTATAAACTCGCTATAAATGTATATTTACTTTACCTTACTTCTATAGAGTAAGTTGGACGGCTAACGTAAATAAGGGGCTAAAATTAAAGATGCCACAAGTACTTTATAAGCTAGGGGTTAAAGTAGATATAATTTCCCTTAAAATAGGCCTAACATTCTATTTCACGGGGAAGTATACTTAGATGTATTATCTATATAAGTTAGTGGTTTATATATTGGTATTTAGCCATTATAGGGACTTATAGGTCCTAGATAGTAATAAGGTTCTAAAGCTTTAAAGCGGTTAGGGTTATTACTAAACCGGACTATAATATATTAAATAAAAAGGGAACGGAGGCGGCATTAGTGTAATTATAACGGTTTTTCTTATAAGCTTAGATGTTACTGCTAGTTCTGCTTTATAAGTAGTTAAATAATTATATTATATTAAAAGTTTAAAGCTTAGGTATAGGAAAATATAAAGAACCTTAAAGAGCATTAAAAAAGATTATTATAAGTTAGACTGCCTATTTTTAAGCCAATTTAAATAAGCGTCGGTTTACTAATATTTATTAGCGGAACTTATAACGGCTAAACTTTAAAGGGGTTTATCTCTCTATTATAAAGTATTAAAGCTCGTCTTCTCGCTATTGCTGCTTTCTAGTGGAATGCCGATGGCGGTATTAGCCTCGTATCCCCATTCCAGAGCATTAAAGCTTATCTCTATGTTGTCGCTACTTGCTAGTAACATATTAGTGGCGGTATAACCCTTATATGCCTATTATAGAGCATTAAAACTTATCTCCTTGCTGTTGCTACTTTCTAGTAGGATATTAATGGCGGTATTAGCCTTATATCCCCATTCTAGAGCATTAAAGCTCGTCTTTATGTTGTCGCTGCTTGCTAGTGGTATGTTAGTAGCGGTGTGACCCTTATATGCCCATCGTAGAGCAGTAAAATTTATCTCCTTACTATTGCTGCTTGCTGGCGAAATTTTGGTAGTATAAGCCCTATATCCCCCTTATAGAGTATTAAAGCTTATCTATCTATTATTGCGACCAATATTTATAAAAATTAGAGAGCTAAGATTTTTATTTAAAAACCCTGTGCTACTTATATTGGGGTGTCTTTGTATAAGGTTGCCGCGGGTACTAAAAGGGGTAGGAAAATCTTATAATAAGCGTTCTTAACTAAGGCGTAGTGTAAGGGATTCGCCCGCAAGTTTAGAGGCTTAAGGATATTGTTTAATTAATTATAGAGAAAATATTCTATGGCTTTTAATAAATTAGAGGTTTGCTATCCGGAAGCACTATTATACTCTTATATATCTATATACTCTCTACCTACTAACCTATAACTACTGCGAGTGTTTCTAACTAGCCTATATTCTAGCCTTTCAGCTAATTTAACTGGTAATCTTATTTATTGTCCGTTTCCTAGTTAGAGCTACCTCCTAATAAATAGCTTAACTAAATTTTAAAGTTTAAGTAGATTTGTTTTCCACCTGGCTAAGGAAAGAGGAGGACTTACTTGGCTAAGCTGAACTAGGCTAGACTAATATAGTTCTAAGGGTAATTAACTCCCTGTTCTAGTTAGAATAAAGAAAAAAAAATACTTATAAGGGGAGCGAACGCTAACTTATTAAATATCGCGCCTATATAAATTAACTTATATAAATTAAACCAGTTTGTTATCTCTTATGCAAATATTAAAATTTCGGGATATTATCTATTCTATAGCCATTAAATAAATAGGGGTAACTCACTTATATTTATTAATTGGAAATCTCTTATAAAGTAGGACACAAGGGCTAATATTCTAAAGATATTTAGACTGGCTTAAATAATAAGATACTTAATCCTAAATAAAAGACGTCGTCTGGCTATAGTCTCTTCGGAAAAGTTTTTTAATCTCTAGAACTGTTTTATATATTTATTTTTTATAAAAGCAGATAGATCCTTAATTAACGTCTAAAGTTTTAATCTGCTGTAAGTGGCTATTTCCCACTAATTAAAATCCTTCGCTAAGTTTTAATTAGCGAGGTAAGTTCGAAAACGTCTTTTAGGTAAATTGCAGCCGTTAAATCTAACTATATTATTAGTCCTCCAATCTTTTACTTTCCCCTCTTTATCGGCAAAAAAAGTAAAAGCTGCTCCCTTTATAATATATACGCGGATTTCTTTAAGGCTTAATTACATTTTTAGGATTAATTTTCTATAATTGGTATTTTTATTTAGTTCCTTAATAGTAATAGTAAGTAGGGGAGGTAAAGCAGGTAGGGAGGGCTAAGTAGGTTTACGGTTAGGGGTAGCTAAATAACTGGCCTTATCCTTTTATATACTTTTATATTCTAAAGGAGGTAAAGTAAGTATAGAGGGTTAAGTAGGTTCGTAGTTAAAGGTAGCTAAATAATTAGCCTTATTCTCTTAGGTACTTTTATATCCTAAAGGAAGTAGAGTAGTTAGGGAAAGTTATATAGTCGGTTTGTAGTTAGAGTTAGCTAAATAACTAGTCTCTTTCTTTTAGGTGCCTTTGTGCTATAAGGAAAGTAGAGTAAATAGGGAAAGACGTTAAATATATTTATAGTTAGAGGTGGCTAGCGGGTTAGCCTCGTCCCCTTAAGTGCTTTTATTCTTAAAAGGTAGTAGAGTAAGTATTAAAGGCAATATATTAAGCCTCTTAGAGGCTAAACGCAGCTAAGGAAGACAACGCTGGATTTCTAAAGGCGTAGTATTAAAAAGAATATCTATAAATAAACCTAAAATATAACCTAAGTCTAAAGATACAAATAAACTTATAATAATGGCTAGTAAGTTATTAAAAGGTCCAGTTAATATAAGGGGGTTAAGAATACCCTAGGCGATCGCTAGGACCCCTATCGCTAAGTTGCCAAGTTTTTTAAAAAACTTAACAACTTAGCAATAGGGGTCTTTTAATAAGCGCGTAACACTTAATTAAAGTAATATAATTAGCGCAAGGCCTTATTAGAGCTGCGCTAATATAGTAGCAATTATTAACTTCCAAACTATATCACTTTTGCTTATAATATGCAGTTAAAAATTAGATTTCTCTTTTAGCTAAGACAAAAGGCAATATAAGTCGCAAACTTAATTAGGCGTGCAATATAAAATATTTAGTAATATAGCTTGTTCTATTACAAAAGGCCATAAGCCTTATTACTATTAGAGGATTCCTTTTTTAACTAACGCATAGGATGCACGATTTATAATAATTTCTTCCTTAAGGAGCTAAAGAGTAAGACGCCTTAATAGATCTAAGGATGCTATTTAAAGGAAAGGATACGGAAATACCTAATATATAGAGTTAATTTCCACCCCGTTACGCTAGGGATGCCTAATTACCTTTATTATCCGCTCTGCCGGTTACCTTAACGCGTCTTTTATACCTTTTATTTATTACTACCCTACTTTACTATTTTTACCGCTCCTTTTAAACCATTCCCTAGTTTGTCCTATTTCCGCTAACTATTTACAGCCGCTCTTTACTCTTTAATATAGATGCTTATTTAACTATTAGCTTATTTATTAAAGCCGCAACTTACTAGATTACGCCAACTATTAGTTTCTTAATGCGTTATATTTAGCTGCCTCTTATATTAATTATTAGTACTTTAACAGCCGCTTATAGTTAGAATTAAGATTCTAAATACGGTGTATTAATTACCAAGCTTTATTAACGAGTAAATACCCTATAATCTATTAAGGTGGATCCAGAAAAGGTATCTTTTATTACTAGAATTAGTTGGCCTATAGAGAGCTTATAAAGCCAAGAAATAATACCTTCTAAATTAGATAATTTAAAGCGTTTTAGCACCGGTTTATTGTCTAATTAAATTACTACGGGCCTAAATAACTAGTAAAGGGCATTTAGGGGTCTAGTAGATCTTATATATATATAATACTAACAAGTCCCCCGAACAGTTAATAATATAATATTAAGTAAAATTCTTAGTACTTACTTAGATAAGACTC
>Ga0307515_10010327_pt1 | contig 17899 bp, 17 predicted proteins | sample 17_EM_MG_FD_194513 | JGI IMG/M metagenome (GOLD analysis project Ga0307515, IMG submission 194513) | Populus trichocarpa ectomycorrhiza microbial communities from riparian zone in the Pacific Northwest, United States - 17_EM | ecosystem: Host-associated > Plants > Roots > Unclassified | place... | reverse complement strand
TCACCGCATACGACTCGCCGATCTACATCGCCGACGCCGCGCTGTTCTTGATGAAGACCAAACCCGAGCTGGGCATCAAGAATCCGTACGCGCTGGACGACAAGCAGTTGCAGGCGGCGGTCGAACTGCTCAAGGCGCAGAAACCCAACGTCAGCGAGTACTGGTCGGATTACCTCAAGGAGGTGCAGTCGTTCAAGAGCGGCAACTCCGTCATCGGTACGACGTGGCAGGTCATCGTCAACACGGCGGCCGCCGAGAAGGCCCCGGTCAAGGCGGTCCTGCCGGCCGAGGGCTCGACGGGCTGGTCCGACACCTGGATGGTGGCCGCGAAGAGCAAGCACCCGAACTGCGCGTACCAGTGGATGAACTGGATTGTCAGCCCGAAGGTCAACGCCCAGGTGGCCGAGTACTTCGGTGAGGCGCCGGCCAACACGAAGGCCTGCAAGCAGACGAGCGACAAGTCGTTCTGTACGACCTACCACGCGACCGATGCGGCGTACGCGGAGCAGATCTGGTATTGGAGCACGCCGATCCCGCAATGCCTGGACGGGCGGACCGACGTCAAATGCACCGACTACTCGGCCTGGACCCGAGCCTGGACCGAGATCAAGGGTTAGGAAATGGTGACGCTTCCGGCCGACAGCCTGCGGCGCCGGGTCTCCGCGCGGCTGACCCGGTCGCCGCGCAGCCGGCTGGCCCTGCTGGTGACCGCGCCGCTGCTCTGGCTCGGGCTCGCCTACATCGGGGCGCTCGCGGCGTTGCTGATCACCGCCTTGTGGACGACGAACACGTTCACCGGCGACATCGAACGGGTCTGGACACTCGACAACATCCGCACGGTGCTGACCGATTCGGTCTACCGGGCGGTCACCGTGCGCACCATCGGGGTGGCCGCCCTGGTCACCCTGATCGACGCGGTGCTGGCCCTGCCGGTGGCGTTCTTCATGGCCAAGGTGGCGTCGCGCCGGTGGCAACCGCTGCTGGTTGCCGGCATCCTGCTCCCGCTCTGGGCGTCGTATCTGGTCAAGGCGTACGCCTGGCGGAGCATGTTCGGCGGCGGCGGCCTGATCGACTGGGCCGGCTCGCCGTTCGGGCTGGGCTCGCCCGGCTACGGTCTGGCCGCGACGGTCTGCACGCTGGCCTACCTGTGGTTCCCGTACATGGTCTTGCCGATCTTCGCAGGCCTGGACCGGCTGCCGAACTCGTTGCTGGAGGCCAGCGGCGACCTCGGCGCCAAGCCGGGCCGGACGCTGCGGACGGTGGTCCTCCCGCTGGCGTTCCCGGCCGTGGTGGCCGGGTCGATCTTCACGTTCTCGTTGTCGCTGGGTGACTACGTGGCCGTGAAGATCGTCGGCGGGACCAAGCAGTTCCTCGGCAATCTCGTCTACGACAACATCGGCGCCGCCAACAACCAGCCCCTCGCCGCGGCGGTCGGCCTCGTACCCGTGGTGGTCATGGTCGTCTACCTGTTCCTGTCTCGCCGCGTCGGCGCATTGGACAACCTCTGATGTTCCTGACCCGTGGCCTGCGACTCGGCCTGCGCATCATTACCGGCGTCATCCTCGCGGTGCTGTACGTGCCGCTGATCGTGGTGATGATCAACTCGTTCAACGCCGACCGGGCGTTCGGCTGGCCGCCGTCGGGCTTCACCCTGACCTGGTGGTCCCGGGCCGCGCACAACGCGGGCGCCCTCGAGGCGCTGCGCAGCTCGGTGGTGGTCGGGCTGTTCGCCACCGCGATCGCCCTGGTGCTCGGCACGCTCGCGGCGATGTCGCTGCAGCGCTACCGGTTCTTCGGCCGCGACGCGGTGTCGCTGCTGGTGATCCTGCCGATCGCGCTTCCCGGCATCGTCACCGGCATCGCGCTGAACAACGCGTTCCGGACCGTCCTCGGCGTGCAGCTGTCGCTGGTCACGCTGATCGTCGCGCACGCCACCTTCTGCATCGTGGTCGTCTTCAACAACGTGATCGCCCGGCTTCGCCGCCTTGGCGGCGATCTCGAAGAGGCCTCAATGGACCTGGGCGCCGACAGCTTCACCACCTTCTGGCGGATCACCTTCCCGCTGCTGCGCACCGCGCTGCTGGCCGGCGGGCTGCTGGCCTTCGCGCTGAGCTTCGACGAAATCATCGTCACCCGCTTCACCGCCAGCCAGACCACCACCACCCTGCCGATCTGGATCCTGGACAACCTGTTCCGGCCGAACCAGGCGCCGATCGTGAACGTGGTCGCCACCGTCCTGGTGATCGCCTCGATAGTCCCGATCTACCTAGCCCAGCGCCTCTCCGGCGACACCTCCGGCGGCCGCGTCTAGCCAGCAGCTATGTCGAGCCGGCCGGATCCGTTCGGCTCTTCGGCCGCCGGTTTCGCTAGATCGCAGGGGGGAAGTCGGCCATCGAATCAAGAGTCAGCCCAAGGCTGCGCTGGGTGTTGCCCTCGACCGTGGTCACGGTCCCGTCGCTGTGCACCGCCTCAATTATTGCGACGTGGTGCTTTGCGTCACGGATAGTCAGATCGCGAGGCGGGCGTGAGAGTTCGCTTCATAGGTACGGAGGTTCCCCAGAGCGTCGGCCGCCATCTCCCGCACTCCGCGGAAGTACCGACCATGCGTACGCTGTAGGGCCTCCTTGGAGGCAGCGCCCAGGACAACGACCTCGATGTCGGCGTCATCCACGAACTCAGACTCGGCGTCGAACCGTGCCGTCAGCGCGTCGTTAGCCTGCTTAAACTCCGAGAAACGGACGATGGAGCCCGTACGGCGATTGAACACCACAAGTGACCGTACGCTTGAAACTGGCCCGCAACTTCGGGTAGTACAGTGCCGCGTCAGCTTCGAGATCAACTATTTCTCGTCCGAGCGCCTTTACTATGTGGCGTTCAAGTGGCATGACTAGCCTTTTCTGAACCGCAGCCGCGCTCCGCTCCGTATCCTCAATGCCAGCGATCTGATCGGCTACGCTCCTCAAGTCGTAGATGATTCGCTGTCGAGTGACGGGTGAACCGTCGGGATAAGAGACACCTTCAGCCGGAAGAGAACGTAGAAGATCATCTTTGTCGGGCGGCTCGCCGGCGGCAATCCGCTCACCCAACTTGTTAAGTTGCTGCTTGGAGATCGGCAAAGGCACACGAAGAACTTACACTGTCTGACTCGCGCCATTGAGACAGGCTATCCAGCGTCACTCCAGGCATTCCGAGATACATCCGCCGACACGAGGAGGCGAACCTGTACGATTTCCGCGCTGAATATGCGGTTCGATTCCTGCCGCCGCTCCGATCTTGATCGTCCGTCTCGCGAGAGTCGGTCCAGGCAAGCACGAAGGGCCGCGGTCGAGATCCTCGACCGGTTCGGCTGGAACCTGGTCAACGTCACCAAGATTCTTCGACCACTGCCTACGTCTTCCTACGCTGGCGCGCCTGAACCGGCCGGCCGTCGTCGCTTAAGGGCGATCTAAAGGTCTCACGGGCAACGGACAGCAGGCTCATATCGTCCCGAAAAGCTCGACGCCTAACTTTCTATCTGTCAGCGCCGCACGGCACTGCAGAACATCAGGAAAAGGACGTGGAGACCATGGCGATCAACATCCTCCCGGTGAAGAAGACCGCGAAGTGCAGCACCACCACCAAGAAGAAGGCCAAGACGGCCGCGAAGCCGGCCAAGTAGCCGCCGCCGCAGCGAAGGCGCAGCCAGATCGGACCTGGGCGGGTGGACATCCGCCGCCCAGGTCCAGGGCGGCCCCCCGTTAGGACGCCAGGACAGACTCGATCGCGGAGGTTACTTCGGGCGCGTCGGGACTGGTCCGCGGTCCGAACCGGGCACGGACCACGCCGTCCGGTCCGATCAGGAACTTCTCAAAGTTCCACCGGATGTCGCCGGTGTAGCCCTCGGCGTCGGGCTCCTCGACCAGCTTTTGGTAGAGGGGGTGCCGATCGGCGCCGTTGACCTCGACCTTTTCTGTCATCGGAAACGTCACGCCATAGGTCGCGCTGCAGAACTCGGCGATTTCCTCGGCGGTGCCCGGCTCCTGACCGCCGAACTGGTTGCACGGCACGCCCAGCACGCTGAAACCCCGGCCGGCGTAGCGCTCGTGCAGCTCCTCCAGCACCGCGTACTGCGGGGTCAGCCCGCACCGCGAGGCCACGTTCACGACCAGCGCGGTGGTGCCGCGAAACTGCTCGAGGTCCAACGGCTTACCCCGAAGGTCGGCGATCTGGACGTCGTAGACGGTCGGCTGCGCCACGCGATCCTCCTGTACGTTCGCTCGGATGGTGATCCAGCGGCAAGCGTAGTCACAGTCCGGTGTTCGACGTCAGACAATGCGCAGTGGAAGCCGGACCCGGAAGGTCGCGCCACTGCCGTTTTCGCTCTCGACCTCCACACTGCCTTGGTGCACGGAGACAAGCGCGGCGACAATCGCCAGCCCGAGCCCGGTGCTGCTGGATCCGTCGCGTCGGGTACGTGCGGGATCCGCTCGATAGAACCGTTCGAAAACGCGTTCCGCTTGCTCCGGCGCGAGCCCCGGCCCGGTGTCGCGCACTTCGACGATCGCCGTGGTCTCGTCCGACTTGACGACCAGGGACACCGCCGCCGACGCCGGCGTGTGGTGCACCGCGTTGTTGACCAGATTGGCGAGCACCTGGCGAAGCCGCGCGTCGTCGCCCTCGACGACCAGCGAGCCCGTGCCCGGCGCGACCGTCATCCGAATGTCCCGCTCCGGCGCCGAAACCTTCGCGGCGTGGATGGTGTCCGCCGCGAGCACCCGCAGATCGACCGGCGCGAGGATCAGCGGCCGTTCCTCGTCTAGCCTGGCGAGCAGCAACAGATCCTCGACGAGTAGACCCATCCGTTCGGCTTCATCCTCGATCCGGCGAACGATGCGCACCTGCTGCTCGGCGGGTGCCACCGCACCCTGCCGGTATAGCTCCGCGAAGCCCCGAATCGTGGTCAGCGGGGTGCGCAACTCGTGGGACGCGTCGGCAATGAACTGCCGCATGCGCTCTTCCGAACGCAGGGCCCGGGTCTCCGAATCCCGCGCGGCGGCCGCCGCGTCCTTGGCCGCCGACTCGGAGGCGGCACGAGACTCGAACGCCGACTCCACCTGCGCCAGCATCGCATTGAGCGCCCGCGAAAGCCGCCCGAGTTCCGACCCGGGGACCGGGACACCCGGCTCCGGATCCGGCACCCGCTGGGCCAGGTCGCCCGCTGCGATCGCGGCGGCGGTTCGCTCGATCTCGTTCAGCGGCCGAAGACTGCTGCGCACGATTGCCGCGCCGGCCGCGGCCAGCAGAATCAGGACCGCCCCGCCGGCGGAGGCGTCGATCCAGAGCAGACGGCGGACGGCGGAATCGACATCGGACAGGCTCCGCGCGACGGCAACATAGCTGCCCTGCCCATCCCCGGCGATTACTACCCGCCACCGCATGCCCGTGCTGCCCGCCTGGACGGTGAACGGCCCATCGGCGGTCCGCGACTCATACCAGGCTTGGTTGTAGATCTCCGCCGGCAGGTCGGCTGCCGCGAATTGTGGATCCCGATAGGTCGTGATCGGCTGCCCTGGTTCGACGACCCCAACGACGTAGTCGGAGGGCAATCCGCCCGAGTGCATTCCCGATAGTTCGGCCTGGACCCGGCCGAAATCGCCGGGCAGCTCGTCGTCGATGCGCGCGATCAGGTACGTCCGGAGAAAATAGACGCTGCCGGCCGAGATGACCAGGAGGGCAGTCGCCACCAGCGCGAGAATGGCCGCGACCAATTTGACGCGCAGCGGAACGCTTCGAAAGGCGGCCGCCATCGGCGGCCCCACGCCCACTAAGCGGCGCATTGCCGAAACATGAGACACCATTTGATACCCACGTTCTGCGTTTCGAACCGACGGTGTCCCAGGTACGAAGCGAGCAAAACAGTCTGGGGCCCACAGTTGGTACTCGCGAGCCCATCGTGCCCCGCTGCACTGGAAAAGATCTGGTGTACCGCTGAGAGGTTCCTGCACGCCGACGGCTCAGTCGAGCCGCTCGCGGCTGGCCGGAAAGCCGAGGTCGAGCCGGCCCAGAACGTCCTGCAGCATCTGTGTCCTCCCGTGGATCCGTGACAGCCAATTGTCCGTCGATCGGCGCCGCTCGGTTGGCCCCCCGGTTGGCTTGCGGCCGCTATCGTGCGAATCAACAAGATCCTGGGCGGGAGCTGGCCATGAGCACGGTGGTGGTGTTGGCGGGCGGGTTGCCCTGCCTGCTGGTCGTGGTCATCGTTGCCTGGGGTGTGGTCGCTTACAACCGGCTGGTACGGCTCCGCAACCAGGTCGAGGCGTCCTGGGCGCAGATCGACGTGCAGCTCAAGCGCCGCTATGACCTCGTTCCCAACCTGGTCGAGACCGTCCGGGGTTACGCGGCGCACGAGCGGGGCACGCTCGAAGCCGTGGTTGCCGCGCGCGGCCTGGCGATCAACTCGGCGCAGACGCCCGGCATGGCCGACCGGGCGACCGCCGAGGTCATGCTCACCTCCGCGCTGGGGCGGCTGTTCGCGCTGGCCGAGGCCTATCCCGACCTCAAGGCCAACCAAAACTTCCTGGCCCTGCAGGCCGAGCTGGGCAACACCGAGGACAAGATCGCGTACGCCCGGCAGTTCTACAACAGCGCGGTCCAGACGTTCAACACCGCCGTGCAGACGTTGCCGACCAATGTCATCGCGGGGATCGGCGGGTTCCGGGCCAGGGACTTCTTCGAGGCGGCCGGCGGCGAGCGCGGCCCGGTCCAGGTCCGCTTCTAACCTCGGGCGCGACCAGTGGACAAGCGAACGGTCGCCGATCTCGCGCTGGCGGCCGCGTCGATCGGGCTCTGGGCGCTGCTCTACGCCGCCGCCCGGCTGTTTACCCGCCCGGCCAGCCCGACGCCCGCGCCGGCCACCATGGAGCTGGGCGCGGAGCCACCCGCCCTGGTCAGCCTGCTGGTCAACCGCTGGACCCTGACCGAGGACGCCGCCGAGTCAACCCTGCTGGATCTCGCCGCCCGCAAGTTCTTCGAGCTGCGCCAGCCGGGCAACGACCCGCTCGAGACCACGGTGCACGTGCCGGCCGAGTCGAGAGACCAGAGCGGACTGCGGGCGTACGAGAAACAGGTGTTGGATCGGGTCCGCGGCCTTGCGGTCAACGGGGTGGTGCCGCTGTCCGCCCTGACCTTCCGCGACCAGGGGCAGGCGAAGACGTGGAACAAGCGGCTACGCGCCGCGATGGTCGCCGACGCCCGGGCCGCCGGGCTGTCCCGCCGCCGGTTCGGCCCGGCGGTGACGACCATGCTGGCGGTCGCGGCCCTCGGCGCCGCTATCGGCGTGGGCCTGGCCGCGATGCACTACGGAACGTGGCATCCCAGCAAGGACAGCGACAACCCGGGCGTGGGCACCGGCCTCGTCACCTTCGCGCTGCTGGGCTTGTTCGGCGGGCGGTCGCCGGGCGAGCGGGACACCCCGGCCGGGCGGGCGGCCGCCGCGCGCTGGCTCGGGGTCCGCGACTGGCTGCGCGGCCACGAACAGTTCGCGGATCTGCCGCCGGCGGCCGTCGCGGTGTGGGACCGCTATCTCGGCTACGGGGCCGCGGTCGGCACCACCCACCTGGCCAGCGCCGTCCTCGATCTCGGCATGGGCGACCGCCAGCTGGTCTGGTCGTCCTACGGCGACACCTGGCATCGGGTCCGGGTGCGCTACCCGAGCTTCTGGCCCCGCTACGGGCGGACGCTGCCTATCCTGCTGCTCCGCGCCGCGGCGTACACCGTGGTCGGTGGTTTGCTGTTGAATTTTCTCGGCTGGCCGACCACGCAACTAGCCGCCGACTGGCCGGACCTGATCGTCGACGGGGCGTCGGTGCTGAGCCTGGTCCTGCTGGTCGTCGGGGGCTACACGATCGTGCGCGGCCTGCTCGACCTGGCCACCGTCGCGACCATCACCGGTGAGGTGCTCTGGCTGGAGACCTGGCGGTCAACCCCCGGCTCGGAGGACAAACCAGCCCGACCGTGGCTGCACTACCTGGCCGTCGACGACGGCAGCGCCGATCGGACGACCGCGTGGGGCCTGCCCAGCGAGTGGTCGGATCGCTGCCAGGACGGCGACGTCGTGACAATCCGGGCACGGCCGTGGTCGCGCCGAATTGGCGAGCTGACCGTGGCCGGCCGGGGCCGCTCCCGGCACCTGGTCGAAACCGTCACACTCGACGACACCGGCAGCCTGGCCCTGACAATGCTGACACCGGTTGCCCCGCCGTCCGAACCCTTCACCGAGGACGAGGTGAGCCAACTGCTGGGCCGGCCCGTCACGGCGGCACCGCTGCCGCTGGCCGGAACCCAGTATTCGCCGGCCGAAGGCGGCAAGCCGCTGCTGCTGATCCAGTCGGTCACCGGCCTGCCGGGGCGGGTGGCGTGGCGGGCCAACAGCCGCGGGCAGGAACTGCCGGGGATCGCCGACGGCGCCTTCGTCAACGGCGAACGGGCGGCGCTGCGCCGCGGCGACACGACGGTCGTGCTGACCCTGCTCGGCGAGGGCCGCGAACGCCGGGCCTACCTGCCGTGGCTGCTGAGCCAGGCAACCACCCGCAGCTGACCCGAGAGCTCGGCGACATCCCCGCCGGCAGTGCGGCCTCGTTCGTACTGCGGCGAAGTGGGCGGCGTAAGGCGGGAGTTCGGGCCGGCACACGGTCCCCGCTCTCGTGTGTGAGGATTCCGGCGCTCAAGGATGTGACCGAATCGGTGGTCCATCCGGTCCTATCAGAGACGGAGCCGACAGCGAGGAGAGCTGATAGTGGACACGAGCTTGCGGGACCAATTCGATCGGGCGGTCTCCGGCGACCCCGGCATCGACCCGGGCGAGATGGCACACACCGCCATCGCCGAAGGCGGGCGGATACGCCGCCGCCGAAAGCAGATGGCCGCAGCGGTAGGCGTGGTGACTGTGCTCGCCACGGTGGCCGGCCTGAATCTCTTGCCCGACGCGCCAAAATCGCAGAACCCGGCGGTGACGCTCGCCGCGGCGCAAATGCTGGTGGCGGCGCCGTCCTGCTCGCCGAAGCCGGTGGACCGCAACGCTACCGACGTGATCATCTTCCTGGCCACCGAGGCGACCGACCGGCAGCGGTCGGCGCTGAAGTCGGCACTGGATGATGACCCGCGGGTGGACACCCTGCTCTTTGAGAATCGCGAACAGGCCTTCCAGCGGTTCCAGGCCATGTGGAAGGACTCACCCGACTTCGTCGCCGCGGTCGGCCCGGACCAGGTGCCCGAGTCGTTCCGCCTACGCCTGGTGGACGCCTCGCAGTACACGGCCTTCCGCGGGAAGTATGCGGCGATGGACGGCGTCGACGACGTCATCGGCCGGATCTGCCCGCCGAGCGCCCCGGTCGGCGGAACCCTGTGACCGACACCGTGACGCCGAGCTTGCCCGCGAACGACACCCGCACCGGAATGATCGCCGGCTGGGGCGTGCCCCGCCGCCGGGCAAAGAAGGCCCGGGACGAGGAGTTCACGGCGTTCGTGGAGTCCGCCGCCGCCCGGCTGCGCCGCAGCGCCTACCTGATGTGCCGGGACTGGCATCTCGCCCAGGATCTGACCCAACAAACCTTCACCAAGATGTACGCGTCCTGGGATCGGATCCGCACCGGCGCCAACCTCGAGGGATACAGCAGGCGAGTGCTGATGAACCTCGTCTTCGACCAGCAGCGCCGCCGCAGCGGCTCCGAGATCGTCCTGGCCGAACTGCCGGACCAACTGGACGGCGCCGCGACGGGCACACCGGAACTGCGCCTCGCCCTGGTGGACGCCCTGGCCCGGCTCACCGTCGAGGACCGGGCCGTCCTGGTGCTCCGCCACGCCGAAGACCACAGCGTCGACACCGTGGCGACGATCCTCGGCGTCTCAGTCTCGGTGGTCAAAATGCGCAACGCCCGAGCACTGGCCCGCCTACGCACCCTCCTCGGCGACAACTTCCTCGACCGCTGACTGCCTAAGGCCATTCGTCGACAAACGTCGAAGCCTCGGCCGAGGTTTCGAGTGCAAGGTCTCTTTCGGGTACGGCGGCACCAGCGGTCTCGTCGACGGGTATGCCGGCGGTCTTCAGAACGCCGACAATGTCTCGGCCGAGGCCTCCACTTTGTCGTCGTCGAGCGAGGCCGCGTAGCCGGAGAAGACCAGAATATCCGCCGTGGCACAGGCGATTTCCATCAGCGGGCTTGCCTGAGTAACGGTCACGATGAACCTCCGAATCAGTGATTGACATCGTCTCGGCGAAACTGTCGCAGCGCCCGAACGAACGGACGGCGCGGCAGCCCGATTTGGGTCCCGCGATCTGGGCGACTCAGCGAGCGGGATCCCGGACTAGATGGCTGCCGCGCCGTGATCTGAACGCTACGGACTGCGGCACGCGGCATGGAACGCCTACGCACCACCAATCAGGCGGCAACCCCCATACGCTCGCAAAGTCCCCGCAAGGCGGAGCCGCCTTCACCCTTACGGAGTAAGGACTTCGCGGTCTCTCGGGCCGCAGTGGACGAGCGTGCGTGCTGCGGGCCGACCCGATCCGCGTTCAGGAGCATCCGCACCGCATCGTGACCGCGATCCACGTCGGCCAGGCCCCGAGCGAGATCCATGTAGAAGTAGACCTGCCGTTGCGCCGGCAACTCGTCGACCTTGATGGTCCGGGCGGTTTCGATGCTCTCGCCCGCCCGGCCCGTGTCCAGCTGCAGCGCCATCTGCCAGAGCGCGACGTTCCGCGGCCCCCAGGCCATATCCCAGGCACCCGACTCGCCGGTACGTGCCGCGATCGTCGCGGCCTCGGTGATGTGGTCCTGCGCCGTGGCGAGGTCGTGCGTCCCAGCACAGTGGAGGGAGCGGGCAAGATGCAGAAAGCCCAGCAGATCCAGTGCCGCGGGCGCGGCGAGGTGGCGTTCCAGGGCGTTCGCCGCCCTGTCGCACACCGACCTGGCCGGCCGGTACGCGCCGGTGTAAGCGCTCACGCGAGCACGGTTCGCGGCCGCCACGGCCAACGCGGCGGGGTCGCCGAGTTGGTCGGCGGCCTCGCCGCAGCGCTCGGCTGCGAGCAGGGCGTGTGCCGGATAGCCGACGTTCAGCAAGGACCCCATGGCCGCACCGTAGACCGGGATCATCAGCCCGAGGACCGCGCGATAGTCGTGACCGCCGGTCCCATGCAAGGCCGGGATCAGCTGGACGAGCAGGGCAAGGGCGCCCGCGTAGTCGCAGCGGCTGTACAGGTCGCGCACCAGCTCCGAGTCCCGGGCCAGCCGCTCGATCGGCACGGGCTCAGCTGTTGTCGCCTCGTCGAACGGGTGAGCCACCATCGCCCGCCAGGTGCGCTCCGCGTCGATACGCGCCGCTTCCAACTGCCGGTCAGCGGGCGCGTAAGGCAGGCCAGTCAGCTCCGTGACAGAGCACTCCAGAGCTGCGGCCAGGTCGGCGACCGTGTACCGGTCGGTGCGCTGGCCACCGCGCTCGATGCGGCCCCAGGTGGTGTGCGAAACGCCGGCCCGACTGGCGGCGTACCGAATACTCCACCCCCGCAGCTCGCGACGGACTCGGATCCGGAGCTACCTGCCGTGGCTGCTGAGCCAGGCGGCCACCCGCACCTGACCCGGCAGCTGCCAGCGTCTCGGCGTTCGTGCTACTGCGGGAACGAGCATCGGCAGCCGTACGGTGAAAATAGCGCCTTGGCCCGGCCGCCCATTAGCCTCGATCGTCCCGCCGTGGCTGGTGACCACCTCGTTGAGCAGTGCCAACCCCAGCCCGAACCGGCGGTCCCCCGAGCCCGCGCCGCGGTGGAAGCGGTCGAAGATGCGGTCGGCTTCGGCCGGGTCGAAGCCGGTGCCGGTGTCCGCGACGACGAGTTCGGCCCGGTCGCGGCCAGCCCGGCGGACGGTGACGTCGATCCGGCCGCCCGCCGGGGTGTGTTTGAGCGCGTTGGCGAGCAGTTCGCCGACCACCCGGCGCAGCGCCGAATCCACGCCGGGCACGGGAATCGGGCCGCCGTCGGGGGTGGCGAGTTGGACCGTGACGCGACGCTCGCCGGACCGGTCGGCCTCGGTCGCCACCGCCTCTCGGGCGAGTGCGGCGAGGTCGACCGGGGTGGTGGGCAGGTCGGCCGGGGCGGCGGCGGCGAGCTGGGCGGACAGCAGCAGCTCGTCGACGATCTCGCCGAGGCGGGCCGTGGTGACCACGAGCCGGTCCAGGTCGTGCCGGTCGGCGGCGGTGCCGGCGCGCCGGGCCAGCAGCTGGGCCCGGGTGTGTACCTGGGCGATGGGGGTGCGCAGTTCGTGGCTGGCGTCGGCCACGAATCGGCGTTGCCGTTCGAGGGCCTCGGCGAGGGGAGCGACGGCGAGCCGGCCGACCATCAGCGTGGTGAGGATGGTGGCCAGCAGGGCCACGGCCGCGGACAGGGCTAGCGCCGCGAGCAGGTGCCGGCGGTCGGAGAGCTGGTAGCGGGCGTCGAACACGGCTTGCACGGTGGCGTCGCCGCGCGGCTGCGTCCGTACATAAAATGTGGTCCCGTTCTGCGTGACGGTGCTGAGCTCGGTGCTGTGGGTGGCCGCGACCGAGTCGAGCGCCGTCAGCTGGGGGAAGCCGGTGGGGAACGGTGCACTGCTGGCGTCCACGATCGTGCCGCGCCGGGTGAAGGTCCACATGCAGCCGGGTGGCCCGCTGCGGTTGTCGGCGGTCACCGCGTAGGCGAGCTCGCGCTGGATTTGCCGGTCCTGGCTGCGGACCAGGCCGAGGTAGGCGAGGCCGCCACCGAGGGCGAGTAGTGCCGTGACCGCGAGCCCCACGAAAGCGACGACCCGCGCCCGCGCCCGGCGGACCATCATCTTGTCGGCGCAGTCCGTCACAACATCCCCAGCCGGTAGCCCAGGCCGTGCACGGTCCGCACCACCGCCCGGCCGAGCTTGCGGCGCAGGTAGTACACATACGTGTCCACTATGGAGGCGGCCGCGGCCTCGTCGAAGACGCGGCGGCGCAGCTCGGCGCGCGAGTGCACCGTGTTGGGCCGGGCGGCCAGGACGCGCAGCAGCTCGAACTCGCGGGCCGAGAGCGCCACCCGCTGCCCCTGCGGCAGGACCACGTCGCGCAGGGCGAGGTCGAGCAGGCCGGCGCCGACCCGCAGCGTCTCGGTCGCATCGGCCGTGCGCCGGCACAGGGCGCGGATGCGGGCGCTCAGCTCCTCCAGATCGAACGGTTTGACCAGGTAGTCGTCGGCCCCCGCGTCGAGACCGGCGATCCGGTCGCCGACCGTGCCGAGGGCCGTCAGCATCAGGGCGCGGGCCGGCACCGCCTGCGAGCGCAGCCGGATCACCAGGTCGAGGCCGTCGAGGCCGGGCAGCCGCCGGTCGATGACCATCACGTCGTACGGCCGGGTCAGGCCCAGGTGCAAGCCGCGCTGGCCGTCGGGTGCCTGGTCAACGACGTAACCCTCGTCGACCAGGGCCTCGGTGACCAGCTCCGTCAGTTCCGCGTCATCCTCGACCAGCAGCAGCCGGTTCGATCTAGCGGCGTGCATTCATCGACCATGGCATATGTCCAGCTGACTGCGGGTGTGACGGTTCTCTCTACTACTACCTCGAACCGGCGAGCGCCGCCGCTGGTGTATTCACGGACATTCGCGACTCCCGCCGCTCGATCCAGCTCAGCAACGGCGTGGTCATCAGCGTCGTGACCAGCGCAACCAGCACCAGAACGGTGAACAGGGAGCGGTTGACGATGCCCGCCTCCAGGCCGACGTTCAGCGCGATGAGCTGCATCAGACCCCGAGCGTTCATCAGCGCGCCCAGCCGCAGCGCCACCCCGTTCGGCTCGCCGCGCAGCCGCGCCGCCGCCCAGCACGCGCCGAACTTGCCGACGATCGCCACCGTCACGCAGGCGACGGCGAACAGCAGCACGCTCGGGTTGCCCAGCAGCCCGAACTCGGTGCGCAGCCCGGAGAAGGTGAAGAACAGCGGCAGGAAGATCGTGGCCGCGACCGGGGTCATGGTCTCCACGACCTGGTCCGTCCGGGCGGTGCGGGGCATGATAACGCCGACGGCGAACGCGCCGAAGACCGCGTACAGGCCGATCTCGTCGGTGTACCAGGCCACCGTGAACAGCAGCGCGACGACGCCGAGCAGCCGGGTCCGTTCGGTCATCCGATCCGAGGCCATCAGCGTGGCGGCCGCTCGCCGGCCGACGAACCAGAGCAGCAGGCCGAAGAGGATCGCGCCGCCCACGGTGACGGCCGCCGGGCCGGCCTTGCCGGAGGCGACGGCCAGCACCACGGCCAGCATGATCCACGCGATGAGGTCGTCGATCGCGCCGCTGGCCAGCGCGAGGGTGCCGTGCCGGGTGCCGGCCTGCCCGCGTTCGGTGATGATCCGGGCCAGCATCGGGAAGGCCGTGATCGCCAGGGCGACGCCGACGAACGCGGCCGAGACGCCGAGCGAGGTGCCGTCGGCCCGGATCGGCACGGCCCCGGCGGTGACGACGACCAGCAGGACGCCGAGCGCCAGCGGCGCGGCGACGCCGGCCAGCGAGACGAGGCCGGCCGTGCCGCCGAGGCCGGTGACCCGGTGCGCGGTGAACGCGTAGCCGGCCTGGAACATGAAGATCACCAGGCCGACCTGGCCGACGACGTAGAGCAGCGGATAGATCTGGGTCGGGAAGATCGTGTTTTGGCCGCCGGGAAATAGCAGGCCGAACAGTGACGGTCCGAGCAGGACGCCGGCCAGCATCTCGCTGACCACGGCCGGCTGGCCGACCTTGCCAAGCAGCCAGGCCACGGCCTTGCAGAAGACCAGGATCACGGCGACCGCGATGAAGAACCGCGGCGCCAATTCGGTAGGGGTCACTGTCGAACCTCCTCGAAATACGTCGCACACAGCCTCTGCCGGCGCGCGTCGATGACCATCCAGGTGCCGAGCACCAGCTGGGTCAGGCTGCGGCCGACGTCGGCCCAGCGGTCGAGCGCCCGCAGCACGCGCAGCCGCAGCCGGCCTGGTCCGGCCACCCCGGCGGGCGTCAGGTAGGCCGGCCCGCGGCTCGGCAGCGACCGGGTGTGCGAGACCGAGGAGGCGAGGCGGTACCGGCGCAGCACCTCGCGGGTGGCCGCGCGCAGCATCACCGGGGCGACGCCGCGCGCGGGACAGGCCCGGTTCGCGGTCACGCCGTACGGGATGAAGTTGGCGTCCTTGCGTTTCAGCGCGAGCCAGCGGTCCGGATCGAACGCGTCGTCGGCGGCCGGACCGGTGCGCTGGAACGCGAGATAGTTGAACAGCAGCACGGAGCCGGCCGGCAGCGTGCGGCCAGCGTCGATCTCGATGGGCGCCGAGGTGATCCGGTGCGCCACCCCGAACAGCGGGTGCACCCGCAACGTCTCGTCGATGACCCGGTCGAGCGCGGCGTCCTCGTCGAGGGCCGCCATCAGTCCCCGCTGCACCTGCGGGTGCTCCGCGATGGCGAGCAGCACGTGCGCCATCGCCTCGGACATCTGCACGACCGCCGTGTTGAAGAACGCACCCTGCAGATACCAGGCGGTCTCTTGCCTCGTGAAGGTCGACGGCAGCGTCACCGGGCAGCTGCCCGCCGCGAGCCGGTCGAGCAGATAGCGGGTCAGCCGATCGCGCCGGTCCAGGTGCCGCAGGCCGGTGCCCTTGAGCGCGGTCACCACGTCGTTGGCGTTGGCGACGATCAAGGCTCGCACGCTCGGCGGGCAGGACTCGCCGAAGACCAGCTCGTAGTGGACGTCTGCCCAGGCGCTCATCATCAGGTCGCGCAGTCGCACCTTGCTGATCCGGCCGGTCGGCAGCCGGGCGAGGGCCCGGGCGGTGGCGGCCGTGGTAAGCGCCGCCGCCCGCTCGTGCGGCACCGCCAGCACCTGCCGGGTCGTCCGGGCCACGGCGCGGTAGCGGTCCCCGGGCTCCAGATGTTCTTGATGCATCTGCGGCCCGGGCGCGAGCCAATACCAGAACAGGTCCGACAATCCGGCGCCTTTGCTGCGGCCGTCGGCGGCCGGATGCGAGTAGATCCGCTCGAAATGTTCGGCGCCGATCAGCGGCCCGGGCACCGCAATCCCCTCGCCGCCGTTGACCTTCGCGAAGATCCATTCCCGCAGCCGGATCACCGTCGTGGGCAGCCAGCGCGGCAGGCTGCCGGCCACGAGCAGCACAATCCCGGCCAGCACGAGTACGCCGAATCGAGTCATCCGCGCCCCGCCGAGACGATCAGGTCGGCGGTGAGGTCGCCGGGCCGGCTGGCTCCGGCGAGGGCAAGGGCGTTGTCGAGCTCGGCGCGCAGCAGTTCGAGGACATGCCGCACGCCGGCGGTCCCGCCCACGGTCAGTCCCCACAGGACCGGCCGCCCGACCGCGACGGCCTGGGCCCCCAACGCCAGCGCGGTCAGCACGTCGGTGCCCCGCCGGATCCCGCCGTCGAGCAGGATCGGCAGCCGCCCGCCGACCGCGTCGACGATCGCCGGCAACGCCTCTATTGTGGCCAGCGTGCCGTCCAGCTGGCGGCCGCCGTGGTTGGAGACGACCAGCGCGTCGACGCCGTGTTCGGCGGCGAGCCGCGCGTCCGCCGGGTGCAGCACGCCTTTGAGCACGATCGGCAGGCTCGTCGTCTCCCGCAGCCAGGCGATCAGGTCCCAGCTCAGGCCGGCGTCCAGCACGATGTTCCGGGGTGCGCCGCCACCACCGTCCGCCGCGGGTTGGCTCCCATCGCGCATGTTTTCGCACGCCAGGCCGGCCGGCAGGTCGAGCAGGCCGTTGCGCAGATCGCGCTCGCGCCGACCGTAGACCGCCGAGTCGGCGGTGACCACCAGCGCGCGGCAGCCGGCCGCCTCCGCCCGCCGCACGACGGCCGCGGTGAAGCCGAGATCGGGCTGCGGGTAGAGCTGGAACCACAACGTCCCGCCGGCGGCGGCGATCTGCTCGATCGGCTGGGTGGCCGCCATGCTGACGATCATGATCGTGCCCGCGTCCGCGGCCGCCTGGGCCGTGGCGGTCTCCCCGCCCGGATGGGCCAACCGGTGGAAGGCGGTCGGCGCCACCAGCACCGGCATGGACAGCTCGGCGCCGAGCAGCTCCGTGCGCAGGTCGCGGTCGGCGACACCGCGCAGCACCCGGGGCACGATGGCCCGCCGCGCGTACGCCTCCTCGTTGGCCCGCAGGGTGCGCTCGTCCCCGGCGCCACCCGCGAAGAAGTCCCAATGCACCGGGTCCAGCCGGCGCCGGGCCGCCTCGGCCATCTCCGCCACGTTCAGCGCCGCATGCGTGTCGAGCATGTCAGCCCGCGGTGCCGGCGAGGCACCGCGCCAGGAACTCGGCCAGCGGCGCCACGTGCACCTGCGGCCGATCCCACCGGTTCTCCAGGTTCTCGGCCAGGTGATGGGTGGCGCGGGCCTGGCCGTCCCGGTGGTAGCGCACCACCGGATGCAGATAGGCGGCGTCGTGCGCCTGCCCCACGGTGTCCTGGGCGATCCGGCTCACCGTGATGTCGAACGGGTCTACCTGATCATGTTCGGGGCCGTATTCGAGGGTGACGACGAAGGCGTGGTCGATGGCGCCGAGCCCGACCTGAGTGAAGTAGTCGACCGGCACCTCGTCGTAGTAGCGGGCGTCGGTTCCGGCCACGGTCACCACGTCGGCGAGGAAGCCGAACTGCTGCCACAGGGCGGAGCTGCGGTTGACCCGGGCGATGATCGCTCCGGTGATCGCCTCCGGGGTGGCGTCCACCTGCGCGGCCGGCCACGGCGTGTTCGCGTACCTGCGCTCGAGGATCTTGTGTAGCGCGCGCACGCCGTAGCGGAAGCCATGGATGAAACCGCTGGTGGACTTCTTGAAGTCCCGTACCTGCGACAGCGTGCCGGCGAAGTAGAGGCCGGGCACGTTGGTCGACTCCCA
>Ga0307515_10010326_pt1 | contig 17900 bp, 2 predicted proteins | sample 17_EM_MG_FD_194513 | JGI IMG/M metagenome (GOLD analysis project Ga0307515, IMG submission 194513) | Populus trichocarpa ectomycorrhiza microbial communities from riparian zone in the Pacific Northwest, United States - 17_EM | ecosystem: Host-associated > Plants > Roots > Unclassified | place... | reverse complement strand
CTAAGGAACTATAAATCCCTAGTTTAGGGGCTTATAAACTACTAGGACATAGTTACTAGTACATATTAAGCTGCCCTAAGGGATTTATGTATATAGGACTATAGCGCCATAGCCTAAAGGCTGCATGCGCAGTATTATACGTAGTATAATACAATAGATATAAAAAAATATAAAAAAAAGAATATTAATGACGAAATATAGTACAAGGTTAAGTGGATAGGCTATACTAAGACTACCTAGAAGTTACTAGAAAATTTAAAAAATGCTATAGAAAAGGTATAGGAGTATTAGAAAAGATTAGGTTAGGTAGTATTAATAAAGAAGGATCGCTAAAGAATAAGTTACCTAAGGGGGACCTAAGAAGAGCAGTTGCTAAACTACTTAGATTTATTTCCTTCTTAGCTAAAAGAGGATCCGTTCTTTTATTACCAAGTTCCTATAGACCCTATTCTATAAGTTTCTACTCCTTAAAATAAACCTTCTTACGAACCTTTTTAAGACGGAGTAATTAAGTAAACGCCGCGATTTAAGTATCTAAGGCCTTCTGTTCCGCGTTATGGGAATGTTTTAACTTAGTAAGGGCTTAAGACAGTTTACTATCTAGCCGCGTAGTAGTAGATTAAATATAAGACCCTAAAACAAATTAATTAGGGAACTAGACGACTATTAAGAGTAATAAGTCGTGTATATTTAGTATTAGAGGTAGAGTAAACGTTATAAGACAAATAAATATTCACTTTAGTGCACTTTAAATAAGAGGACGATTATTATAAAGATGGGTTTACTAATATAATATAGACTAACCCCTTTTTTAAATAGTAAGAATACGGAGACGGTATAATCTTACTAAGAGATAATATTACAGTAATAGTGCGAGCACGACGTTAGGCATATAAAGAAGAAATTGCTTTAGATATAATAAGTAATAATATTAGCTAAATTAATTAAACGGATATTATACCTCTAGTAAATAACTTAGAGATATTAGGAATCTTTAAGGACGAAAATAAAGAGGAGGAAGATGGTATTATGGACGCTTTAAGTACAATATTATAACTACTTAGAGAAGAGTCGGAAGAAGCTAGTTAGTTAATTTAGGCATAGTTTAGAATGGAGCCGATAGAACTATGTAATGAGGAATAGTAGCTAAGGTTATATAATGTGCTATATATTAAATAAGAGGTATAGGAGGAACTTACGTACCTTACGTATAAGACGTATATTATATATAAGAAGGATTTTATAGGAGTATGATTATGTATTTAAGGACCCTTAATCCCTACCTAGATAGTTCCTTCCTTATAGTAATTCTCAGAATATAATTAGAGTTAATTTGTTAGGCAACCACTCCACCAGTTATTATTACGTTATTGACTTTAACTTGTATTACCTACACACTTAGCCTAATAACAAGCCTACCGTAGTTCTTGCTACAAGGTTCCATTATAAAAGACGAATTAGTAACTAGTTCTAGCTCTAGTTCTAGCTCTAGAAACTCTAATATAAGGCACCTACTACAGCCAAAAACACAGCTATTATCCTTAGTCTATAGGGTTAAACAGCTAGTCCAAAACTAGAAAATAGAGAAAGTCTCTCTAAAATGGCAAAAACCGTAGTCTCCTCCTATTTCTACATTCTTTTCTATCCTTAAAGGTAGTAAGGAAGAAGCTATATAAGAATATTTAAGACTAGTAGATATATATTATATAGATGGCTCTAAAGATAGTAAATTAAGTATAGTAGCCGTATGCAAAATAGGAGAGAGAAATAGGATTAAATATGCAATAAATTGGAATCTAAGACCCTATATGGAAACTATAGACATAGAGCTTTATATAGTCTATAGGGCCTTAAAATATCTAAAGCAATAAAGACTAGAAGAGAAATAGGTTTATATTTTTATAGATAGCTAAGCGGCTATTAAAAGATTATAACTTAATTCTCTTATAGGAGGGTAAGAATTAGTCTTTAAAATTACGCAAAGCTGTTTCTATCTAGCTAGTAAGAATATCGCTATTAACTTTTATTGAGTTCCTAGCCACCTAGAAATCTACGGAAATAAAATAATAGATAAACTAGCAAAGAAGGGCCTTTCTAAAAGAAAAATATAATCTTTTTATATTTCTCTAGCCTATACAGAAAGAACAGTAAGAGAAAAGATACTAGAATAGTGGAAAAGTAACTAGCAATAGAATAAAACAAAAGGAAAACACTATACTAGGATCTGTAAAGGAAACTACTTTTTTTCTCTTAAAGCCCCTAAGGATAAATATCCTAAAAGGCTATAATCAGCTTTCTTTCAACTAAAACTAGGAAAAGGCTTCTTTAAGTCCTTCTCTAAAACAATAGGGAAGGATAAAGAAAGTAGATGCTTTAAGGATTATAGCGCTATATAAACCCCTAAGTATCTACTACTAGAATGCAGACTATATTAGGAAGAAAGAAAAGAAATACAAAGATAACTAAGCTCTTCTCTATCCTTGGAGAAGCTTTTTTATATAAAAAAGGAAGAGAGGCGCTTTTTCTATTTCTAAGTAGGATAGAAATAGCTACTAGAAAGTGGCTAATAGCAGTAAGATCTCTAAAAGGGGGTAACTCCTACTAGACTTCTAGTAGACAGATAGTAAAGAGTAAAAGAATAGAAATAAAACTATAAATAGGATATAGATAGGCGTTAGGGTTTCTTAATTTCTTATAGTCCTTTCCATTTTTTTCAAACCACCTATTAGTTGTTGGTAACTTAGTATTTTACTAAGGAGTGGTAAACCCCTAGCTTAGAGGTTTATAAACTATTAGGATATAGCTATTAGTATATATTAAGCTGCCTACGTTAAGAAAAAATTTACTAGCATTTTTATAGCATTTGGCAGCATTTAGCGGCTAAATGCGCATTCCGCGCACTATAACGTGTAGCGTATAGTATTAACTAAGGTGCAGTATACTGCTGCATTTAATAATATAGTACGGCATACTACTGCATTTAATAATGTAGTGCGGCATACTGCTGCGTACTACTATATTTAATAATATAGTGCGGTATACTGCTATATTTAATAATGTAATGCGGTATACTACTATATTTAATAATATAGTAGAGCTAATTACACATTTTACGCATTCTATATATAATACCCTCCTTATATATTTTATATATAATGCCCTCCTTATATATTCTGTATATAATGCCCTCCTCGCATATTCTATATATAATGCCCTTTTTACGCATTCTATATATTTTGCTTACTTTAAGCAATAAATAAGTACTATTCTTCCTACGCAGTTGGTGCAAAATAAATTATATTATTTTAGATAATTTAATATAATATAGCGACGGTTCTCTTTTACCTGCCTACCTACCGACTTACCTACCTGCCTATTTATCTACCTGCTTACCTACCTACCTGCTTACCTACCTACCTACCTACCTACCTGCCTACCTACCTATCTATCTATCTATCTATCTGTCTATACCTACCCGTCTATACCTACCTATCTATGCCTACCTGTCTATGTCACCTTAATTCGATCGATTGAATCGTTTATCGTATTCGCTGGCTGGTCGTTTAAACGGTTGTTATGTGGCTCTGGCAACGGTCGTGTAGCGATAACGACGGTTGTCTAGCTCTGGCGACGGTCATCTGGCTCTGGCGACGGTTGTCTAGCTCTGACGACGGTCGTCTAGCTCTGACGACGGTCGTCTGGCTCTGGCGACGGTTATCTGGCTCCGGCGACGGTCGTCTAGCTCTGATGACGGTCGTTTGGCTCTGACGGTCGTCTAGCTCTGGCGACGGTTATCTGGCTCCGGCGACGGTCGTCTAGCTCTGACGACGGTCGTCTAGCTCTGACGACGGTCGTCTAGCTCTGACGACGGTCGTCTAACTTTGACGACGGTCGTCTGGCTCTGACGACGGTTGTTTGGCTCTGATGACGGTCATCTGGCTCTGACGATGGTCGTCTGGCTCTGACGATGGTCGTCTGGCTCTGACGACGATCGTCTAGCTCTGGCGACGGTCATCTGGCTCCGGCGACGGTCGTCTAGCTTGGATGACGGTCGTCTGGCTCTAACGGTCGTCTAGCTCCGGCGACGGTCGTCTGCTAGCTGTCGTTCTGGTGTCTTCCTAGGTAGGGAGGATATAAGGAAGGGTAAAAAATGATGTGGCTACCTAGGTGTATATAGGGGGTATACTTAGCAGAGGTATATGTAGAGGCTATTAGGAATATAGCGGGGACCCAATGCGGAGCTTTATATAGAGCCTCTGTACGTAGAGCTTTATGTAAAGCCTTTATACGCAGAGCTTCGTATAGAGCCTCTGTACGTAGAGCTTCGCGTAGAGCCTTATATAGGACTTTATATAGAGCTTTATATAGAGCTTTGTATAGAGCCTTATATAGAACTTTATATAGAGCCTTATATAGAACTTTATATAGAGCTTTATATAGAGCTTCGTGTAGAGCCTTATATAGAACTTTATATAGAGCTTTATATAAAGCTTCGTGCAGAGCCTTATATAGAACTTTATATAGGGCTTTATATAGAGCTTTATATAAAACTTCGTATAGAGCTTTATACAGAGCTTTGTTTAGAACTTCGTGTAAAGCTTTATATAGAACTTTATATAGAGCTTCGTATAGAGCTTTACGTAAAGCTTTATACGGAACTTTATATAGAACTTTAAACTTTATATAGAACTTTAGGAAAAAATTACTAGCATCTAATTTTACTTTTCTGCCATTTTAGCATTTTCTAGCATTTAGTATCTAAATGCTAATACTTAATTATAAATATAGCATTTGGCGGCTAAATACTAGTACTTGGTAATAAATGCAGCTAAATGCTAATACTTAATTATAAATGCGGCATTTGGCGCTAAATGCTAGTACTTAGTAATAAATGCCGCATTTAGCTGCTAAATGCTAGAAAAAGCTAGAAATGCTAAAAAATGCTAAAATGGCAGAAAAGTAAAATCAGATGCTAGTAAATTTTTTCTTAACGTAAAAAGGATTTATATATATAGAACTATAGCGCTATAGCCTAGAGGCTATATACGTAGTATTTTACGTAGTATAATATAACGGATATAAAATAAATAAAAAATAAAAAAAGTAGTCCGTTGAAAACATCGTATCCCTAAGCCTTTTAAATAGTCTCTTTAGCTTTATTATATTGGTTTCTTTAATCTTTAGCTGTTTTGCTAACGTTAAAGATATCCCTAAAGATTAATATAAATGCGTCCTTTTCTAGAGATGCTCATAGTCCGTTATCTTAATTAATAAAATTAACTACTACACTAGCAGCGTCTATATAGTTTTCTTATAAGAGCAAAATCTTATTATAGATTTGGATAAGCACTATTTAACGCTAATTAATTATAAAGCCTCTAACTTCTATAAGGACGTTATTAATTTATTACTTAGCTCCTTTATAGAGGACCGGTAGTTTACTAAATAAAGATATAATAAGTATACCGTTATTCTTAATTCTGCTTAGTTTATACTTTAGCTAATTATAACTATCTCTAAGGTTTATTAAGGGCGAAAAGGTAAAGTTTTAAATAGGGTTTTTTAATTTAAATAGTTTACTAAATCTAGGTAGTGGTATAGAGTTCTGCCGGCTTTAATTATTAAATAAACTAATTATAATTTTCTATGCCTAGTATAGAAAATCGCTATTAGCTTAGTAAAGGCAGTAAGAGGAACTAATATCTTTATAGTAAATAATACTAGATAGTTATACGTAAACATTCTTCTACCCTTACCTTACTATTAATACGCATTAGATTTGTTGGGAATAAAGGCAAGTGGTCACTATATAAGGCATATTGCCGTCACGTATAGCAAGTTGCCGTCACGTGTCGCCGCGGCACTAGCGTAGCGAGGAGCCTTAAGCTCCTCGCCCTCCCTTATTAAGAAAAAGAATTAATAATTATTATACTATCTACAAACCGTAGCTATATAATATTACCTTATATAACCAACACTAATTAGTAGTTAACTTTACTGTTATACTATAGAGTAGCTAGGTATTCCACCAAGAAGAGATAAGCTACTATACTAGTACTACTTATACTAGAGGAAGCTATCTTTTAAGGTTAGAACTGGTCCTAAATCTTAAATAGAACTCTTCTATAAATCTAAGGATTTAAAGGCCAGAACTAGTCTTAAGCCTTTTCTAGATTATAGATTCTTGTATCTATTACGCAAAATAATACGCTTTATAAGTCTTTGCAATTTAAGGCTAGAACTAGTCCTAAGCCCTATAATCGCAAATACATGTTATAAATACGTACTAAACAATAAATATATATTACAAACGCGTACTAAATGACAATCCCTATACCAATAACAACTTATACCATAAAATAAGTTAATAGCTTTCTTCTATACTATATTATGTTTTACTAAAGTAAACACTACGCCGATTTATAGCTGTGGGAATATTTTAGGGAGGATTTTATAGGATGGACCGCTAATACCTAGGTACTTAGTAATATTAATATTATTTAGGATTTTTAAGACTTCCTCTATAGGAACGGGGTATATATTACTAAAAATAGTAACCTAATTACTAGTAATATTTAGGCCGTTATTACTAGTATAGAAGAACTAGTATAGATAGAAGCTAAGATTATAAATTAACTACGGAAACCTAAAACTAACCTATACTCTTTAAAAGGCAACTTTAATTTGGATAAAACCTCTAGAACGCTACTCTTCTACCTAGAGGTACTCTCCTACCTAGAGGTGCTTTCCTACCTAGAGGTACTCCTCTACCCCTATTACCTTTAGCTCCTCTACTCTAGCCAACCGGTAACCCTTTACTATAAGAAGTTATGAATTTAATAAAGGTATATTTAGACAAAGAGAAGAAGTTTAGAGAAGAACTATATAATATACTTAGAGTAAAACTATAGGTCTTCTATAACTATTATAATAAGGTTAGAATTTAATACCACTAGTACTACTACGCTTTCTCTATTATATTAAAGGGACGGGCAGTAACATTCTATTACGACTATATTACGGGTAAAAACTATAGCTTTAATATAATGCTTTAGCTTACTAAAGCCCACTTTAAGACTAATAAGAATCGCTAACTTTATATATCTAAATGGCGAGAGACTATATTTCGAAGAGTTATTACTTCTAACCCAATAAAGACTCGTTTAGAGTGCCTTTAACTACTCTTTAATAAACTCTAGAAAATCTAATATAGCCTTACTAAAACTTACTAAAATAAGAATAGCCTAAGGGACTAGGTTATCTTAGCATGCTATAGCGTTCCTAAGTATAACTTAGCGCTATATAAACCTATAGATATATTTAAAGGAGTATATACCGAGCTACGCTCTACTGTAGGTACTATAATATAAATATAAGAATCTTAATAGTTTTATACTAAAAGCCCTACCTAACTAAGCGTTCCTAACTAATATAATTATAACTAGACTAACCAAATATATAGTAGCCGTAGTAGGAAATATAGTAAAGGGTATAATTAACATTAACTATAAGGTAATTATAAAGGCCCTTATAGAGGTTTATTTTAAAGTAATCGCTAAAAGAAGTGCTATATTTATAAGAAGCCAAATTGCTAGTTAACTAGATACTCCCTTAATAAGTAAAAAGAGGCATATAATAAGTTCCGTTAGAGTATAAGAAACGTTAAAAATTATAAGGTTACTATAGCCTACTTCTAAAGCTTCTTAGTTTAATATAAAGGCGTAAAAGATCTTAAGGGTAAGGTTAATAAGGTTAAATAGCTCCTTATAGATATAGAAATTAAGAACTACTCCCTTAACCAATACTTTACTAAGTATAGTAAGGTAAATAGTATATAAACTATTGCTGTTCTTAATAATTAATCTACGCTCCATTCTATTACGAAATTAGATATCTTTAATAAGCTAAAGGAGAGTTCCGCGTTTTCCTTTAACAATAAATACTCGGCGTACGTCTTTTATAGTATTATGCTGGATATAGGAGCCGTAGGAGTATCTATAGTAGGAGAACCTTAAGTTTAAGCTCTTTAGCAGCTTAATAGCTCTATTTAGATTAACTAATTAACGGCAGGCTAATATATAATTTGCTTTAGTAAAGGTACTATAATCCCTCTTAGTATAATTAGGGTCTAAACCCCCTTAAAATATATTACTTTCTATATTATTCCTATAAACACCCCGTTTCTATTTTACATTAAAGATATAAATAAATTAAGCGTTAAACTTAATAACCTTAAGAATATACTTATTTAGGGAGATAATTAGGTACCCGTTATACGTAAGTAGGGTTACCCCTAGTTGCTCCTTTATTAACTAGAAAAGAGTATTGCTTAAAGCCACTTAATAGGGTTAGAATTACGCTAACTATACCATTATTTTAGCCACCTATCCGTTTATTAATTAATTAGGGTTCTTTAATAAGTATTTTATAAAGTATTATTATTACTACTAAATAAACCAGAAGTCTCCTAGCCGATTTAAGTTTACCCTTAAGGATAACTACGACTTTAACTTCTATATTATTATTAACGTTATATATCTTAGCGGTAAGCTAGTACTCTAAGTTATTAACTTCTTAACCTCCTTTTAAGCCGCGCGTTTTTTAAAAAATATATTAGCTAGAAACGTATAGGATACCCTTTAGTTATACTAAATTAATATCTATTTAAGACCCCCTAATTAAATCGTCTATAATATAGAAAAGAATTTCTTATTTATAGAGTTCCGATAATAGATAAAGGTAATAGTAATTAAGGTTAAGGAAGTCCCCGTTAAGGTATATGTATAATTACAGCACCTATTATACTAACCGCGTACTTACGCGTTCGGTACACCAGGTACGCGTTTACGCGTCCAGTATACTAACCACCCGCTTACGCGTCTAGTGCACTTATAAAGCACTGACTAATTAGGGGGGAGGTGCATCAGTATATAGACCACGTAGTCTGCTTCATACAATCAACAGTCACCATCTAAATAAGCATACAATACTACATGTATTTCGTGCCCGTGGATACAACTTACTTATGCTATTAAGTTAGTACGAACACTAATTAGTAAGCGCGCATAGATCAGCAATTACTTAACACCTCCCCCCGAGCGATACTCAACAGCGACTACCCGTTTAATCCCAGTACGACCTATTGGAAGGTTAGAAGGTAAAGGATTACGGAACTATTACTAACCCCATATACTTGTTTAAGTCTTAGTACGGTTTACTAGAAGTTTATAGACGCAAATACAGACCTTTACAGAACCCCCCATCCTTAAACCTTAAACCCCTATTCCTACTACACCCTCTATTAATACCTTTAATGTCTTTTTAGACCCCTTATAGAGACACCCTTACCCTTCTATAAACTACCGTGGACCTACTAACCGCTTTTACGGACACTATAAGACCCTCCCCACCCGCTACGCACTACACTACATAGTATAGCGGATATAAGTAAGCAAATCAACGAAGGCCAAGAGAAGTAGAGTTAGGGAGTTAACCTTACATCCATAAATAACGTTAATAACTACATTAAGTTTAAAGTCCTTAAATACGGATATTATAAGCTTATAAACGACGACCTGTAGGAGCAATATAAGGAAGACTTTGCAGACTTTACGGAAGCTACTTTTAAGGCTTATAGCATTATACCTATCCGTAACCTACAAAACCTTCTACGTCACTAAGGTATATAGGTTAAAAAAGACAAACAAGTTACTATTGCACGGTCCCTATATAATACACTATATAAAAAAGACCAAACGGAATAGACTAAAGAGTAGATCTTAGATTATATTAAAACTAATAACCTCTTTACCTCCTTTAAACTTAATAGAATCTCTAGCCTTATAGCTAACCTATTTAACCGAATTCGTTCTATAAACCTAAGTAGTATTAGAATTAATCTTACTAGCTAAAGTATACCTAATACCCAAGCTACAGACCGTAATACCCCCGCAACCCAAATTACGGACTATAATACCCTCGCAAACCAAAATACGAACTAAAACCCTTCCGTTAACAAAGCTACAGATCTATAACCTACCTAAGTTATAGATCCGTAAGCTATATATCTGTAAACCATATATCTATAAGCTATATATCCGCAAGCTATAGATCTACAAGTTATAAATCCGCAACACACCTAAGTAAAGACCTACGGTAAGGAACTAGCTAACCTAGCTAAGCTCTATACCGACAAATTTAAGTATAGTAGTAAAAACGATAATTTTAACTTTAAACTAACTATCTTTACGGACCTTTACCAAAAGGCTAACATTCCTAAATAAGAGTTTAGCCAAGCCTACTCTACTATACTACGCGGCCTAGCACTTAACCACTACTACACTAACCTTAAGAGTAACCCCCTTAGTATTTCCTTTAATAAGCTATGCGAAGCTACCTATAACTACTTTAAAGGACCGGAATATAGGCGTGATATCCTTACCTAATAGAATACAACCAAGCTACGGACCGTAATTAATAAGAACACTAAAAAATCGACTATAAAGCGCCTGCAAATTCTTATTAAAAACCTCTAGCACCTATAGCACGGCCTTAACGCCAAGCTTTAAATAAACAACTTCCTGTATAACAAACTTATTACGGCCTGCCAGGAAGTAGAGCCCTATAAGTACGCCTATTATAAGCCTACAGACACCTTAGCTGGCCTTATTAATAATCTACGCTCCTTTATTATAATGTATAAAGTCTTAAACCCACTAGGCAGTACTTAAGCCTTTACTATAGATATTTAATATCCACAAACAGACTTAGACGTCTACTTTACGGACCGCTGCTACCGCTAGCAGCACCCATACCAACCAAGTCCTACCTATAACCCCCATAGCAACTCCCGTATAAAAACATACCCCCGCAGACGGACCAGCTAGAAGTGCTTCGTGTACGGTAAGGAAGGATATTGGTCTATAAGGTATACCTAAAAAGAACGTAATAAGTCCAAAAAAAGACTTAATAGCCGTATTAGCTAGTTTATTTTAAAATACAAAAGAAAGAAAGTAAAAGAGCCCCCTAATAAGTTAATAGAAGCCCTTATAATTAACTTTAACTTAAATACTTAGGAATAAGAGACCTTAGAGACATTCCTAACTACTTTTAGACCTTTTATAGACAGCTAAGCCTTTAATATTACGACTATATTAGCTAACCGTTCCTTTATACACTTAGTTACACCTAAAAACCATTCCGTAAGTATCCCCGTTACAAATATTATAGATTATAAGCAGGACCTATTTGCATATATTACTACAGAACGCTATACCCCTAAGGAATTCTATAGCGTTATAATTAACATAGGTGCCTCTAAGAAGTCTACTATAGGTTATAGATAATACCTTATATATAAGACCACCGTAAATAATAATACGGACATTAATATTACGCAAACTGGGGCCGTAAACATCTAATTTGGCATCGGCTTAACCGTATTAATTAGATTAGTTAAAGTTAAGACTCTAATTAGCCTAGTTAACTTCCACGTAGTAAAAGCGGACACCCCTTTCCTACTCTATCTTGCAGATATAGATAGGTTATAGGTATACTATAATAATATTACGGACACCCTAATTGGCCCCGCAACTGCCCCAGAAAGTAAGTATATTACTCTACCAATTATATAACAATTCGGACACCCGTTCCTTATATAGGGAGAGACTTTACAGACCTATATTTAGGAATCTTTTAACTATAACCTATACTACCTTACCAGTACAGAGATCCACCGTCTACACCGCCGTTTTAGCCACCTATTAGCCGAAAAGCTATATAGAGTCCTTAAACACTCTAGACACAACGACGTTAATAGGAAGGCAGTTAATTACCTAACTAAATACTACTCCTTCTGCCAGAAATACAGACGTTCCCTAGGCTAATTTAAGTTCACCCTTTATAAGGACCTTAACTTTAACTACTTAGTGTACGTGGATATTATATATATTAACGGTAGTCTAGTATTATATATAATTGACAAGGCAACCCGCTATTAAGCCGCCTATTAGTTGCAAAATATATCCATAAAATACACTTAGGATATTTTACGGACCTGCTGGATTAATATATATATTGGACCCCCTAAGTATATTACCCACGACGCTAATAAGAACTTTATTAGCAAAGAATTCCAACAGTACGCTATAGCCATAGCTATCTTAATAAAAGCCGTTCCAGTTAAGGCGCACTAGTCCATTAGGCTTATTAAGTAAGCTTACCTAGCTCTACGGAGAGCTTATTAGATTATTATAAATAAGTATAAGGATATCTAAAAGGAACTGGCTTTACAGATAGCCGTAAAAGCCGTAAATAACACCGCTAGCCCTAACGGACTAGTACCCACCCTCTTAATTTATAGAGCTTACCTAAGAATAAGCAACCTAGGCCCTCCTACCCCATCTATTATAGAACGAGCAGCTATAATACGGAAGGTAATGGCCGAAATAGTTAAGCTACGGGCTAAGTAAGCTATTAATAACGTCCTATACTACCGCAACGGACCTAATATAACCCTAGTACACGACCTCCCGCTTAACTCTAAAGTCCTTATATAGCGTAAAAGCGGCAAGTGGACTAGACCCTACCATTTACTAGCTATAGAAAATAAGACATACTATATATAACTTCCTAGCGGCCCGACCAGCTTTAAGAGCACGTCTGTAAAACCCTACTTTTAGCCTAAAGACACCTATGACGTTAAGCTAGATAAACTAGAAGCAACTGCCGAGCTAGATAAACTAAAAGTGACCGCCGAATTAGACAAGCTAGAAGCACCCTTACCTACCCCAAAAGTCCTCTAGAAACCTACTAAACCCACTATACCTACTATAAAGCGCGGTTAAGGACGCCCCTAAAAGCACCCTGTAACTAAGAATACTATAATAAAGACTTACCTAACCTCCGCAGGAATATCTATAAGGCAATCTCTACCTACGGATATATTAGTTCTAGTATAGGAAACCCCCTTTACGGACTTATAACATAAAGAGATTAACAGACTACTTAAAAAGGGCGTCTTTACAGTTATAACGGAGAAAGACATTCCGCAAGGCGTCTATATATTTAACTTACGCTTTATTAACAAAATTAAGCACCTAGGTACTAATAAAGCTTTTAAAAAATTAAGGCTTATTATATAAGCCTACAACGACTAAGGGAAGGGCTTAGTCCTTATGCAATCGCCTATAATTTAACAAGTTAGCCAACAGATTATACTTATACTTACGCCCGGACTATAGTAAAGTAAACCCGTAGCTTTTTACCTATAGGATATCTTACAAGCCTACATGCAGTCTAATATCTACTTAAGTAGGGACATCTTTATATAACCACCCTATAAGCTTAGCCTATAACTAGGAACAATTTTATAGGTTGTAAAACCTCTTTACGGAGTACTAAAAGCTAGAAACCATTAGTTTAAGACATACTACTAGCACTACATTAGTAAACTTAAAATGGAATAGTTAATCTATAACCCCTGCCTCCTATACAGCCCATTAAATAGCCTTAGTATTATCGGGCTCTAAACAGATAATACCCTCTTCCTAGCAGATTAGACCTTTGCGGATACTAAAGAGACTAAACTATAAAATACTAAGTTCCTAGTAAAGCCGTAAGAGTAGTTAACTAAGCAGACTCCAATTAAGTTTAATAGAGGCTTAATTATATAAAAGGGCAACCTAATTAAGCTAACTTAGGAACGCTAAGCTTAAAACCTAAAGCCCGTTATAGTAAAGCCTACGGACCTTACTAGTTCCCGTGGAGAGACCTATAAGACTATAAATATAAAGAACTAATACGCCGCATAGCGTATAAGAGGCGCCTATATTGCTATAGTCTATCAACCCAAATCTGCCTACGACTTATCCTTTACGGCCCAGGTAACAGACCCGTAAGAAGAAAATGTTAAGCAGCTTAATAAGCGCATTTAGTAGCAAATTAATAATATAGTAAGGGGACTTACTTTTGTACCACTAGACCTAAATTCCCTTAGCTTACTGGTATTTACAGACGCCTTCTTTACTAATAATAGGGACCTATTATTACAAATCGGCTTTATAATTGTACTTACGGACCGCAATTAGGACGCAAATATACTATACTAGTCTTTAATTAAGTGCAAATAAGTAACCCGCAGTGTACTAGCTTCTAAACTATATATACTAGCTTATAGCTTTAATATAGCAGCCGCAATTAAATTAACGGTCTAGAAGATCCTATAACTAAAGCAGTTACCCCTAGTTTTATACACCAATTTAAAGTCCCTTTACGACTGCCTAGTTAAACTAGGTATAATATAAGAGAAGAGGCTTATAGTTAACCTAATGTGCTTACATTAGGCCTATAAACGACGTAAGATTATAAAGGTTAAATGGATTAGCAGCGGAGACAACTTAGTAGACGCCATGACTAAGGTAAAGCCGTGTTAAGCTCTTAAAACCCTAATTAACACAAATAAGCTTAACCTAAAGGTCATAGAATGGGTAGAGCGAGACTAACGGAGCATTTACAGTTCAGTTACGGCCCGTCGGAAGGCCGTATGGTGCATTCACGGCCCGTTAAAAGGCCGTACAGTTTATTTTACGGACCGTAAGCAGGACCTACGGCCAGCTTAGAGCACCATTTGGAAGGCAACCCAGAAGGCACCCCAGGAGGGATTTCCTATGTATTTTCTTATGTGTTTTATGGTTCTATTAAGACAATTACAGAGGCTATATATAGGTGCTTTTATTTTTCAAGTACTGCTAGTGTATAATTATAGCACCTGTTATACTAACCGCGTGCTTACGCGTTTGGTACACCAGGTACGCGTTTACGCGTCCAGTGCACTAACCACCCGCTTACGCGTCTGGTGCACTTATAAAGCACTAACTAATTAGGGGGGAGGTGCATCAGTATATAGACCACGTAGTCTGCTTCATATAATTGACAGTCACCATCTAAACAAGCATACGATACTACATGTATTTCGTGCCCGTGGATACGACTCACTCGTGCTATTAAGTTAGTACGAATAGTATATAATAGTATTAGAAAAGTAGAATAATATTACGCGCCATTACGCCGCGTATATAAGATTATCTCTTTAGAACTAAAGAACGCTAGCAAAGAACTTACCTTATAAATAGCTGTTAAAGCTATTAACGATTCCGCTAGCCCGGATAGACTTATACCTATATTACTAGTCTTTAGCGCCTACCCTTAAATAACTAATAATTCTTTACTATTTCCCTCTATTATATAATAAGCTAAGGCTATTTATAAGGCAATAAAGGAGGTATAACGTCTTTACGCTATATACTAGGTTAATAACGCACTAAGAATAAGAAATGGCCTAAATACCTTAACTGCGCTTAATCTGCCACTTTAATCTAAAGTACGCGTATAGCGTAAAAAGGGAGGATGGTTAGGCCTATACTAACTTATTATAATTAATAGCTAAACTTATACTATTTAGATGCCTTATAAACCTACTTAATTCTATTTAATTATTATTAAGCCTTACTATAAAGAGAATAATTCTAAGCCTTTGCAAGATGCCCTAGAAGATACCCTAAAGGAGAACTACAATTAATATGCTTTAGAAGGCGACTATAATCCTAATATAATTATAGTAGATATACCACAACCATAACGCGGTAGAGGTCGCCTAAAGGAATTATAAAATCGCCAACATTTTATTAATTTTAAAGAATAATTTATTGCCGCCATTAAGAATAAAGTTAAGTTATTAATAGCCTTTATAATAGCTAAAGCGAAGGCTAACTTTAAGCTCGCAAAATAGCTCTAAAAAAAGGTCGTATTATAACTCTAGGAGCTCCTTTTTAAGCATCTAATAAGTAGGAGATTGACAGTCTTATTATAAGAGGAGTCTTTAAATTTAAGAAGTATAACCCTACTAAGTTTAATAAAGTTCGCATCTTTAAGTTAAGGATAGTTAATAAGATTAAGGGTAAAGCTATTAACGCCCCATTTAAGAAATTAAGGCTTATTATCTAAGGTTATAACAATAACAGTAAAGAGATAATTCTTATATAATCTCCTATAATTTAACGAGCTAGTTAGCAAGTTATTATTATATTAGCTCCCTCCTTAATAAAAAATAAAATAGCGGTTTATTTATAAGATATTACTTAAGCCTATACCTAATTAGAGACGCACCTTTAGCGCTTAATATTAGCATACCTTCTAGAGTAAATTTGCCACCAGTATTCTAAAGATACAATTATAGTTATACTTAAGCTATTATATGGAATTGTAACGGAACCTTATAGCAAGTACTACGATAAGCTCGTTAATGGGCTAGGTATGTAGGTAATATAAATTAAAGTTAACAACGTAATAATAACTGGCAGAGTGGTTGCCTAATAGATTAACTTTAATTATATTCTAAGAATTACTATAAGGAAGGAACTATCTAGGTAGGGACTAAGGGTCCTTAAATACACAACCGTACTCCTATAAAATCCTTCTTATATATAATATATATATACTCTATCTACTTTATAATAGATTACGTAGATTATACAGATTATATAGATTATATTATGTGACCTTAGTTACTATTCCTTATTATATAGTTCTATCGGCTCTATCCTAAACCGTACTTATATTAACTAACTAGCTTTTTCTAACTCTTCCCTAAGTAGTTATAACATCGTACTTAAAGCGTCTATAATACCATCTCCCTTCTCTCTATCTTTGTCCTTAAAGATCCCTAATATCTCTAAGTTGTTTACTAAAGGTATAATATCCGTCTAATTAATTTAGTTAATATTATTGCTTATTATACCTAAAGCAATTTCTTTATCCTTAACCGTCCGTCATGCTTACACTATTACTGCGATATTATCTCTTAGTAAAATTATACTATCTCCATATTCTTAGTATTTAAAAGAGGAGTTAGTTTATGTTATATTAGTAAGTCCCTCTTTATAATAACCGTCCTTTTACTTAGAGTGCACTAAAGCGAATATTTGTTTATTCTATAATATTCGCTCTATCTTTAATACTAAATATACGCAACCTATTATCCTTAATAGTCGTCTAGTTCCCTAATTAATTTGTCTTAGGGTCTTATATTTAATCTATTACTACGCAGCTAGATAATAAACTGTCTATTACTCTGGTAGAGTTACGCTATTCTTATAATGCGGAACGGGAGGCTGCCGATACTTAGTAACGGGCCCTTAAGTCTTATCTCGCGGCGTCTACTTAGTTAATCCGTCTTAAAAAGGTTCATAAAAAGGTCTATTTTAAGGAGTAGAAACTTATAAAATAAGGATTATAGAAAATAAGTAATAAAAAAACGGATTCTCTTTTAGCCGAGAAAGAAACAGATCTAAGTAGTTCGGCAACTATTCTTCTTAGGTCCCCCTTAGGTGACTTATTCTTTAATAATCCTTCTTTATTAATACTACCTAACCTAATCTCTTCCGATACTCCTATACCTTTCTTATAGCGTTCTTTAAATTTTTTAGTGGTTCCTAAGTAGTCTTATTATAGCCTATCTACTTAACCTTATACTATATTTTATTATTAACGTCCTTATAACTAATAATCTTTAAAACTTACTATTTATCTTCTTTTTATCCTCTATACGGATCTGCTATATAAACTAGTAGCTTAATATTTCTATATACTAGCTTTAGTATTACAATATACTATATAGGGTAGATTCTTATCTTAGCTAGTAGGTTTAACTTAAATATGACCGGTAAAATTCTCTATTTATTTTTAAAAGGTCCTAGTCTAATATAGTCTAACTTCTTGCTTAGTTGTTAACTTTTAAAATTTTTATATAGTAGCTATACTTTATCTCCCTCCTTAAGATCTAGTCCCTTAGATCTCTTAGTATTATAGTACTTTTTTATTCTTTTTTATACTTTCTTTACTAA
>Ga0307515_10010325_pt1 | contig 17900 bp, 13 predicted proteins | sample 17_EM_MG_FD_194513 | JGI IMG/M metagenome (GOLD analysis project Ga0307515, IMG submission 194513) | Populus trichocarpa ectomycorrhiza microbial communities from riparian zone in the Pacific Northwest, United States - 17_EM | ecosystem: Host-associated > Plants > Roots > Unclassified | place... | reverse complement strand
CCTTCCTAGCCTATGCTAAAGCCTTTTTTACCTCTGTGAAATACCTTCCTCTCCTCTGTGGCAAAAATGGCCGCAGATTATTTGTCTGAACCGCTGATTGAAATGATTAAATGATTTCGCTGATGGCCGTGGCTTATTTGCGTTGAAGCACTTAAAACGCAACACACAACACACAACACAATTTTTTAGCCGCAGATGCGGAGATTATTTGTCTGAACCGCTGATTGAAATGATTAAATGATTTCGCTGATGGTTGTGGCTAAAATGCATACCACTTGCAATGGTATATTCAAAACACAACCTCAAAATGCCCCGCATTGGCGTTGAAGTACTTAAAACTCAAAACAAAACACACATCACAATTTCTTCGCGGCTTGCATTGGTGCATTCAAAACACAACACTCAACGCTACCCCAAAATGGCCCTCATTTGCGTTGAAGCACTTAAAACTCAACACACAACACACATCACAATTTTTTAGCGGCTTGCTTTTCAGGGCTTTCAAAAATTTGCAGGTAATCTGGTATTTTAATGGCCTTTACCCTATTTTTGCATCCCTGAAAATCAATCAAAGACAACAAAAAACACTATGAACAAATTGTTTTACGTAGTTCCGGCAATGGGTATTATCGGTCTTTTGTTTACCGCTGTTCGGAGTGCCTGGGTAACCAAACAGGATGCAGGCAACGAACGCATGCAGGAAATTTCCAAATACATTGCCGAAGGAGCTATGGCTTTTTTAAAAGCCGAGTACAAAATCCTTTCTTATTTTGTTGTCATTGCGTCATTATTACTCGGTTTCATGGGATATTCCAATCCAAAATCACATCCCGCCATTGCCATCGCATTTGTCATGGGCGCCTTTTTCAGCGCACTGGCCGGTTTTATAGGTATGCGCATCGCCACCAAAGCCAATGTACGCACGGCCCATGCTGCGCGCACCAGTCTTGCCAAAGCATTGTCGGTTTCTTTTACCGGTGGCAGCGTAATGGGTTTGGGTGTGGCCGGCCTGGCGGTATTGGGATTGGGCGGACTTTTTATCATATTAAAAATGGTCTTTGCGCCTGAATCCGGGGTGGACAGTGAAGAAATGGAAAGGACCATTGAGATTCTGACCGGTTTTTCACTGGGTGCCGAATCCATTGCACTGTTTGCACGCGTGGGCGGTGGTATATATACAAAGGCGGCCGATGTGGGCGCAGACCTGGTGGGAAAGGTTGAAAAAGACATTCCGGAAGATGACCCCCGTAACCCCGCCACCATTGCAGACAATGTGGGCGACAACGTAGGTGATGTGGCTGGTATGGGCGCCGATTTATTTGGTTCTTATGTTGCCACGGTACTTGCAACCATGGTGCTGGGCAGGGAAACAAATGCCAGCGGCGATGCTTACGGCGGATTGTCCCCTATTTTATTGCCAATGCTTATTGCTGGCCTGGGCATCATTTTCTCAATCATAGGAACCTTTTTTGTTCGCATCCCGGAATCTGCCGGTAATAGTACATCGGCAGTTCAGAAAGCTTTGAATATGGGCAACTGGGGCTCCATTGTATTAACAGCCATTGGCTGTTATTTCCTCGTAAATTATTTATTGCCCGAAACCATGACCCTGCGTGGCCATGAATTTACCAAACAGGGGGTATTTGGCGCTATTATAGTAGGGCTTGCGGTGGGTACACTGATGAGCATGATAACGGAGTATTATACCGCCATGGGCAAACGCCCGGTGAAAAGCATCATCCGCCAGTCTTCTACCGGCCATGCCACCAATATCATTGGCGGGCTTGCAATGGGAATGGAAAGTACGTTCCTGCCGATATTGGTACTTGCATCCGGTATTTACTTATCGTTCTGGTGTGCGGGTTTATATGGCGTGGCCATTGCCGCCGCCGGTATGATGGCTACTACCGCCATGCAACTGGCCATCGATGCGTTTGGTCCAATTGCCGACAATGCCGGGGGTATTGCAGAAATGAGTGAATTGCCTAAAGACGTTCGCGAAAAGACAGATATCCTCGATGCAGTGGGTAACACAACGGCCGCAACCGGTAAAGGTTTTGCTATTGCGTCTGCGGCGCTTACCGCATTGGCGTTGTTCGCGGCTTTTGTGGGCATTTCGGGTATTACCGGTATCGATATTTATAAGGCGCCAGTTTTAGCCGGTTTATTTGTAGGCGCTATGATTCCTTTCCTGTTTTCGTCGCTGGCCATCCGCGCGGTGGGCGAAGCAGCCATGGCAATGGTGGAAGAAGTGCGCCGCCAGTTTCATACCATTCCGGGTATCATGGAAGGTACCGGCAAACCGGAGTACGATAAATGTGTTGCCATTTCCACCGATGCATCCATCAAAAAAATGATGCTGCCCGGCGCCATTGCTTTATTATCTCCATTGTTAATTGGTTTTTGTTTTGGTCCGGAAGTGCTGGGTGGTTTCCTGGCAGGTGCAACTGTTAGCGGTGTGCTGATGGGTATGTTTCAAAACAATGCCGGCGGTGCATGGGACAATGCAAAAAAGTCTTTTGAAAAAGGAGTTGAAATAAACGGCCAGATTTACTACAAGGGATCAGATCCGCACAAAGCATCAGTAACCGGCGATACGGTGGGTGATCCCTTCAAAGATACTTCCGGCCCCTCTATGAACATTCTTATAAAGCTGATGTCTATCGTTTCATTGGTGATAGCCCCCACCCTTGCGGGGATGTATCATACAGATACCGTTGCAAAACTTACAAAAGAAAATAAAATTGAGTTAAAGATCACCAGTGATAAAAAGGACGGGGCGGTTAATGTAACACTCAATGGCAATGACCCAAAAAATGAAATTGAAAAACTCATTACAGCATTGAAAGCCGATAAGATGGACGACAATGGCAATCTTTCTGTTGAATTGAAAAATGGTGATTTGTTTATCAATGGAAAAAAACAACCTTCCGACATATTAAAAAAGTATCAACAGTTTATAGGGGAAAAAAAAGATTTGAATTTTTCTTTAAAAATTGAATAGAAATAAAGAAATAATATATATTCGCACTGCATTAATTAGGTACATAATACCGATAAGCCCGTTGTTTCTACATCGGGCTTATTTTTTTGTCGGTGCAACATTCCTGCCATTGTTGCGACATTAACCCACAGTTCATTCACACCTGTGTAAAAAAGATCATTTGGTATTACGAAAATGATCGTATATTAGTGCCAAAGAAAAGAATATGTCAGCACCCAAAAATGTAAAACCTACCGAAGGCGAGTTGGAAATTCTACGGGTTATCTGGGATAAGGGTTTAGCCAGTGTAAGAGATGTACACGAAGAACTGGCAAAAACCAAGGATGTGGGTTATACCACCACCCTGAAGCTCATGCAGATCATGAACGACAAAGGTTTGGTAAAAAGAGACAAATCTACCCGGGCCCATTATTATACTGCTGCAGTAAGCAAGGAAAAAACGCAAAAGCACCTGCTGGGCAGAATGATTGATGGGTTATTTGGCGGTTCACCCGGTCAGCTGGTTATCCAGGCCCTGGGCAATTACAAAGCAAGTGAAGAAGAAATTGAGGAGATTCAGCAACTACTCAACCATCTAAAAAAATAACCGATGTATCTCTTTGCCGCTTCCCCTTTCCTAAAAGCATTGGGTTGGGCCCTGCTTAACAGCCTTTGGATTTTTGCCATTTGCTGGCTTGTATACCGCACCTGCATTACAGGCATCCGAAAACTTACCGCTGCCGCCAGGCATTCCATTGCCCTGCTGTTACTTTTTTCGGGCGCTGTATCTTTTATAGCCAGCCTCTCCTGGAAATATTATATGACTGCCGCTGCTGAAGGCAGTTCACTGATAAACATTGAAAGCACCTCTTATTATAATACATGGCATGCTGCCAAAGCAATGGTAGACACAATTATGCCTTACTGGTCAATGGTATACCTGGTCTGCGTATTGATTCTCTTTTTTAAATTTTGCTTGTTTGTACGCCGTGCCGGCAGCCTGCAGCACAATGGCACCTCAAAAATGAACGCCATCTGGAGGACCTATGTAAAAAACATTGCTGCACAACTGGGCATACAAAAAGAAGTAAAAGCCCTGTTGTCGGTTAATATAGACACACCCCAGGTAATTGGTTATCTTAAACCTGTAATACTGCTGCCCGCAGCCTGCCTGGCCAATTTAACCACCGATCAACTGGAAGCGGTGCTGCTGCACGAACTGGTGCATATAAAACGTAATGATTACCTGGTAAACCTTTTTGTGACCAGCGTGGAAATACTTTTCTTTTTCAATCCTTTTGTAAAACAAATGACCGCCAGCATCCGAAAAGAGCGTGAATACAGCTGCGATGATATGGTGATACAGTTTCAATACAAACCACACCATTACGCCTCTGCCCTGCTTACGCTCGAAAAAAGCAGGATGCTGCCTGTCACTTACGGAATAGCAGCCAGTGGCAAAAACCAGCAACAACTGCTCACACGCATAGAACGCATTATGGGCATGCAACACAAACAAACCAGCCTGTATCATATGGGCGCGTTTCTGCTGGCCCTGCTGCTGCTGGGCTTTATAGCCACCATCAACCCGGCAAAAGTGGCCGTGGACAAATTTGGAACCGATGCATTGTTGCTGGCAACCAATGCCCTGCCGGGTTTTTCCTACAATGAAGAAGCAACGCCTGCCATCACCAGTACCCCGCCAGCCATTACAACAGGTACAAAAGAAATTACCCCTAAAAAAGACGGTGATGACCATTCCGCAGCAGCGGTAAAAAAACTTGCACTGAATTACCATAACGGCCTGCTGCAGGTTGTTTCGTACAATAAAAATGAAGAAAACGAAGAAAACGGAGACGATGCTGAAGATGTAAATGTTCAGGCTGCCGCGCAAAAAGAGAATATAGACTTCGCCCTGCCGCCCAAAGAGCCCGCCATCATGCCCGCCAGCAGCACACCCGATGCCATTGTGGAAGAGCCTTATGTACCCGCGGGCAGTTTTTCTTACCAGCTGATGCAGGACACCACCATGCCAAAAATTAAGGGCGATACCTATACCGAACATGCCGCAAAAGATGCATTGCTGAGAGTGCAGAAAGCCATTGACCAAATCAACTGGCAAAAAATTGAAAAACAATTAAAATACAACCGTCGCGACATCGTTAAACTGAAAAATGAACTTACCAGGCAGGTACAAAACCTCAACTGGCAGAAAATAAACAGCGAGGTGAAATCGCAGGTAAGCCAGGAGCAACAGGAAAAAATGCAGGATGCGGTTAAACAGGATCAGATGATTAAGCGCTACCAGCTTACCGAAGCCTATAACGAGGCGCTGCACCGCCAGATGGCAGAACAGGAGCAGCTTATAAAAGAAGGCCAGCAACGCGCTCTCGATAGCCGCAAAGCCGCCGAACTACAGGAGAAAAAATTGCATCAGGAATTGAAAAAAAGAAGGATAATTTATATTTGACGTCTTTAGCCTGGTTGAATCTTCCGGTTTGTATCCCATTCCCTGGATAAAACCCCCTTTTTTTCCAGGAATTCAATCCATGGCTACCGGACGAATGATAATATGCATTTTTGTATTTATTCTCCTACATTCGTGCTAATTACAAGCATGGTATGAAATTAGATTTGCTGGATTTTATCGAACTCGAAAATTTCCCTTCTGGCTCTGGTATCGAATTTTACGACAACAAAGTATATATTGTTGGTGACGACTCGCGTGATTTGCTGGTAATGGGTAAAAAATGGAATAAGCCCACACTTATCAACCTATTCAATACACAGGATAAAAAAATACCCAAACCGGATAAGTCAGACCTGGAAGCCATGACCGTGCTGTCTGTCGATAAAAAACCGCACCTGCTGATCATCGGTTCCGGTTCCAGCGATAAAAGAAACAAGGCATTGTTGATGAACCTGAAAAACAATGCCATGAAGGCACTCGATCTGACCGTTTTTTACAACCGGATAAAGGCGGCAGGCATTGCCACCCTGAATATTGAAGGAATTGCAGAAGTATACGATTACCTGGTACTGGTAAACCGCGGCAACACCACCAATCCTATTAACCACCTGATCATTACCCGCTCGGATTTCTGGAAAGACCAGGAAAAAGCAATGCTGCAAACCATTGTTGTCGATTTTGATAATGTAAACCTCACACCGGGTAAACTGGGCATTTCCGGCTTAACGTATTCAGATAAACACGAAGACCTCTTCCTCACCATCTCCACGGAAGATACCCCCAATGCCATAGATGACGGTAAGATTGGAAAAAGCTACCTGGGCATTATAGAAAATCTTTACCGAAAGATAGGCCGCGAGAAAGGCAAATTAAAGATTAACCAGGTGATAGACCTGTCGAAAGAAAACGAACGGTTCAACGGTTATAAAATTGAATCCGTTTGTGTGCAATCTTCCAAAGACCACAGCATTAAACTACAACTGGTAGCCGATAACGACCAGGGCAAAACTTACCTGTTTAAGATCTTGCTGGGCTGGGGTTAATATATTCCGGTAATGATTTTACCACACTTATTTACCTATTACTTTCCATTACTTTTCGTGGAGAATCAAAAATTCCTGTTCCAATGTTAATGAATGTTCATAAAGCATTTCAATAAACCGGCTGCCCAAGCGAGCGTACCAGGGCATAAAATTTTCCACCCTTTCCTGCAATCCGTTTAATGGAAACAACGCCGAGTGTACGGCATGAATCTGCCCGGACTGATCACTGTATTTTCTTTTTTCTGCCCGCAACATTTTCTTTTCCAGTTCATGGAGTGGCCTGGATGCTTTTGCTTGCAGCGCCTCAATATGACGTTCCAGCGTGGCGTCTATATTGCCCGCTTTTATTTTTAGTTGTGCGTAGAAATTTTTAACGTTTTCCAGCTCTGTTTCAAGCTGCAGGGTGCCGTTATTATTGCGGTTAACCAGCTCCGTGAGCAATTCCGAAGCGGGTTTAAAAAAATCGTCCACGCAAAAACCAAGGCGTTTGATTTTATCCTGCCATTTTTTTTCGACAATCAGGAATGAATTGCGCAGCACCAGCACCGGGTACGGAACTTTATAATGCACAAAAATATCTTTTAGCTCCAGCCAGTATGCCAGTTCGCCACCGCCGCCAACAAAAACAATATTGGGCAGAACGGTCTCCTGGAAGATGCCGCGCAATATTACGTTGGGACTGAACCTTTCAGGGTGCGCATGCATTTCGTGCAACAGTTCTTCCTTTGAAAAACGTATGTTTTTGGCTGGCACCACCCAGTCTCCACCCTCTTTTTCGATGCGTTCCCTGGTATTTTCTGTTAGATAAAACAAATTGATGGCCCGCGGATTTGCCTGTACTTTGTAATGGGCAGACAATGCTTCAATACTTTGTGCGGCAATACCGGAGGGCGTCCCGTTAAAAACATCGTCTTCAAAAACAGGCAGCATCAATGCTTTCAGCCTGGCGTTGTCTGGTATCAGCACCACTAAACCATAACGGGCAAACAATGCATCTATTAATTTAAATGTGGCGGTTTGTATATCGGGGCTATCCAGGTAACAATCTTTCAGCAGTTGCACCAGTTCCCTGCCATGGGGCTGCACAGCTAATTCTCCTTCTAAACGGACAATTATTTTTTCCAGCCCGGTGGTTTTCATTCTGCCTACGGCGCCGGTTTGGGTGGTGTCCCAGACAATTTTTTCACTGTTCATCCAGATGCTTCCCAGCTCTTCCAGATCTGCATCTTCGCTGCCCATATAAAAAACAGGAACAAAATTATATTGCGGCAACTGCGATTTAAAAGAAGCCGCCAGTTTAATGATATGCAGAATTTTATAAATAAAAAACAAGGTGCCGGTAAAAATAACCGGCTGGTGGGCGGTAGTAATGGTAAATGTATTGTCATCTGCCAGTAAACGGATGTTCTGCTTAACTGCATCTGTAGTAGAAAGCCCTGCGTACTGTTCTTCCAGTACACTTACCAGTACACGCCGGTGATTCTTAAAGTTTTTTCTTTCTTCAATGGCGGCTTTTATTCCCGCCATGTCGGCCGGGTGATTGTAAAATGGAACAATATCCGGATGCCGTTGCAGGTAATCGGTAATAATTTTTGAGAAATAACCGGTTTTGTTGTATGGTAAACGATCGGGTGTACAATTCATAATTTTGTCATAATAGGGCTATGCTCGTATAAGAGAAAAAGAGCCTGTATATTATTTGCTTGCCTGTACCTGGTCGCACAGGTCTAATCGGAATAACAGGTGAATGATAATTTTTGAGATGAAATTTCAGGTTAACTTTTTATTATCCTCTTTTTGTTCCCTTTATCTTTCAGTCATCTTATTCTTTTTTCTTTTAACCACGCGTAGCGCTCTTTACTCTTTTTAATTTTATCTGCTCTGGTCTTCTTTTCCTCTTTTAAAAGATTGCCTATTTCAGGGTATACGCTGTTACACAATTCTTAAAGAAAGTGGGTACATAGACTGTTCTGGTAGCCGCATCATAACCAATATCGGCTGTATTGCTTTTTTGTTCACGGGTATCCAGCAAAGTTTGTGTTTTTCCATCGGCTTTAACATAATAGATAACACCATTCCACACGGAGATCAGGAATTCATTGCCTGCCACCTGTTCTATACCATCTGTTGCTGGTTCCATTCCTTCTGCTACTTTAACGGGTTTTTTATCGGCCCCGATTTTCCAAAAAGCGCCGGCTGCTACCGCGTATACATCTGTGCCTACCGCCAGCACACCATTCAAACCTTTTAGATCTTCCACAAAAAGCGTGTATGTGTCCTGGTCAATTACATAAATTTTACCCGCTTTAGAATCAGTAACATACACCTTCCCCGTATTATCAACCGATACATCATTTAAACCCTGCGCACCTTCTATGGCGATGCGTTTGGTAATGGTTGCTTTTGCAATATCAATGACTGCCACATTATCTACATCGGCGGCATACAATGTGTTTTTATACAGTCCCAGGCCTTTTGGCGCACTGAGCCCGCTTACCCAGTCCACGCTGATTATCTTTCCGTCGAGGCCCACTTTGCCAATGGAGCCTTTTCCATCCTTCTCCCAGGGCTGTCCATCAATATTCGATACATACAATACTTTACCAGTGGCATCAAACAAAACAGATTCAGGAACTTTTAATACGGTATCGGTTTGCCATAGTTTAACCAGTGCATGGTCCTGTGCAACGGACCGTTGAAAAGGCAGGCAGGCAAACAATAGCAATGCGGCGATTAACTTTTTATACATAGATGAAGATTTTACATTTTTTCATTTAGTAGCAACAGTATTTCAGCATAATAGTTTAACCAAAGCGCTCCACCTCAAAAGGTTGTATATCCATACTCAACTGTTGTTCATTGATGATTTCGCTGACAATTTTGCCGGTTCCCGCGCCCAGACTCAATCCCAGCATAGCATGTCCGGTGGCCACCACCACATTCTTCCATTTTTTCGTGCGTCCAATATAAGGCAATCCGTCCGCAGAACAAGGGCGGTAACCATACCATATTTTACCTGGTTCGGGCATGGGAATATCGAATTCTGGAAAAAACCGTTTTACGGCATTCAGAATGCCCTGTACACGATTCATTCTGGGTGGCGTGCCGGTTGATGTAATCTCCATGGTGCCGCCAAAACGGATTTTGTTACCATCCATGGGTGTAACAGCCGTACGTCCCTCCACCAGTACAGCCGGATGATTGATGGTATAAGGCGAATTCTCCAGTGTAAGAGAATAACCCCGGCCGGCCACAAGCGGCAATTTTGTTTGTAACAATGCTGCCACCTCGCGGCTCCAGGAACCAGTGGCAATCACCACGCTGTCTGCCGGATAAGAATTTTTGGAGGTTATTACTTTTTTTATGTGCCCATTCTGTTTTTCAAAATTGATCACCTCTTCACCGGCAATTAATTTTACGCCACGCTCCTGTAACAATGCAATCAATCCTTTCATTAATTTGTTGGGATACAAATGTGCATCGCACCGGAAATATATTGCTCCGATGCCGTTGATCTTTAATTGTGGTTCCAGCGCCTGCAGTTCGCTGAAACTTAACAGATCTACATCGAGGCCGAGTTCTTTTCCCTTGTCAACGGTATGAGCAGCATGTTCCGCTACTTTTTCTGTCTGGAATATTTCCAGTAATCCTTTATGCTCATAGGAGAAATTGAAAGAAGGGATTTTAGCCCATTGTTCGTATTCATGCTGACTAAGAACCGCAATATCGCGCAATGGAACGGCGGCTGCTTCTACTTTCTCCGGTGTGGCGCTGCGCATAAATTTCAGGCCCCAGTCGATCAGCGACCGGTTAAACCTTGGTTGTACGTAAAACGGGCTTTGTGAATTAAACATCCATTTCAACCCTTGTTTTACAATACCCGGGGTAGCCATGGGTATAAAATGACTGGGACAAACATATCCTGCATTGCCATAAGAACAATTATCGAGAAAATCTTCCCTGTCCAGTACAGTCACATCCCAACCAGCCTGGTTTAAATAATATGCTGAGCTTAATCCAACAATACCACCCCCTATTACAATTGCTTTCATGAACGGTTTTTTATTAGCAAAGTGCAAATATAGGCTAACCCCCTGTCCCTCTGAAGGGGAGACTTAGATCGGTCTGGCTGGTTTTTTTATGGCTTGTTGTTGTGAGGGGTGCCTGCGGAAGTTTTTTTGCCACAGAGGTAAAAGAGGTTTTCACAGAGGCGAGGAAGGAAAACAGCATTTCAGGCGCAATTGGTTTCGGCTAACGCTTAGTATGGCATCCTATAATCCTTTCATCCTATAAATCCTGGTTCAGACAACTAATCTGCGGCTAATAAAATTGTGTTGTGTGTTGTGTGTTTAGTTTTAAGTGCCTCTACGCAAATATGGGTAGTTTTGAGTGTACCAATGCAAGCGAGGCGCATTTTAGCCACAACGATCAGCGAAATCATTTAATCATTCCAATCAGCGGTTCAGACAATTAATCTGCGAATCGGCGGCTTAAAAAATTGTGTTGAGTGTTGTGTGTTGTGTTTTGCACCAATGCAAGTGAGGCGCATTTTAGCCACGGAGGAAAAAGAGGTTTTCACAGAGTAAAAGAGGTTCAGCCAATCCTGTTCCTCAAATCCTATAAATCCTATAAATCCTAGTTCAGACAAAGTAATCTGCGAATCTGCGGCTAAAAAAATTGTGTTGTGTGTTGTGTGTTGTGTTTTGCACCAATGCAAGTGAGGCGCATTTTAGCCACAACGATCAGCGAAATCATTTAATCATTTCAATCAGCGGTTCAGACAACTAATCTGCGAATCTGCGGCAATCCTACCGCGTTTTGATCGCGATCTATTTCAGTATACCCCTTGTTTTATTTTGCTAACTTTAGTGGAAGATTGTCATGCTATATGGAAGCCTACGGTAAAATACTCGTGATTGCCATGCCCATTTTCCTGGCACTGGTGCTATTTGAAAAATGGTGGGGCTGGCGCAAAGGCAATGACACCGTCCGCAATATGGATATGATCAGCAGCCTCGGATCGGGCGTTACCAATGTTACCAAAGATGTGTTGGGTTTGAGCCTGGTAGTCATTTCTTATCAGTGGATGGTAAGCCATATGGCTTTGATACATATACAATCTTCCTTCCTGGTTTATTTAATTGCCTTTATTGTGCTCGATTTTGCGGGTTACTGGACGCACCGCGTGCAACATATAGTAAACTTTTTCTGGAACGGGCATATTATTCACCATAGCAGCGAAGAATTCAATCTTGCGTGCGCATTGCGGCAAAGTATTTCTTCCATCACCAAACTGTTTATTATTTTTTTATTGCCAGCAGCATTACTGGGTGTACCGGCCAATGTAATTGCAGTGGTGGCGCCGCTACATTTATTTGCGCAGTTCTGGTACCATACCCAGCATATCAATAAAATGGGCTGGCTCGAAAAAATAATTGTTACCCCATCTCACCATCGTGTACACCATGCCATTAATAAAGAATACATCGATAAAAACTATGGCCAGATCTTTATCTTCTGGGATAAACTATTTGGTTCATTCCAGGAAGAATTACCCGGTGTACAACCCGTATATGGTATTACACGGCCCGTGCGCACCTGGAACCCGGTAAAAATAAACTTTGCGCATGTATGGCTGCTGGCAAAAGATGCCTGGCATACAAAAAGCTGGAATGATAAACTGCGTATCTGGTTCATGCCCACCGGCTGGCGGCCGGCCGATGTTTCCACCAGCTATCCGCTTTATAAAATTGATGATGTTTACCGATTTGAGAAATACGCTGCTACCAGCAACGCCAGCGGATTTACGGCGTGGATCTGGACACAGATGGTGATCCTGCTACTGTTTGTTACTTATCTTTTTGGCAATATTGCGACTATCGGCAACCCGGCCATGTTTGTATATGGCGCATTTGTCTTCTTATTTGTTTATGCGCTCACCGAACTGATGGATGGCAACCGTTATTCACTCGCCTGGGAAATAGCCAAGGCGGTACTGGCCATTGCCATACTGTACAAAACCGGTGATTGGTTCGGTGCAGGCAACTGGTGGCCATGGATTAAATACGTACTGCTGGTTTATTTTGTTGCTTCTGTAGCCATTACCGCATGGTATGTTTTCAGCAGCCCGCAAAAAGCGGTTAGCTATTAGCTGTTAGCTATTAGCCTCTAGCGCCGGCAAAAGCCCACTTGCCACTTGCCACTCGCTACTTACCACTCACCACTTACAACTTACTGAGTTCATTATTAACCGTTCTCCATATCCCCAGTGGGTTTTCATTTTTTAATTCATCCGGTAAAAGCGCATTGCTCCAGTTTTGAAAAGCAACCGGCCTGGCAAAACGCTTAATGCCGTCTGCGCCCACAGAGGTAAACCGCGCATCGGTGGTAGCCGGGTATGGACCGCCGTGATGCATACTCAGGCATACTTCTACACCAGTTGGCACGCTGTTTACAATAAACCGCCCGCAAATATTTGTTACTTCATCAACCAGCGCTTCATTACCGGTGATATCATTATCGGTAGCCATTAAAGTGGCTGTTAATTGTCCTTCCAGGTGTTTTACCACTTCAATCATTTCCTCCATATCGCTGCAGCGGATAACCAATGAATAAGGGCCGAATACTTCCTGGTGCAATACGGGATTGTTTAAAAATGCTTTGCCGCTGGCCGATGCAACAGAAGGTGTTCCTTCATTTTCTTTTTCTTTGGTAACTGATTCTGCAACGGTAACCACGTCTGCCTGCGCCAATGCGGTGGCTTTTTTCTCATGGAAAGCTTTGGCAATGCCGGGGTGCAGCATTTTGCCGGGCGCCACCTGCTCTATTTCTTTTCCCAACGCGGTTATGAATTGCTGCAGCGGGTCACTGTCAATACCAATGATCAGCCCGGGATTGGTACAGAACTGCCCCACGCCCAATGTTATTGAACCGGCATACATTTTTGCAATGTCTGCGGCGGACTGTTTTAATTTTTCCGGTAATAAGAACACGGGATTGATGCTGCCCATTTCGGCAAATACAGGAATGGGTTCTTTGCGCGCGTTGCCCCAGCTGAACAACTGTTTGCCACCGCTGGTAGAACCGGTAAAACCTACTGCCCTGGTATACGTGTGTGTAACCAGCGCCTTGCCCACCTCAAACCCACTGCCATGCACATGTGCAAATATACCATCGGGCATATTACAGGAAGCGGCAGCTTTCAATACTGCGCCCGCCACCATCCCGGATGTCTGTGCGTGTGCAGGGTGCGCCTTCACCACCACCGGGCATCCGGCCGCAAATGCGCAGGCAGTGTCTCCGCCGGCAGTTGAATATGCGAACGGAAAATTACTTGCACCAAAAACAACAACAGGTCCCAACGGTACCAGCATTTTCCGGATATCCGGTTTGGGTGGTGTCTTATCCGGTATAGCAGTATCAATTCTTGCTTCCAGCCATTCGCCTTTTTCGCAGGCATCTGCATAGCTGTTTAGCTGAAAGATGGTTCGTGCCCTTTCACCGCGCAACCTGGCCTCTGGAAGATTGGTTTCTTCCATGGCTGTTTTTATGAGTGCATCGCCTGTATTTTCCAGTTCTGTGGCAATGGCACGCATAAAAGCTGCCCTTTTTTTTAATGACAATTTCCTGTATTGATGAAATGCCTGCCATGATTGCTGCATTACCTTATCGATGTCTGCTGCTGTTGCATCTGTAAACGCCATATTTTGTTTTGTTATAAGTTTATAAATCTTTTTATTGTTTTTTATTTTTTATCAGCGGAATAAAATTATTTTTTTGTTTATCAAGCACCAGCACCCAGTCGTGTTCAACACCCGTTTCGGGCGGCGTAAATGAAAGCGCCTTATTTTTTGAAACCGTTGCAATGCCGACAACGGCTGCCGTACGAGGGTTAAACCACCAGGCAGCAATTTTATCACCGGCAATACATGATCCGTCTACGGTTATTTTTTTACCCACCGGCAGGTATACCATGGAGTAACTGCTATCGGCCGCCCTGAATGCTACCATGTATTCTCCTTTTTCGCCCTGCCCGTCAACAATAACATTCTGATCTGGTATACGGTTCAGCACCTGGTGCGATTCAATGAGTGTTCTTAAATACCCCACCTGGAAAGCACCGGGCCTGTCAATGGCCTCTGTCCAGAAACGATCTGCATGATTTACTTTTTCTTCGCGGTTGCTCCAGAACTGCCAAACGGAATGATGTCCGTAGGTAACACCGCAGGCGCCGGCAAATACAGAGCGGTAGGTTTGTTTGCGCACATCGTAATCGCGGAAATAACCGTTGGCAGAATCCCATTTGGGCCATGGGTTTACCGGGTGATCTTCATAGTTGGGTTCTGCATCCAGCGTTGGTTTGGTGGGTGTCATGTTCCGGTCGCGCGTAACAAGATCCCATGCCGCCACATCATGACCATTGCCATGCCCGCTCTGGAACATATTGATGTGCAGCCAGGGTTCATTGTGTATGATTTGCGAAGTAGATTTGGAACCTCCCTGCGGGTGATAGGTAATCAGGGCTTTATTGCCGGTGCCATCTAAAATACCCTGCGCCATCGCCCGCCATACCGGGCGCCAGTCGTTGCTGTCTCTCACTGCGGGCCGGTCTCCACCCAGTATCCATATAATATTAGGATAACCCGCATAGCGTTTTCCTATCCAGGCGCCATATCCGTATGCATTGTCTTTATTAAAAATAGCGGGTCCCGCTCCCCAGTTGGCAGTTACTTTATCGCCCCAGGTGGGCAGCATGCCAATAAACATATTGCGGCGCATGGCCATGGTTACAACAGTATCCACCCATTGAAAATATTTTTCGTTGGGTTGCAGCGGGTCGAAATTATTCAAAGGTAAATTACCGGCCTGATCGGGTTTGCGAAGTCCCTCAAATTCTGCCAGCACCACGGCTTGTATAACATTGAAACCCTTGTTGTGCCGGTTGTCTAGATAGGCGGCTGCTTCTTCTTTATTCAGGCGGTGAAAAAGCTCCCAGCCGGTATCGCCCAACCAGAAAAATGGTGTACCGTCTGCATATTGCAGATAATGACCATCTGCGGTTATTTTCAACCGGCCATGGTTCCAAACGGATTGACTGCACGCAGTAAGGAAAATAAAAGAAATAAAAAACAACGCCCCTGCTTTTTTCATTTGGCCTGCATATTTACGTACAAGATAAGGCAATCTGTAAAAATTCCGGTTGGTTAAAAAACCACCCGCCACCCAAGAAAAATTCTACGGGCACAGCTTTTGTTTATTACACAACGATGTATCTAACCAATCTGTTTGTTATGAAATTATTATTCATATTATTTTCGGTTTTTTTTGTGCTGGGTGCACCTGTTTTTTCACAACGCCTAGATACCCTTCCGCCACCATATGCCACCAAATCAACTATGAATTTCAGTAATGTAGTGGGCTGGGAAAAAGATGAAAAACCAATTGCCCCACCCGGGTTTACCGTTACTTTATATGCTGATGGTTTTGATAACCCGCGCTGGTTGTACCAGACGCCCAATGGCGATGTGCTGGTTGCAGAATCGAATGGCAAACACACCCTGCTGCAAAAAATCGGCGCGCCGCTGGTAGGCGCCAACAAAGCCAATAACCTGCACAAAAGCGCAAACCGGATTACCATTCTGCGCGATGCCAATCACGATGGCAAACCGGAAATAAGGCAACCATTTATTACCGAAGGACTGGATGCGCCCATTGGTATGCTGGTGCTGGGCAACTACCTGTATGTAGGTAACCAGAATGCGCTGGTGAGGTTCTCTTACCAGCATGGCGACCTGGTGATGACGGCAAAACCCGATAAGGTAATTGATCTGCCCGCCGGAAAAGTAAACCGTCACTGGACACGTAATATCATTGCTAATAAAGAAGGCAATAAAATTTATATAGCCGTAGGTTCCGGCGATAATGCGGCCGAAAAAGGTTTCGACAAAGAGATCAACCGGGCATGTATACTCGAAATAAAACCCGATGGAACCGGTATGCGCATTTATGCCAGCGGTCTCAGAAACCCCGTAGGCATGAGCTGGGCGCCTGGAACCAATACCCTTTTTGCCGCTGTAAATGAACGTGATGAATTGGGAGACGACCTGGTACCCGATTACCTGACCAGTGTGCAGGAAAATGGATTTTATGGATGGCCCTATTCATATTATGGTGATCATTTAGACCCGCGCATTAAAGAAAAACGCCCCGACCTGGTAAAAAAAGCCATCGTGCCCGATGTAGCGCTGGGTAATCATACCGCATCACTCGGACTGGCTTTTTATACGGGGATCGCGTTTCCGGAAAAATACCAAAATGGGGCATTTATTGCACAGCATGGTTCATGGAACCGATCTGTCTTATCGGGATATAAAGTCGTTTTTGTGCCGTTTAAAAATGGAAAACCAACGGGTGAACCCGAAGATTTTCTGACTGGTTTTATAAAAGACCTGCAACACGAAAAAGTGCATGGCCGCCCGGTTTGTGTGCTCATGCTGGCCGATGGCTCTTTGCTGATAACCGATGATACCAGTAATAAAATCTGGCGGGTGGCGTATACGAAGTAAAATGGATTAGCCGCAGATTCGTATTGTGAGAATCCAATGCTTTTGCTTCGTCACAATTAGCCGCAGATTCGCAGATTGGTGTAGTGAGAATCCAATGCTATTGCTTCGTTAAAATTAACCGCAGATTCGCAGATTGTCTGAACCGTTGATTGAAATGATTAAATGATTTCGCTGATCGTTGTGGCTAAAATGCGCCTCACTTGCATTGATGCAACACACAAAACAATTTTTTTAGCCGCAGGTTCGCAGATTACTTTGTCTGAACTAGGATTTATAGGATTTATAAGATTTATAGGATTTGAGGAACAGGATTGGCTGAACCTCTTTTACTCTGTGAAAACCTCTTTTTCCTCCGTGGCTAAATTGCGCATCAATTGCGTTAGAGCATACAACACCTAACATATAGCACAATTTTTTCAGCCGCAGATTCGCAGATTATTTTGTCTGAACCGCTGATTGGAATGATTAAATGATTTCGCTGATCGTTGTGGCTAAAATGCACCTCACTTGCATTGGTGCAACACACAACATACAACACACAACACCCAACACATAGCACAATTTTTTCAGCCGCAGGTTCGCAGATTACTTTGTCTGAACTAGGATTTATAAGATTTATAGGATTTGAGGAACAGGATTGGCTGAACCTCTTTTACTCTGTGAAAACCTCTTTTTCCTCCGTGGCTAAATTGCGCATCAATTGCGTTGGGGCATACAAAACACAAAACACAACACCTAACACATAGCACAATTTTTTCAGCCGCAGATTCGCAGATTACTTTGTCTGAACTAGGATTTATAGGATTTATAAGATTTATAGGATTTGAGGAACAGGATTG
>Ga0307515_10010324_pt1 | contig 17906 bp, 12 predicted proteins | sample 17_EM_MG_FD_194513 | JGI IMG/M metagenome (GOLD analysis project Ga0307515, IMG submission 194513) | Populus trichocarpa ectomycorrhiza microbial communities from riparian zone in the Pacific Northwest, United States - 17_EM | ecosystem: Host-associated > Plants > Roots > Unclassified | place... | reverse complement strand
CCTAAAACCGTATCCTAAAACTACAGTCATCTATATCGGGCCCTAGGTATTCAGATTCCGTACCGGGACGGACCAGGCCTCCGAAATGCATGCCCCGGACAGGACCGTCATTCGGGGCCCCGAAAGACGCCAGTCGCCCCGGACCGTTGGGAAGCCTGCTTTTAATGGGGGGAATATATCTCGATGGCACCAAATATACAGTCAGAACTGTCATAATTTCACCCAGAGTGGGTATCCAGAGGTGTGCAGTGATAAATGTGAGGATGAGTCATGTTTTCAGCGGTACTTGACTAAGAAACAATGTCGAAATTGCAAGTGTACGCGGACTGGTCCAGACCAAGCTCTTCCAGTCCCAGACTGCCAGTCTTGGGCTCGGTCCAGTCCGACCTAACGGTTGGACCGGACCGTACTGAGCCCTACCCCAGACCGGGTCCGTCCGGACTGGTGGAATCATTGGTTCAAACTAAGACTCCTACAGAACTCCAGAACTTATTATTGCCACCTTATTATGCCACCATTTCGCGTTTCCATAGACTTTGTTTGTGGACGGTTAATTTCCTCATGTCAGTGGTTGCCGTTCGGCTTTTCTATAGTCGAATTTTCGAGCATTCACAATAGGAGGGACTTAGTAGCAACACTATGAAAGTTTGTAAAAGTTAGGTCATGTAATAGTTTACGTCTATTTGGTAAGTTTTTGAGAATTGCAAGTTCCTCTGCTTGTAGGTTAGACGGACGTGAACTGGTTGCACTTGATCTAAAGACTTAGAGTGGTGCCCGCTACCTAACCAGAATGGTTTCAATAATATTCCTACAGTGATCATCATTCACTCTATTAACCAACGGGAAACCATAATTGTAGTCGAGAACCCGAAACGGACCGTGATTAAGTAGCTGGGCTGTCCCCTATTCGTAGGAAACTGCGATCAGGGTGGTTAATTACACCTTAACTGGCAGCCAACTTGCTCATAAGATGGCGAAGCAAATTGTAGCATGTAGTGCAACAAACATGTACTTGTAGATCGCCGATCTAGAGGTAGCGTAATGTTGGCTCAGGACTTAGCCCAAAGGTCAATGTCAGTGTTCTCAACCGTTCCGTCCGACGACCGGGGACGGCGAAAACACCATTCTCGGCCGGCATCCAGTTATCGGCCGACATCAAGTTTTTAGGGTTCTATATGGTTAGAGATGAGTAAACCAATGGTAATGTATAGTCATTCACAAATTTGAAATTTCACTCACTACGCAATGCCCGTCACTTGTTGAAAGTACGATTGGGATGTTGAATTGTCTCTAGTACAAAGAGAGAATAAGATAGACAACATATTTGTTTTTGGACAATGTTCTTACATGCAGTTTTCCCAAGCGGTCAGATCGGCCACCCAGTCATCATTAGATTGGTAGACCGGTCAGGCCCGGTTACCTCTGAGAAAGCCGCCCTTGGCATAGACCAGCCCGGTCATTGTTTGAAAAGCCTGGGTATCTATGGATATCTGTAGATATCTACCTTTGGCATAGATATCTGTAGATGCCTAGCGCTTAGGAGATAAGTGGTGGATAACTGCAAATACCTGGCGTGCACAGTACACATGGTAGATATCTATGACTATCTACTGGTATCTATGACGAAAGAGTGGAAATACAGAAGTATATAAGTCCTAAGATTTCGGTGCTGGGTGGCAATGAATCTTTAATTGCCCTTCATTCGATATGAAGCAACCCAGGGGAGCGGTGAAATAGGTTGGTGCAAAGCAGGAGAAGGGCTTTACTTCTCTCAGCGTTTATAGATTTAGGTGCAATTGAACGAATTTCTTATTGCGTCACGTGTCATTTGTAAATATCTATAGTCCGGCCAGATGGTAATTCATAAATCCGTAAACCGGGCAGGTGAAGGTTTCCAAAGCCGCCCTTGGCGTAGACCGGCCCAGTCGAAGGCCATATCTGAGTGGACTGACCGCTTGGGAACACTGCTTACGTGGCCTCGCAGTCTGTATGATATACGAAGTGGAATGTGAAAGCGGTGGGAATCACGTTATTGTATAAAATTTCTTGTATTTGTTGACACTTATGCGCGCAGCATAGAGGTGGAAAGTTGTATATCGATTGTTTCCTGTAATACTACGATGATGAGAAATGGAGAATCTAGCCTAATCACGTGAAATTGGTAATATTCCTCCATTATGTCAATAGTATTTGGGCCATCACCGGCATCGCCGAACCCACCGCCCCTAATTTTTAGGCCCATTATCGGAAATCGGACGGGATTTAAGCGCCTCATCGGCAGACCCACCCAGATTGCAATTCCCGTAACCATTGGTCCTCCGCACCCGTACAGGACCCTAGTCCAGTACGTCGCAGACTCGGACTTACCTGACCACAGACATGATACCCGCGATGGGACGGCAATGTTGGACACGAAAGACTGAAGTTGCTCCGGATCGTCGGGATACGTAGATAGAATAGCACACTTTGCAAGCAATATTTACGTTTTCAGTGGTTTATAGGGTGTAATTTGCGACATTGATTTATGTTGTCGGCTGCCGCCTGTGTGGTTGATATCGGTTATAATCTGTCAACCTGCCAACATCTAATTAGTTCGCTTTCTAGCAGTGTGTCAATGGTTCTCTCCATGATCCCTCGAGTCTGCAGACACGCAGTGTGGGTATACAATTCCAGGTGGGCGAGAAGTGTCATCATGGAACCCACAATAACCCCCGGCGTACCTTCTGCCCTCGCACCGAAATTGATGCTTCGATTTGTCTCGAACAAAGCTGTATTTTGCAGCTGTCTATAAGCATTTTTAGTATCTAGGAAGCCTGGACTCCAGACCTAGCCGAAATGACTTGTACTCCGACCAACACAGCAATTTGGTATGGATACTATGTATACGTGTAACCTGTCTCCATTACCTATTCCAAACACTATAATAACCATAGTCGCGCTGACAAAGAAAGTTTCGAAGAACACAGAAACCACGCTAGCACCTTCGTTCCGTTAATGCCAGACATCGAGAGTACTACGTTGTAGTGGTGCGAGAGATAGCAACCAGGATATGGTGTGATTCAATTGTGGACTACTTAAGTACACGTAGCAAGCAGTTAACTATGTAATGTGTAAGTACATAGACTGATATTCGTTGGCTGCGTGTATGCACTCACCGTCGCGCACGTGCCCCAAGAGCGGAGGTAGCAAGTAGAGGTAATCCCTCGTTATGGTTCTATGCCAACTAAATACCGTTAACCCCCGGTCGACACCCTGCTCTCCCAGCCATATTCATTACCGGAGCACGTGCGTCCGATCACTTACTCCCGACCCGAGTAAGATTGTCCCTTGCGCTCTAAGATCTATCACAGCCATCATTATCCAATGCTGGCAGGTGACACCAATACGCTACAAATAACATACCTGTCCCAGCGAAGCCTTGCGCCACCGAAACCATCTACGGTCACTCAACTCTGTGCTGTGAACAAGTCCTCTTACATTTTAATAGGTTTCTAGTACTCTAGATCTTCTCATTTTTAACCCTAGCTTTTATTTGTAGACATCAGCAACTACGATTCTTCCGCAGGGATAACACGTCCAAACCCATTCAAATGAAGAAGAGAGCAAATCGAAGCTTGAATACTTTTTTAGATGGAGCAGGTGTTCATGATAATACAAGAGGTGATGTAAACCAATTAGTTGATCTAAAATATCTTGCTGCTTTGAAACGCATGCCCGCACCGGAGACATCAATGGCCACACGATTCAGTTCCATTACAGACTGTTATATATATCGTCAGCTTTCACCAGACTACGGGATAATGACATGGGCTTATATATTCGGTCGCGTCTATAGATAGCTGTGAGCGTACCTAGTGTTGCAGGAAGCCCTAAGGTTCAGTGCACGGTCGTGACTGTCTCTTTAGACTTCACACCATGACTGTACATTTAGACTGCACACGATGCTCACCCTCATGCTCTTCATACTTAAGATGCACCTTTGTCCGTCTCTCTTGTACCTACAATCAACTCACTCATTCACATCAACACCTAGGCATACACGAGCTACCGTATATTATCTTGTCTGACGTCCGGAGTGCAATAGACAAGCAATCAACACGGATGAAAAAAGTCGGTCCCGACTGTCCAAACCTTTGCTCGCCGCCGAATTGAAAACATCGGGGCTAGGAATTTCTCGACTGGACTTACTGAGGCAGTAGATCTCAAGAATAGTTACTGTTGCGATAGTGAAGGGGAGAACCGTGTGTATTGGCTATAGAGCGATGACTAGGTACAGGTCTAAAGGTCCAAGATGCGTAGGGAATGGAAGAGTAGTGTGAAGTCTAAAAGAGCAGTCACGAACCTTAGGCTCTATCAACAGTTACTGGCGGGAGCCCTATATGTAATTCAATTATATCATACTAACCTATCTAAACTATTACTAGTGAATGAAAATATGCAGCTACTCTTTCGTAGAACTATAGCTGTAGCTCTTTATTACGCTATTGTAAATTCAGTAACATGCTCTCCATCCTCTGGATCTCAGTTCCACGGCCATCGATAACCGCTCCCTTGCAAATGATTTCTAATACTAAATTGCTTCAATGATATCATCACCCAGGTGAACTCTTTGTTTATAAGTTGTATACCGTCCGCTTTAAAGCGTTGAGTAACAGTCAGTAAATAGTATTAAGAGATGATGAGGTAAGAGCCCGAACCTGCTGAAAACATTTTCGGCTTCAGATAACTTCGAAATAGCTCACATCGATTATGCCTGTCTCCGGGAAATGGTCACCGACATTCTGCAGCTTAGTGGTATCTTTGTTGCATGTACCACATTTCAAATACTAAATTGCCCACAACTGGCGGGATACAGGGTGTTGAACAAGGTTAATAACTCGCCTATAGAAATCAACGCTAACGGTAGGTACCTCTTGGACCCTATATAGATCCTTAGGTCAAAACATTATAGGACGTGACGGCGTAGGTGATGAGAAACTTTCCCTAGCCTCGACGACACCGCAGAGTCCCATTCGACAGGCGGGTAGATGGACTGTTTCCATCTTAGCAACAAATCATCCGCAGCCTGCGTTATAACCTTACATGAGACCTTGCATGGGGATATTGCTTGTATGAAGACATTGTCTCTACAGGAATCGGTAATGTACTTCTTAGAAGGCACCGAAAAAAGCACAGAACAGAATTGTTTCCTATACCAAATGTAAAAAGGCACTTAAGTTCAAGGATTGGGTTAGGGTTTTTTTGTATGGCAGAAAAGGCAGGTGGCAATGGCGCTGAAATGGGACTACGCATTGTGTTTCTAAGGATGCTATTTTCCTTTGTGCCTTTCCTACTCGTTCCTTACCTTTGTTTGTTTAAACATATGTACAGTCTTCACTCTATCTAGAATATGAGACTGTCTCATTCCGCTCCCGTCTGGATGACCGGCTACAAGGGGGAGATCCCTTCCTCTATCCATCACCCTCCCTGTGCCTTATCTTCCCGTACCTTTCTCAGTGGTACATTTCTTCGTGCCGTTCCTCCCCATGCCTTTTCTCCGGACCTTTTTTTCGTGTCATTTCTCCCCACGCCTTTTCTCCTTATACCCTTTCTCCCCGTACCTTTTTTCCGTGTGCCTTTTCTTCGCACATGTCCTTCGCGCCCTTTTGTGTTTCTCCCCTTCAAGGTGTACTGAAAATCACTAAGACCCTCCTCATTTCAAACGGTACTACCAAGAGGCACCAACTACCAATGTTCCTAAGCGGCCTAGCCTACACCAAGGCAGGCCTCAGATTTTGCGGCCGGACCGGCCTAATCTGCAGACCTCTAAATAGCCTTGTAGCCAGCCAGACCACTTAGCAACACTGCTAACCACTAGTGAGTGCACTCTCCCTCTGCCCCCTCAATACATCCATCGTCTCAACACTCTCGCCACTGCCAGTCCTCTTCTTGTATCTTTGGCATGCTGCGCCCTACCGTTGACTAGAGATTATCCCGAAGGCCGTCGAGAATAAGCCTGGGTATGACTCACGTGCGTCAGGATCAATAACCTCGGGCCCGGGTATAGTTCTCGGCTTCAGGCTTGATAATCACGGGTATGATATTCGGCTTCCAAATGACTCCGGGCCCGGCTATGGTATTCGGCTCTTCGATTACCTCGGATCCGATAACCTCGGCTCCGGGCTCGGTCACTCGGGATGGTATTTTGCTTACGTATATATTCCTATCTTATTCTCTCTTTGTACGATAGACAATTGAATATCTTTATTGTACTTGATTGTTCTCAACACCTACCCTCTCCTTGATATCTCCAGTGTTGGTGTAGGTTGTGGTGGGGATAGTGGCCGTAGCCGTACGGCGATGGTGATGACGGTTTAGAGCTTACACCGACATTGGGATCAGCTCTTTAACTTCTAGCTTTAATTACTCGATACTCTGTCTAGCTCTTAGTAGCGATTTCAACTTCACTAGCGCACGCGGTAAGTAGTACATGCCATCTACGCCGATTATAGTAGGCATTTTCAACCACCTATGCGTCTACCTCTGTTTGCAGATTGACTTAGTTAGTGCTCTGGACATTTAGGCGACTCCACAGAATCCGTTCGAATTTCAATATACGTATGAATCTAGATCGGTAGCTTGTGACTTCAGCTATTGAAGCTCGCTCATTGGGACTTGAATATTCCTCTAATGTGGCGTTCTGGCCAGGTGCAACTTTAAATTTCTCTGACTGAGGCGTGGAAGAACAAGTCATTGGCGACACAGGCGAAGCTCCAAATGACTTGTGACTGACCTATTACGCGATCCTACAAATAATATTCAGGGTCTTCAGTTTGTCTATCACCTTCGCTATATGCATATAGCTGCCGTTACAGTCAGCAATTTCCTAGTCAATATTTGAGTCACAATCCAGCACTAGATCATCAATCCATCACTCGACTGACTACTGGCCGGCAAGGTTTCGGTCACTTTGTTGAGGGATACAGCCGATCACAGGGAGAATTGGGTAACAAAAAGTTTGTCAATTCTCTGCTCTGCTGCGCTGACAAAAATGACAAAAGGTCGGTCCAATTGAGTTGATTTGTCAGATCAAAATCTTATGTATGTATACGTGACATACTGTACTACTCACAGTGGTTCGGACGTCAGCAGTCAGACGGGGGTGTCCGTCCGGAAGATTATTTGTAATTGTCAGCGTCAGCAGACCAGTGTCCGGAGGGTTAAAATCTGTCAGCATATTCTATCTACAAAAGTTGACAAGCTTCAATAGTCTGGGCAGCTCTTTTCCCCACTATTCCACCTTTTACACCACCCGTTCTAGCAGCACTTCTTAATCTCTGCCAAATCTCCACGTTCCCAGTCTCACTCTCCTCTGCATCCTGCTTCTGTGCACTGAGCTGGTACTTATTTTCTTCCTGTGCATCATCCTCCAACTCCTCTTCGCTTTCAGTATCACTCTCCACATAACTGATAGGTGCTTGGGCTCTCAGGCTACGGTGAAAGCCTCGGGGTATTGTGTCTAGGTAATTTTCTTCAAGATATACACTGGTATCTGTTGCAATATTCAAAGATTGTATGGCTGGATTGAGTGCAGAAAGCGGAGATACACAGGCAGCTATATGAATAACTTCAAGAGGAACATCTGCTTCGTCTTCAACCACATTATCTTCTTCTTCAAATATTTCAGTTTGTGGTGGAGTAAAGTTTCCCTTAACTTTCTGTTGAAAAGATAAACTCTTTCCCATAAATGCAGCCTGGGCAGTTGCAGAAGAAAGACATTCCCAAGATAAATTCCAATTCTTGACTTAGCTGTTTGACCAAGATTTGTTTCGGATTGACTGTTGAGCAGGTTCATTACCATCATTGATAGAGTGGAGTAACCAGGCAGCAGTGACATCGCGAAGAGGAGGCAGTGCTGTGCTCAGTTTGACTTCCTCTGGACATACACCTTCCTCAATTTGGGACCGAACCATTGAAATAAAGTAGTTGCTTGCTGCAAGATGAATATGATGTTTATACACTCATTGAAGACCTACATCACAGGGTTGGAAAATTCCAGTACATCCAGCAGGAACAAATATGACTATAAGCCATGTATAGGTATCTTTCAACCAACTAAGCATATCTGCACTGCGGTGAACTCGCCAGCAGTCAAAGTAGATAATACACTTTGCAGAATCTGGGAGATAGTGTTGTTTAATTATTTGCTGCCGATGGGGAGAAATGATTTTTTCAGAAATCTCCTGCATACTTGTCAAGCTACTCCAGTGGCTATTCAGGTTCCAGGAAAAGATATGACCGCTTCGTTCAGCATCCACACGAGCTTTAAATGTTGGAAGTGATGCTGCTGTCTTTCCACACCAGATTGATTGTGTCCCGAGTACAGTTCCTGCTACTGTGATAGCCACCAATGAGGTAAACCCTCTCTTTTCATCAAGTCCATGCAAAGATACTTGCTTCCATCCTTTTTCATCATAGGTACGTTGATTTCCACCAGGTACCAAATGAATCATTGTCTGATCAGCATTGATAACAAGTGAAGGGTGAATATCAGATGTAGCAATTGTATAAACAAGTCGAAAAAATGTCATCTCACACTGATCCTCCCACTCATCAGGTATCTTCTGGATTGCTTTTGTTGCTGCTCGAAAGGACCAATTGAGTTCTTTATTCAGACATCGACTAACTGAACTTAAGGACAGTACAGGTATATAGCCATTGTGTGGTTGTCAAAGAATTGTAGGATTTAAAGTTTCAATATTACCAAGGATAACATTGCGAGCCAATGATGTATTAATTGCCATACTTGCTTTCCGTAAACCAGTAAGTGTTTTCAACAGAGCATTCAAAATCTCTGGGTAACTATCCAGTAGACGTATTCTTCCCTTTCCGGGTTTCCAACAGCTTCCAGCTTTCACTCTTAATAGCACCTCAGTTGTCCAACTACATCGATCTTTGGCTATCCAATCTTGTACTGTACTTCATTGGAGTGCACAAAAAATACTGGTCTGTCGATGGCGTTGCTCAAGATCACGTACAATTGCTCGGGCTCGCCATCCAGTTCGCAGGGCTGCTTCATGAATACATCGCCATAGAAGTTGGTGCTGCCAATCTACCTTGGTGCGCAACTTTGGATCTTTCCACTTCTTCCGACGCAAAGAATTTGTAAGAACTGCTAGGTCCGGTGACGAGTATTCAGTTTGTTGGTCAAACTGCTTAACAGGTTTTCCAGTAAGAATATCATGCTATCCTTCTGCCATTTCCTTCATTTTCTTTCTCTCCCGAGACTTTCTCTGGTACAATTTATTCTGCTCTGTTCGCAGGACTTTCGTTTCTGCTGTTGTGGCTGTCTTCGAGTGTGGCTGTTGCCCGGGATCTGCTGCAATCTCCTGTGCCATTGCTGTTTGGAACTTGGTAGAATCAATCTTTTTGAAGAAAGAATGGACACTAGGTTGGCGAAATGAATTGGAATGTGAATGAGAAGGTTGTGCCATTGCAGCAAGAGAGAAAAGTTTGAGTTGAAAATGAGCTACTGATAAATTCTGAGGATGGGATGAAAAACTGGTAGACAGTAAACTTCGATGTATCGAAGTGATTGTTTTTAATACAGTGTCTATCACGAAGGAGACTCTTAATATATAACCTCTGGTGTCATGCTCTATCATAATTCCTTATGCCCTACCACCATGCCCTGTTGCGCAATCCTTACTATCTGCCTTGTTTCGCATGCCTTATAATCATGCCTTATAATCATGCCTTATTCCTTACACCTTACCATTATGCCCTGTGACTTACAGTGTCCGGTCATCCAAAAGCTGTCAGCATTGGCTGTCCGGTGGGAAAATACTCGTCAGCACCCATCGGTGTCCGGACCACTGTGAGTAGTACAGTATGCATAATTCATCGCTTTTTCACCTTTCTGTCTTCAATTTACGATATCTTTACAATTGGTTGAGCAACTTAAAAAAACGCCCAAAAGACACTGAAAATCGATGTTTTTCTGCACCCATTCTGTCAATATTGAAGATATAGTAAATCAGAGGTTTGGATGTTAAAGAGCTATGAATTACACATATTTGATTTATACCTATCTTTGTGATTAGACTAATTGTTATTTTTAGTTGAACTTAATGGTCAGTTCACGGCGTGCTGATCTGACTGGTTCATTCAGGAAGGTGGGACACCGTGAACTAACCGGTTTCTCCCCGGACTGACATTCTCCGCGGACTGACATTCTCCTCGAACTGACTAGAACAACTTCTAATACATACAGCGAGTAGCACTAGTTCCGTCGGCTTAATAATTTATAAACTTGGTCGGGAGAAAGCTTGGGGTAAGGCATCTCTAATATATTACGTTTTGCTTTCCCGCTAACTCAGCTCTTCTAGAGGATTGTCTTAGAGTAACTTTTCATAGTTTGCACATGGTATACGTTTGGGAACATTCCTGTTTATTCCTCTAGCCTCGGTTGAGATTATGCTGACCTCTTCATTGTGATTGAGACCAACGTAGTTTACACTACCCCAGTCGCAGCAGGCTTCCCAATAGTCCGGGCGGCCACCAGTCATTGAGGGCTCGCCATCGTCGTCCAGAACTGGGCATGCGTAGAGACACCTACGGCCTTGAACGGGAATCTAGCGGGCCTGGCAGAGGTAACCGCTCCTTATCTCAGGGTTCTATAGATTAAATCCACTTACTTCGTAACAGATCACATATCATACAACTCTTGTATCCCAATACTAGGCAGAGGAACCTTGTAACCGGTGCGGATGAGCAAAAATCGGAGCTAAGGCCAGTCACTGCGACATCACTCACTTCACCTAGCCATCACTCGGCTTACGTGCGGGCCGGTTATTCAAAGTAGAGAGATAGAGAAGCTTGATTGTGTCTATGTAAGAGAGCCACAAGGCCATATATATACGGTAGTCCATGTACGAATGCATGTGTACGCAACTATGTATAGATCGGGATGAATACCATCACCAAGACAGCAATCCCGCAGCGTCCCATCGACCCATCATCTCCGGCCATACGAAGGCTGAGATCTATTTATGCAACACCGGTAGTCCACTAATCTAAAACTCTCCGCCCGACAAATCGTAGTCCGGGATCGGGGAGACATCCGCCCGCCCTGGACAGACTTTTGGGAAGCCAAGATCGCATCGCAATAATTCACCAGAAATGAAGGTATCCGAGCTGCTCTCCATGTCCCAGTACAAATGCAAGTTTGGCATCACCAGACCCCCACAATTTGGGGCGCTGTGCTTTATTGGAGCAGTTATTTGGGCATGAGGCAGTGATAGTAATTACAATTAGTAAAATGGCTGAAATACAAAAATCTATGTAGTCACGATTACTTACTTTGCCAAGGCGCAACATGCATAACAACTGTCATACTCTAAGTAGAGTGAATACAGTATGATTAAAACGAAAACAAACATGCATAACAAGGATGCCCTGCAGTATGGATCACGGTGCGGCTTTGAATGGATTTCTGAAGCGGCTCGAACTGGTGCGATCGCGCACTCGAGTGCTTGATCTCTAGAGAAATTGTGACACCTGCCGCATCGCTTATTAGGTGGCTTATGATTGGATGCACGGTGTTTTTGAGTAAGATGTGCGCTGGGGCGGAGCCAGTCGAAGGTGACGTTTTTGTTAGCTCATTCAATCTCTACCAAAAAAACAGTACAGCAGCGCCCTGCAGCTCGATCCAAGAATTAGAGTTTGCATTGAATTTCACAATAATTTGATAGCTCTTATTGGAGGTGGTATGGATGAGAAACTCCGTCGTTGTGGCTGCTATGGTTGCCTAGCTGCACCTAAAGTGATTCAGCCGCCGGACTTTGAGGAGATGGGTGGGACGGAGGGGAGTAAAATCCACATCTTCTGTGTAATGAGCCGCATCGATGAGATTTACAATGGTTTTATGCACATCACCCCCTCAACCTTGCATGCGGGATATGTAGGCAACATCGTTTTAGGTATACTTTACGCACTGACTCCTCGGCCTAACGTGATGACATGTTGGCAACATCATTTTGGTTATACCTTGCGCAGTACTGTCGAGCCTTCTGTTGGTGTCTTTTCCTTTTTCGACTTGCGCATGTTTTGCATGCCTCTGCGGGGGAGGATGCGGTGAATATGAGGCTGTGAGTGGAGGTACATATGACTCTACTTTGCGGAGGTTGCACAGCGTTTTTCTAGATTGTTGGTTGAGACGAGGTCACCTGCCGTCACTAGGCAGATGGAGTGCCTGTGTTGAATCATACTAATTGAGTTTGGAAACTTGTAGCTTGTCAAACGTCATATTTGACATAGTAAATTTCATTCTGGTAATAAACAAACAAGTATAATTAACTGAGCTTTGAATACAATAGCAATTACTCAAAGGTACGAGGCAAGATAAAAACTAAAACCACTGCCAGGGCACAATATTGCAATCACCAAAGTCTATCCAGAAGGGTATGTACGCTGAAAACATTCAAGCAAATGCCTGAGCCTCCCATCTTGCCCTCCTCAATAACCGATCGGGATCATTTACTCTGCTTCTTGCATGCAGCCATCGTGCATTATCAACCAAAACAACCGTCCTGTCTCTCATACAATCGTCTCCAAGCACTTTCTCATCTTCACCTAACGTTCCAAGTATGCCATCGAGCGCTGCCAACGCTTTTTCTGCCTCCTCTGTCAACGGTTGAATTATTTCCATCCGGTAGCGTAGCTTCCGTTGTCCATCTGAGCTTATGATTGGGCCAACGATATGATCGACTCCTTTGTGAAATTCCTTCGGTACGGCGATGCGGTAGAGTGGTAATTGGAGGGTGGCGAGGAATGTGTCGGTGAGGCGAGAGAGAAGAGATTCTGAGCGTACGAGTCGTAGTTTACCTCCACCGAAGCGATCGCTATGAATGATGTGGAGTCCAAAGTACCGTGGGGGTGAGCGTTCGAAAGAGCAATCCTGCATTATAAATATGACGTAAATACGTTGCATCACACTATGGTATGAGACCTACTTACCGTATGCCAAGGAAAATATTCCATCGTTTTCGATCTTGCTGCTATGTCCGAGTCCAGGCCTTCCACTGGTTTGACATCCCAGAGGATTCCATGGGAGTTGGAGTGGGTATGAGGTTTACCCAGAGCTCTAATCAGCGAAATCATATAAGTGGATTTAGGATCGTCAAATTCAAGGTGCACCACCGCTAGGCCGTACTTTGCCAGTGCTGCTTGGGTTGGTTCGACCTGACCTGCGAAGCTCGCTAAATCGGGTGCCGAGATTCGTGCGTCAGGGGGCACACTTAGATAGTACGGTCCGCTGAGGTCCAAACTTGATACGGCTGCCGGTACGGGACAAGGAGTGCCGCTTGATGTATTCGTTTCAGATACCCATGCTCCTGATGTCGTCACCCCTGGAAGGAGAACACCACCGCGCCCCAATGCAATGATATCACCGTCGCTTGCTCGCCAGGGGCTAACACCAAGGAAACAATCACCGAGACAGAGCATCGTTCCGACAGTGCACCAGCGAACGTTCATCATTGTAATAGTTGGTAAGGTTGGTTTTCTAATAACTAGATCCTGCTTTTTCTGTTTTACATAGCGTTGGAGAACATATGGTTCCCGCCAGATAAACTCCAAATTCATCGCTGAGCTTAAAATGTCGGTGCTAGTGTCGGTTGTATCGTTGCTGGTATTAAGCGTACTCAATCGATCTGATTTTGTCTTGTTGCTGTCAACGCCAAATACATTGAGGACGTTTTTCCACTCCTTCTCACTCAAATCCTTTCCAAAGATCATGCCTTCCCCTTTCCCGGCCCGGCATTTTTTCAGGGTCCAGTTGTTTTTCTCTATTGGATCGGTAGACGGAATGAGAAACTGAAATACTGGATCTCCAGAAATATAAGTCTCAGCAATTGCATGTCGCAGAGTCTCTGCTTGGAAGGTGGTGATGTCCCCCAGCTTGAATAGCCAGCCAACCTCACGTTGAAGTATCGCCAGAAATCGCTTGTCGTGTGTAAAATATATCGTGCGGAGGTCATTCCAGCATGTACGGCCTAGCTGCAACAGCACGTCTTCGTCGAGTTCCTCAATCTCTTCTTGATGCAACTCTAGGATGAACTGCTCGAGGACACCGATGTCGTCTGAGAGTTGTACATTGGGCAGTGAACTCGGTGAAGTTACAAGGCGAAGGCTGGCTGGATTGACGATACGAGTTTGTGGGTGTAGTTGATGGAAAAAGTTGCTGTCCATTGCTTTCCCTAGAACTCTTTCGCGATGCGTAACGAGACCAATTGGTTTTTCTGGGTTGACTAGCTTGCTGTAGGCATTGCGAACCCCCTCCTGAACTATCGTCAGGCAACGCTTATGCCACGTCGAGGAGCTGATACAAACTTACGATTGTTGCGGCACTTACTTCATAACCTTCGGGTAGAAACCCCATTTCTTTGACGGAGTCTCCCAGCCAGGCTCCTATGATAAAGCCATTGAATACAAATCTTGCATTGATTTCACACACCCTCAATGGCTCCTCCGCGTTTTCCGGAACTAGAAAATCTGGCCTTATACTTCCCTGCCTGTTGTATGGCCTCTCGATGTCTAGTCGCCTGAAGACTTGTTCCATCTTTGCTGATAGCGGAATTGCGGACTGAAAATCTGATCTGGACCACCATCTCCGTACAATAGCCGGTAGAGCAGCCTGAAGTGCGGAGTGGATATTTTGCAACTCGCGAATGCGATTTGGAGGAGTGAAAATTGGGTAAGAGGAACAGGCTTGATGGCTGTTCTGAGGCCAATCTGACGCTCGGGCAAGGAGGGCAGCCTCAAAGATGTGATGCTGGGAAGCAATGTCGTCCACGCAGATGGAGTCAGGAATGATCTGGAAGAAGTCCTGAGAGCTCATTGGAATACAGGAAGGCTGTTTGGGGCAAGTACTCAGTTTTGATAAGTATAATTCGGCGATATACTCTTAACTATTTATCAAGTCTGTTGGGTATTATAGCAGGCAGCCATTGACAATATGAAATTTACGTTTTGTGCTCACATAATGCGCAGACACAGGTGTCAGCCCATGCTCCGCGTTTTGAGCGATAAGTTACAACTCAGGAGTTATACTACTTGTGCTAAAATGAAGGTACGGCCATTAGCAATAATAATAGTTTGAAAATCTAGTCGCTAAGATGAGAGCAAGAGGCCCCACTCCAGCTCGCGTGCTGTGAAACTAGCTGATTCGATAACTCAGATTGATACCTTAGGCAGAGATGGTACTTTTTCAGCCATAAACCTAACATAAAGAATACACAAGTATCTAACCACGTAAGTTGGATAAGGAATGCCAAACGGAAGAAAATCCTTGGTGCGATTAGTTGGAAATTTTGCGACAGTGCGTGGAGGAGTAATAAATTCTCGGGCGTTTGCTTCCACACTTCCGCTATCGAGATTGTCCTTTCTTGATTGGACTTTATGGAGCCACATGCCGTTCTGCGAGGAAGTGCATTGTCTGACATGTCATATCGAGTACAACTGCTAGGTAGAGCGAATGCGGTATGACTAAAACAAACAAACAAACCTTGGGTAGCACTGCCTAAAAAGCCACAGTGAGGCTCCCGACATGCTGCTGAGGAAAACTCTAAGTGCCCCACCCACAGCTGTAGAAAATTGAGTGGACATGCAAATAGCCCTAGCATCGGTGCAGACATTAAACCAACCAACAAACCCCCAGAAAACCGTAACAACTTGATAAGGGAAGAATAGAATTGTAGATATCGTATAATAAGCTTTTTTGGAGCGATAGGGCATGTGAATACTGGGAAGAGAGATGTTGCCAAAGTTATGATTTTCGATATCCACTCAATGTTGTCCGGTGATTGTACACCTTACAAGGACCTGGACAGTGCACAACATACTTTAGGAGGAGATTCAGGATTTAGTATGAGTTAATTTGCTTTGGGGGTAAGAAGAGTGGCTTCCCTGGATTTCTCCACTAGTGCTATATTGTACTAGCGTACGTTGATCTTTAATGGGGAAGCATTTGATGGAATCTTCGGGGCCCACGATTTAGTTTGTAAGAGTATCCCTCAATTCCGTATATTTACAAACAAAAAATTATTCCTTCTGGCGAGTTGGCGACGTTTCAAATCATTGTGAACTATTATCTCGCGACTTTTTCAGTTAGTAGAAGAGCTGTTGAATATGCTTCGGAGTCCTGTTTGGTGTGGTATCAGATTGTGATCAATCATATAAATTATGTCCCCCCACTTATGCTGTACGGCTGCAAACGCCCATGTGCGACAACACAAAAATATTAACGAATGATAAATGCGTAGTTGTCTCATGACCAAGGTTAACAATCCCCGAATGTAACCATTTCCGAATGTAACCATCTCCGAATCTACTTAAGAACACTAGATTCGAGGCCAAAAGATATAGTCTACTGATAAAGTCCCCAGCTCTCCACATGTATGCACTCCAAGAGATTCTGTTGCGCGCTTCTACGCATCCTATCTACATACCTCTTCAATACCCCAAGCTCTGCCGCCAACGAGGCACTAACGATGGCGACAGTAGCGATTACACCACTGTCCAACTAATATCTCTAAGAGACTTTCCCTTCTTACAAAAAGAACACCTTCTCGCCTCTTTCTCAACCCTTATGCGTACAGACCCCAAATTCCTCCATTCCGCTTACCTTTCACCTTCAGGCGGCACAGGCAATACAATTGGTGGCATGGCCCAACTGTACTTTGTGACAGACACTTCCGAAAACCGCGACCAACGAGTCCAGTTTGCATGTATGCTCTCAAAACTCCGAGTCATCACTGATGACGACATTGTACTCAACCTGCACGGCGGCGGCATCATGTATAGGAGCCAAGACCTAATAGGCAATCTGATCGAGCTCGCCGGCGGAACAGAACTGAGTGTGGGATTCAGTGCCCCAGATATGGCGGTGTTGCAGGCCGCCCAGCGATTTCGATCAAACACATTAGCCGCGTCGAGTAGCCGTATACTCCAATTTGCCCAGTACGTTTCCACACTCCCGGAGCACGAAAGGGTGATCATAAGAAAGATTATATATACGAGCGAACCGCTTTTACCATCTCGGGAAAAGTACCTCCAAAACGTGCTCCGCGTTGAGTCAATCGCCAGCATATTTGGGAGCGCAGAGGCAGGACCTTGCTTTGCTTCACCTCCAGTCAAAATGGGCGAGGCATCGACAGTGTATCGGGAATTTGTCTTTGATAAGAATATTGTTGTGGTGGAGATCATTGGTGAAGATGGAACGGTGATCGCAGACTCACTGGGTATGAGCGATGGTTGGGGCCAAGTCGGGGAAATCGTCATCACTTCGCTTTGCCGCCTTCGAAATCCGCTTGTAAGATACCAAACGGGGGACTTGGGATCACTTCAACCACTCCAGGGCACCAACTACGGTTCATATGATTACCACTCCTTGGTTTTTCACGGACGCAATTCAGCCAAGTCATTGACAATAAACGGAGAATATTTTGATGTTAAAGAGTTGGAAAATCGAGTCTTTAGCAAGCCAGGATATGGTGTGTTAGACTGGCAGGTTATCATCGAGCCTGTTCCTACAGAGGAACGAGAAGAGGGTATGGCACTGGATGGGTTGGAGTTCAGAGTTATTTCAAAGAGCCAGACAGATTACAAAGTTTTCGATAGATTGAAGAAGGATATTGTAGATGATTTTGTGGGGCCGCGGACGCGGGTGATTATGCGACGGGCTGAATATGAGGGGCTCGAACGGGGAAGCTTAGCGCGGAAAGTTATGAAGGTGGTAGATCGGAGATTATGAGTTTATATTCTATGCAGTTGTTGTTGTTGTTGTTGTTGTTGTTGTTGTTGTTGTTGTTGTTGTTGTTGTTGTTGTTGTTGTTGTTGTTGTTTTTGTTGTTGTTGTTGTTGTTGTT
>Ga0307515_10010323_pt1 | contig 17907 bp, 19 predicted proteins | sample 17_EM_MG_FD_194513 | JGI IMG/M metagenome (GOLD analysis project Ga0307515, IMG submission 194513) | Populus trichocarpa ectomycorrhiza microbial communities from riparian zone in the Pacific Northwest, United States - 17_EM | ecosystem: Host-associated > Plants > Roots > Unclassified | place... | reverse complement strand
TGTGACCTAGTGTGCCTGGAAAAAGGTAATGAGAATGCGTCAATGCGTCAAGTCTCTTTGTTGTTGAAGTCTTCCAGTATATAGTTTCTGTTCCTGGACACCGACACACGGCACGCAGAGTGTGGCAGCGAGCACGGCCTCAACAGATCGGACTGGGCGTTGCTGTTCAGTTGCCGCGACCTAAGTTCTATTCACAATACATCGTGTACATAGGGTGGGTATCACAGAAAACTGACGCCTCCATATGTGGGTTCGTACCGCCCTTTGGGACACTTAGGCTGTATGTAGCTGAAGTTTGGCGAGCTCATCAAGGAGACGAGCCTTTTCCTTGAGTAGGTATAGCCTCTTTTCATCAGGTGACAAACAGGGGGGATCGTTAGAGAGTTGCCGAGTAGCCCGCGCACACTTCTGTAGCAATACATCAGTTACACGATTTCGCACGAACCAAAGAGAATGAACTTGGACCTGTTCTACGCGAATGGAGGGGGCCTGGTTTCTGAATGTAGGTGGCAGTCGATGCCGAATCACAGGGACCGAATCTTCGTCTTCAATGAGACTAAGCCACCCATTTTCCCTCACTTCGGTCGTTCTATCTTCGTCACCGTTTTCTCCTTCTAACGAATTATCCTGACATTCCGCCGGAGCACATGGGAGCGCCGCAGGAATCTGAGCAGGGAGTGATCGACGGACTAAAGAGCATGTTGAGTGCTTTCCATGGACACGGTTCTAGCAGATATCAGATGCTCACCCGGAGGTCGGCGAGTAGGCCGCAAATTGGCAGGCTTGTAAGCCATAAACGACTTCGATCCAAGTGCACCAATCCTCTGAGTTCGTGGAGTACTAGTTATAGCACCGTGTCGACCCCGCACCATATCCAAAATCCCCGCTGCTCCGCCGTCATGGGGATTTCTATCCTCACCGACGGCAGGTGTACTTCTCGCTCTGGTTGTGGACATACTAGCAACAGGAGTGCCAGCCCCAGACCGACCCCTTGTTATACTCGGAGGCGGCGTACTCCACGGAAGCAGTGTGGGTAAGCCCTCACTGATCCCCTCTTCGTCCAGGACATCACTGACAGAGACTTCGGGGTCGATATCCACAATGGCCTCGTCGTCGCCCATTAAACCTTCTTTCTTGGCAACATGGACGAGTAGGCCACCGACGTACACACACTCGTCCCATTCGCCTCGAGCGAGCTTGCGCGGATCGACTTGTGATAGGTCCACACCAAGTACATCGTTCCCCAACACTCCGAGAAAGATCTTGACGGCCTCGACTTTTGTTTGGGGTGTATGTGCCTCTCGCACGCCTGGTGGGAGGGGCAAGCGGGATTCGAGAGTGCTTTCGAGGATGGCCAGGAGAAGGGTAGGGGTTAGGTCGAGAGGACTGGCGAGACTGATGGGGATACCCAATGACGTTAGGAGATCGTTCAATGAGGAGACGAGCGCAGAGGTGCTTTCTACAATAACGGGGGCGCTGCGTGAGACGTCCTCCTCATGGACGGAGAGAAACAACAAACCATCGAGCACGCTATCCATTACGACGGGTGTTCATATAGATGCCCAGCGCGAGACGTCCGCCACTCGCTGGAGGTGGTCAAAGTTAAAAGCAAGGCACAATGCAGTTTGTCAATATTAAAGCGTACATATGAATTCCGAGATAAGAGATAGACCCTTCATACAACGATTCCCAACAAGCATAAAAATTATCCAGATACCTTCACTGTCCGCTCTTTTCCTGCAAACGCTCGACACGAGCGAACAACTCTCTCAACGCCTCCTCAGCCGCGACGAGGTTCCCGTATGAGGCGATGAGATGTTTCACCGTTTCTTGGTCCATAGGCTTGTTCTTTCCTTCAAGCTCTCGCTTGTATCGGTTATCTTCTCGCTCAAGGGCAGAAGTCACCAAATCTTTCGCCACCTTCGAGCTGAGCTCGATAGTTCCAATAAGGCTCTTCTCTCCTTCCTCTTTGAGGCTTCTGATCCAGGGGTCCACAATCTCGTCCCTGTTTCGGTCGTGGATGACATCCACCCCGAGATGATAGGCTCGAGAATGGACCATCCACGGCCAGATGGGGAGACCAAACACAAAGGGCACAGTAGCGAGCATCGTGATCGGTGCGCGAAGCATGAAGCCTAGTTCGTCGACGCTTCGCTGGATGGCTGGCTCTGCATCGTCCCCCTGATCGGATTCGGATTCATCGTCGCTCGTGATAGGACTTAGCCATGGGCGGGCGAGCTTCTCTTCTATGGCACGGAAGGCGGTCTGTGCCGTGTGGCGGCGGATGTCCGTCGTCTTGATCACGTTACGGATTTGCTGGAATGCAACGTGACGGATATCAATGGACTGGGATTCGAGGTCACCTAAACAATATCATCAATACACCCATCTCACTTCATTCGGTCCAGAAATCCACGTACCAACAATCACCTCACGAAGTCTAGGCTGAAGTCGGGGATCCAGGAGATTGATTGCACCCCGAAGAGCCTTGAAACGCTTGTCCTTTGCTGTCTCAGCCAGCTTTCGGATAGCCGTCACGTACTCCAACTTGACAGTATTCAAGGCCGAGTGGAGTTCTCGCTGACTTAACCGCAGGAACTCTTCGGCATGCGCGACAGTCTTCACAGTCAGTACCATAACGCCCTATAGGCCATTTTTTGAGTATATCTTGTCAAAGCGGGATGTTCCTACACACTTACTCCTTTTTCACTTGCAGAGGCACCCCGGGGTCCACGACCTAGGTCCCCGTCCTCTGACTGAATGTTTCCGAGCCTCCAATCTTGCAATGTCCTCTCAATTGCCTGCCCAATGAATCCATATGCTTTCTGCGAAATCATAAACGATGCCCTTTCAAGCAGCAGGCGGTTCTCTTGAATCTGCATATGCTCCTCTCGGTTCCAAGTATCCAACGCGGCTTGGAATTGTTCGCGCGCTCGATCATACTCCTTTTTTGCGGAGTTGTAGTCGTCTTTGGTTCGTCTTGCCTCAAGGAGCCTGCGTCTGAAAGACTAAGTCAAATGAAGGCGAGGTATAACAGAGACAGGACATACTCTTGAACGTTACTCATCCCCCGTAACTGTCTGACGATCGTATCTGCCTCTATAAGGAGCGCGTTGATTCGAGCGCTGTCAACCATGTCTTTAGTCAGCTTTTGGATGGCCCCGGGAAGACCACTGGCACAGAGTTCCACTTGGAGTTTGTCCTGCCATGTTTGGATGGAGAACCGGCCATAAATAGAATCTGGGTCTCCCTCCCCTAGAATTTTGGCGGCGCACTGGATAGCTGTTCAGCGCAGGCCGTTGAGAATAGTGGTCCACCTACATGATAACCCACGTGCTGCCTATTCCAGATGGCCTCAAATGGAGGTTTGGTCATACTAGACTTGTCAAGCAAATCCTTCGCACTTAGACCCATGAGGGAGGAGCAAGGGATCACACGATTGGTGTTCAAAACACCCTTGGGCCAGAATGTCTTTGTCACAGTCTTCAGTTGCTCATCCACATTGTCCTGCGGGACTCGGTCCAAGTGAGTACAAACAACCGCGCTCGCCCTCCCATTGAACCCGTTCGCGACAAGTTCAGGGAGACGTTTCCAGTCACTACGTGGGATCTCCTTGAACGACACAATCGGTACGATCGCGTTCGAGTCAGATGCTACGAGGCGGACGAGCGATTCAAAATTCAACTGGGGGAAGAAGGTCAGGTGTGATCACTTGGCAAAAACAGAAACCTCACATCACGGAAACCTTCACCGATACCCTGGTGGTGAATCAGTCATAGCTAAAGTGGTGTGATTATATTCAGAGAGACTCACTGGTAAGTCGATGAACTGAACATGAGGATCAGCAACTGGCAAAGACTATAAGAGTATTGCGACCAACCTCGTATATACCATCCATTTTTTGACCACGCAGTGAGTTGAACTCGACCGTGACCAACAGCCAGTCGGCCTCGCTCATATCACACTCGAGATCGAATCGTTGGCACAATCGGACGATATCGTTCAACTGACCTAGCTGAAAATACCATTCAGTTGAAAATAGAGCTGTCCAGTAAGACATGAAACTCACCAAGGTCTTCACCTCCCATTCCCCAGTCGCCATTCGAGGCAATTTAAACCCAGGTGTCTCAAACTTCAGCAGGTTATCGCGGGTAGCAGCATGGAAGTCAATCCACTGGCTGTGTATCTTCCTGAGTAAAACTTCTTCTTCCGAAGGTTCGGATGGGGCGTCAGAGAGCAGTGCTTCGAAGATATTATCCGGAGGCGGTTGGTAGGTCCGCATCTTCCGGCCATACTGACGACCCTGAAGCTTCCTCAACGCAACGAGGAACGGTTGAGCCTGGAATTGCAGTTCAGGGACTGTCTGGCCTTCGACATGGCGAATCCGGCATGGCCAAGCAGTAGAAGGGAGCTCTGCAGTGATATTCAGTATAGAGTGCGGCGTGCAAGAATTATCAAAGTCACCATCTGATGGGAGAATCGCACGACCCATGAGCGCATTCAAGAACAGTGACTTGCCGGCCTTGACCATTCCGCAGAATGCAATTGCGAAGCGTTGCTTCTTCGAGCGTACGATTGCCTCTTGCAGCGCCTTTTCCAGCTCCTCCACTGCCCTCTCAAACTCTGGTCGCTCAGGATCGTTGGAGAAGTATGCACTATGCCGCTTTAGTTGCTCTACTGTCCCGCTCCATAAGAGCTCAAACAGCGAGGTTTGCAAGGCAGCAATGTCTCGAACCTGCGCATCGGATTTGCGGACGCGGTCATCCACCCACGCCTTGCCGATTCGTCGAGCTAGCTTCTCGTGTCGAGTGGCGGTCTCTTGATTGTGGTTGAGTATAGCAAATGTAGGTAGGTTAACTCGACTATCTCCTTCTGGTGAGACGGCAAAAGGATGGACGTGAAAAGCGTGATGAACGGAATCGAGGGCCTGCGAGTCGCGGTCCTGAATATTGCCTATGTTATCGACAGAGGAGCGGCGACCAGTCCACTGCTGAGCGACGACATAAAGGTTCCATGCAAGTTTGAATGCACCTTTGTTGTTCTGTTGGCACGCGAGGATTTCCTTGGTCGCATCTTTGAGGTCGCCGCGACGATGCCTCGGCCGAAAGTTGGCTTTGAGGACACTGAGTACAAAGGTAGGAGCTTTCTTAGGTTTCTTGTTCCTGGAGGGATTCGCTGTGACTTCCTGGCAATTTCCGGTTGGGTTCTCCCCAAGCAGTAGTCGTGTGGCCTTGAGCGCTCTTTCAAAACCTTCCATTGCTTCCTTTCCGTCTTTTCTGTGGTATTTTAAATCATTAACTCGGTGAATATATGAGCTTAACCGCAACCCCATCACGTACCGCTGGATGAAGCGCGCATAAAGAGAGCGCCTTTCAAGACCGGTATCGCTCTCTATGGCATTCAGGAGGACCCTATATACCAACGTATCGGAATTTAGGTTCTCGACCCCCTTGCGGAGCTCCCCTAAAGCTTGTCGCTCCTCGTGTTCGAGCTCGATCGCCTTGTCGACCGCCTCGCACACTGCCGACGCTGCTGTACCAACGAACTGTAGAATGGAAAGGACCGCTCCTGGATCCGGGTGACTGGTTGAAGAAAGGGGAGATGGTGTCGAAAGAACCGGTCTGGGCTGCAAGGTTTGGCTAGGAGGGAGGGGAGTAGTCACCAAATGTTCGTTGTAGAGAGATGCAACCTTGAGTGAGGCGGGTTTATCGATGGAGGGAGGGTGACTTGCATCACCTGAGTTTGACGTTCCCGATGCTTCGACCAGCACTGGCGTAGGAGACACTTGATTTTCCTCCAAAACTTTGGCAGTATCAGTTGTTGAGGCATCCTATACACCATAATTTCAGTCAAAATCGAATACTTGCTGAACCCAACACGCACACTCGAATCATCCTCAGAAGTGGCATCTTCACCTTCATCGTCTGGCAGGACGTGAGCACTGATCGGCCGAGGATGGATGTCAGCTCGTAAAGCCTGTTCCTGCAGCCACTGAATTGGATCACTTGAATCGTCCATAAGCTCTCCACCATCCTCAGCATAGAGACATTCTGCGATTCGGTTAGAGATGGATGCGAGAGTCCGAACGCTGACACGAGTCGAAACAGATGCGAGAGTCCGGACGCTGAAACGAGTCGAAACAGACGCCAAGCTCTCGACGCTCGCATGCCCTTGAATGGTGCGAAAACTCTGCACGTTGTAGAGGTACCAGAGATGCTGAAATGCGCTTTCTGTCTCCTCTCGATGTCTTGTAACTTCAAATTGGAGTTCCTCGACGGCGTCGATGGCATCGCTGATCACTGACGGGGAGAAATTCTGCTTGAAGACGGCCTGGATGAATTTAATCGATCTTCGGTTACTAGGCAGTGCATTATGGGGGCCGATGGGAGCGGAGTCTTCATTGTCGACCCATTGCTCAATCCACTCTTGGGTAGCCTCCAGCGCTTTTGTTAGCTCTTGTAGCGCGATGGCACATTCTGCACTGGTTAGTCGAAGTGAGCTCATCTGGCGTCAGTGGAGCGACCTTGAACAAACGCACTTTCTGCACATCCTCTTTACGATCCTATCCTTGGAGTTCCCCAGCATGGTGTTCAGGACAATTTGCAGACTCGTAGTTCCTTTAATTGTCTTCTCGAGCTCGCGTCGCAGGTTTCTAACGACCCGCCGCTGAGTAGCATGAGCAGTGACGGTCTTGTCCACCATGCCCATCGCCCCGGATGCAACCTGTAGGACAAAACCCACGACGGATAGCACACCAGTTGCGAGGCTGAGTGGATCGCCCATCGTGCGGCAGTGGTGAGGTCAAAAGGTGCTGCTCACACACCGGTTATCTGATCGGGCGTAATCATGTTACTGAAGACAGCTCCAAGTCTATTGCCCCCAGTAGTGCCAGGTATTTGTTAGGGGTCGTAAATCTAGGTTATAGTTGAAAGCTATTGAGGGCGAAAGGGAAGAGCGCGGGTCTTTCAATCCCGGAATTTGTTCAAGGACGCTTGACGTTGTCATGTTGGACTTGGCAGAAAATGAATGAAGGAGTCCCAAAGAAATCAGACTGTATCCAATATGCCGTTCCCGGGTAAGGAAAGGTCCAACAAGCGTGAAATAAAACAATTAGTAGCGAGGTCATGCAGCAGTAATCTAAATGGTAAAACATCAATTCTGGCAATATCCAGGACTTACTGAGCAGTAGACTGGTCACTACCATGTACCATTCATCTGCTGTTTGGTAATTACTTCGGCCTGTGGCCAGCGATCAAGATTTGTTTTGGGCAAGGTCTCTCTGGTGAATATGGGAAACGGTGGACTACATATTTGCCCTAATGCGAATGGCAACAGGCGAAAGAATCCGGTCTGGTCAAGAGGGAGAGTATTTGCAGCCCGGCCATGTGACTCTGCCACCGACCGGCCAAAAAAAATTTCTTCCACTTCCTTAGCCCCTACATCTGCCAGTGCCCTCTGGTCGAGAGACCTCCATCCTCATCTCTCGCTCTGCCATCCACTGGGCGCCCCAGTGGATAACGCGATATTCGCAAGGTTCCTAGGATCGTGGGTTTTGGTGGACATACTATCAACCCCAACGCGTGCTTTCTACCCTTCCCAGCTCGTCAAGTGCGCCAATACATTGGGAGTATCAACGCCGCTGATATTTCCGGTACGTCTGTCTCAGTCTATTGTCCAAATACAATTGTGGTATCACATTCAAGCCCTTGTTCATCTTCGATGTTTATCACTGCCCGAATCTCGTCGCTAGGCCACGCCCTTCGACCAAGGCAGTAGCCCCCGTGCTTCACGCCACAGCTTGGCTCCCACCATGCAATCCCAACAGCCTCCCTTACTCGCGGTAAACAGGCCTGATAATACCTTGCGAGGCTGACGTGGTGCCCCGATCGAGAGAGCTTCTAGTGAACATACGCCAGACGAAAATTTGTACACTCTCAGCATCTCCGGGTATCATCCACTAGCTCTTGAATGGCCCAAAACATGGCATCCTGTCGATGACCAGCCATGCGTGGTGGTGATACGTTCATAGGACAACTCTGGGCCCAAGAGGGTCAGCGGACAGTTTTTGGCCTCCATCGGGCGCTGACACACTTTCTAGGTTTTACACCTCAAAGTACCTATTCACGCCGCACACTAGAGATATGAGTGGAACGTGCCACGCCTCATTCTCTTGCCCAGGGACGCATATCAATCATGATGCCACACACCGACGGGCGCACTTCCGACTCTACTTTGATCTCCTCTCCAGCTTCCTACAAACACTACCGGATATGAGATGTCGACGCATACGATCCAGCAAATGTGGAAACTGCGCGCCAATGCGAGGAAGTCTGTGTCCTTAGGGCGTCACTTTCGAGGATAATTAGTGCGTCTTGGTTCTGTATCGGCTATGTGTGTCGCGTGTTGTGTCTCTGTATCTCTTATTTGTCCCTGTTTCCGTTTTTTCGTGTTTGTGCATTTCCTTATTTGGATGTCCCGTTCGATGTTGACGTCGGTGTTCTCGCTTGCGTTCTCGTATATATAGGACTCGATTGAGCGTAGGGAACATCACGATTCACTTCTTGCTCAGTCACATGCCAGGCTTGCCCCTATTTTTTGGACCCACTACGAGACATTACGCCCAACCGATCGTTAGAGATTTTGTGTTGTTTTCATGCGAAAGCTGTCAGTATTTTGTACTTCCCTATTTGGCTTACTTTCGTATGGCTATTAGACCCACCACATCTGACTGCACCCATGGGCGATGAGACACAGGCAGGCCGTTCAGTAACGTTGTATGATAGACTATGAAGAGTGGGTACAAACGGGGTCGGATCGACCTTCGGAGTCGGAGTCGGTGCATCGCCAACCCAGCAACCAGGAACCAGCAACATCGTCCCTTGACTTGGGCTGAACAATGAAGGTAGAGATATGGCGTGGCACCGTGAAAAGTCATCTGCTCCGGACTAGACTCCCCGCAGTCGCCGGCACAGGCACTCACCATTGTCGTGTACACCTGCCTCTCGAGCAGCCGTGAGCTCGGTGTTCTCACCCAGAGCCCGTTCAATGGTAGCCACAAGGGTACTGTCCATTTTGGTGCGGCTTCATCTGGTGCGTGGTGATCCGTAGCTCATTCCTGAGAAGACAGCCCCAGATAGAGGATTTACTCTCGTGCTGTTTATGGCTGAGACTTGTTGTCCTTCTTGATGAAGAGAATAGGCGAATACGAAGGGCGAATTAAGTGGTTTGCGAGGTTGTCGTCTAAGGACTCGTAAAGGGCCGGCTGCTCGACCTCGGGAGGGAGCAAATGGGCCCGAAAGGGCCGTCGCACCACCTTCTAGTTCGACCTTAGGGTGGTAAGTACGACGTGGAGGCAACGTTGTACCTTTCCTCTTGCTGAATACGTCCAGGTAGTCATGATTGGATATTGGGGGGCGCTTCGTATTGATGAGTTAACGGATTGATTTGGGAGGTGACACGAGCCGGAATGGAGGCGAAACTAGTGAAGGCGGAGTAGAGAACAGAGCGTGCATGGGAGATGGGAATTGCAGGTCTGGAAATGAAAGTGGCGGCAGCAGCTCGTAGCGAGGCCGTCGGGGCTGAAACGGAAATAGGTGAGACCATGGGTGAGCCGGCCGATGGAGATATCGGAGTGGGGATACTCAGCTCGTGAAATGCGCATGGAGAAGCCGAGCGCGGGGCATCGACGGGCGGAGCACTCTTGGCTAGTAGTGGGAACGTTACCTTGTGGGATACTCAATCGACCAACGGGTTGTGCTGGAGTAACCACGAGTACCTGAGTACGGCAGTGGCAGAGTGATCCAATGAAGTCAGGAGACAACGAGCAGAATGTCGAGGACCACATGAGAATTCGACGTTGAGAGTAGTAGACTGTACTAGCTATTAAGCTGCTAGACCGAACATCCTTAACTCTCCACGATGAATGGCGAGCGCATGAGTGCTTTGGAAGTTTGGTCACACCCTTCTTGCCATATTGATCACCTTTGGCGCGTAATCTGCCTCCACCCAAGGGTTTGAGTAGTCTACAGGCATGACAGGGTGTAACGGTGCGTCCATTGGCGAAGCGGAGTTTGAAATGTTCAAAACTGTCCACCGATCGCTTGTACTCAAATAAATAACAGCAATTTCAATGTCCACCGGAATTACGGGCGATTCAAGTATCAACACTTAGGGTATGAGATAAAATATTTTCTTAATTACAGTAATAAGTCGGATACAATGGTTCAACGCCTTAAGATGGCGAGCACGCCATCTAACCGGTGACATTCGAATTTGACAGATCTGACGGGTAACTGTGAGGGTACCCACCGGAAGTGGGGACGATTCGCCCCAAGGACGGTATCAGCCTCAGCAGGTCGGACAGGGCCTTGCTGTTCAGTTGCCGCGATCTAAGTTCTATTCACAATACATTGTGTACATAGGATGGGTATCACATAAAACTGACGCCTCCATATGCTGGATCTCGCTAGGTTCGCACCGCCCTTTGGACACTGAAGCTGTGTTTAGCTGAAGCTTAGCGAGCTCATCAAGGAGACGAGCCTTTTCCTTGACTAGACATAGCCTCTTTTCATCAGGTGATAAACAGAGGGATTGATAGAGAGCTGCCGAGTAGCCCGCGCACACTTCTGTAGCAATGAATCCGTTATACAAGTCCGCACGGGCCAAAGAGGATGAACTTGGACCTGATCAACGCGAATGAAGGAAACCCGGTTTCCGGGTGTAGGTGGCAGTCGATGCCGAATCACAGGGACCGAATCTTTGTCTTCAATGAGACTGAGCCACCCATTCTCTCTCACTTCGGTAGTTCTACTTTCGTCACCGTTTTCTCCTTCTAACGAATTATCCTGACATTCCGCCGGAGCACATGGGAGCGCCGCAGGAATCCAGGGATGGAGCGACTGACGGACTAAAGAGCCTGTTGAGTGCTTTCCATAGACACGCGTCCAGCAGATATCGGATGCTCACCCGGAGGTCGGCGAGTAGGCCGCAAATTGGCAGGTTTGTGAGCCATAAACGACCTCGATCCAAGTCCACCAGTCCTCTGAGTTCGTGGAGTACTAGTTACTGCACTATGTAGATCCCGCACCATATCCAAAATCCTCGCTGCCCCGCCGTCATTGGGATTTCTATCCTCACCGACGGCTCTCGCTCTAGTTGTGGACCTGCTAGCAACTGGAGTGCCAGCCCCAGACTGACCCCTTGTTATACTTGGAGGCGGCGTACTCCACGGAAGTAGTGTGGGTAAGCCCTCACTGATCCCCTCTTCGTCCAGGACATCACTGACAGAGACTTCGGGGTCGATATCCACAATGGCCTCGTCGTCGCCCATTAAACCTTCTTTCTTGGCAACATGGACGAGTAGGCCACCGACGTACACACACTCGTCCCATTCGCCTCGAGCGAGCTTGCGCGGATCGACTTGTGATAGGTCCACACCAAGTACATCGTTCCCCAACACTCCGAGAAAGATCTTGACGGCCTCGACTTTTGTTTGGGGTGTATGTGCCTCTCGCACGCCTGGTGGGAGGGGCAAGCGGGATTCGAGAGTGCTTTCGAGGATGGCCAGGAGAAGGGTGGGGGTTAGGTCGAGAGGACTGGCGAGACTGATGGGAATACCCAATGACGTTAGGAGATCGTTCAATGAGGAGACGAGCGCAGAGGTGCTTTCTACAATAACGCAGGCGCTGCGTGAGACGTCCTCCTCGTGGACGGAGAGAAACAACGAACCATCGAGCACGCTATTCATTACGACGGGTGTTCATATAGGTGCCCAGCGCGAGACGTCCGCCACTCGCTGGAGATGGTCAAAGTCAAAAGCAAGGCGCAAAGCAGTTTGTCAATATCAGAGTGTTCATATGAATTCCGAGATATGAGATAGACCCTTCATACAATGATTCCCAAAAAGCATAAAATTTATCCAGATACCTTCACTGTCCGATCCGTTCCTGCAAACCCTCGACACGAGCGAACAACTCTCTCAACGCCTCCTCAGCCGCTACGAGGTTCCCGTATATGGCGATGAGATGTTTCACCTTTTCTTGGTCCACAGGTTTGTTTCTTCCTTCAAGCTCTCGCTTGTATCGGTTATCTTCTCTTTCAAGCGCAGCAGTCACCAAATCTTTCGCCACCTTCGAACTGAATTCGATCGTTCCAATAAGGCTCTTCTCTCCTTCCTCTTTGAGACTTCTGATCCAGGGGTCTACAATCTCGTCCCTGTATCGGTCGTGGATGACATCCATCCTGAGGTGATACGCTCGAGAATGGACCTTCCATGGCCAGATGGGGAGACCGAACACAAAGGGCACAGTAGCGAGCATCGTGATCGGTGCGCGAAGCATGAAGCCTAGTCCGTCGATGCTTCGCTGGATGGCTGGCTCTGCATCGTCCCCCTGATCGGGCTCAGATTCACTGTTGCTCGTGATAGGACGGCCAGGACCTAGCCATGGGCGGGCAAGCTTCTCTTCTATGTCACGGAAGGCGGTCTGTGCCGTGTGGCGGATGCCCGTCGTCTTGATCACGCTGCGGATTTGCTGGAATGCAACTTTACGGATATATACGGACTGGGATTCGAGGTCACCTAAAGGATATCAATACACCCATGTCACATCATTCGGTCCAGAAATTCATGTACCAACAATCTCCTCACGAAGTTTAGGCTGAAGCTTGGGATGCAGAAACTTGATTGCATCCCGCAGAGCCTTGAAACGCTTGTCCTTTGCTGTCTCAGCCAGCTTTCGGATAGCCGCCACATACTCCGACTTGAGAGTATTCAAGGCTGAGTGGAGCTCTCGCTGACTTAACCGCAGGAACTCTTCGGCATGCGCGACAGTCTTCACAGTCAGTACCTTAACGCCCTATAACCCTCCTGTTTGAGTACACCTTGTCAAAGCGGGATGTCCCTCCACACTTACTCCTTTTTCGCCTGCAGAGGCACCTCGGGGTCCACGACCCAGGTCCCCGTCCTCTGACTGAATGGCTCCGAGTCTCCAGTCTTGCAATGTCTTCTCAATTGCCTGCCCAATGAGTCCATCTGCTTTCTGCGAGATTATTGACGACGCCTTTTCGAGCAGCAGGCGGTTCTCTTGGATCTGCATATGCTCCTCTCGTTTCCAAGTATCCAACACGGCCTGGAATTCTTCGCGCGCTCGATCATACCCCTTTTTTGCGGAGTTGTAGTCGTCTTTGGTTCGTCTTGCCTCAAGGAGCTTTCGTCTGAAGGACTAAGTCAAATAAAGTTAGGTTATAGCAGAAACAGGGCGTACTCTTGAACGTCACTCATTTCCCATAACAGTCTGACGATTGTATCTACCTCTCCAATGAGCACATTGATTCGAGCGCTGTCGACCATTTCTTTGGTCAGCTTTTGGATGGCCCTGGGAAGACCACTGGCATGGAGTTCCTCTTGGAGTTGGTCCTGCCATGTCCGAATGGAGAACCGGCCATAAGTAGATTCTGGGTCTCCCACCCCTAATATTTTGGCGGCGCACTGGATGGTTGTTCAGTGCAGGCTGTTGAGAATAGTGGTCCACGTACATGATAACCCACAGCCTCCTTATTCCAGATGGCCTCAAACGGAGGCTTGGTCATACTAGACTTGTCGAGCAAATCCCTCGCACTTAGACCCATAAGGGAGGAGCAAGGGATCACACGATTGGTGTTCAAAACACCTTTCGGCCAGAATGTTTTTGTCACAGTCTTCAGTTGCTCATCCACATTGTCCTGCGGGACTCGGCCCAAGTGAGTGCAAACAACCGTGCTCGCCCTACCATTGAACTCGTTCGCGACCAGTTCAGGGAGACGTTTCCAGTCACTATGTGGGATCTCCTTGAACGACACAATCGGTACGATCACGTTTGAGTCAGATGCCACGAGGCGGAGGAGCGATTCCAAATTGAACTTGGGAAAGAAGGTCAGACGTGCTCATGTGGCAAAAACGGAACCTCACATCACGGAAACCTTCACCGATAGCCTGGTGGCGATTTCAGTCACAGCTAAAGTGGTGTGCTTACATTCAGAGATACTCACTGGTAAGTCGATCCACTAAATATCAGGATCAGCAACTGGCAAAGACCATAAGGGTATTGCGACCAACCTCGTAAATACCATCCATTTTGTGACCACGCAGTGAGTTGAATTCGACCATGAGCAACGGCCAGTCGATCTCGCTCATATCAAACTTGAGGTCGAATCGTTGGCACAATCGGACGATATCGTTCAACTGACCTAGCTGAAAATACCATTCAGTTGAAAAAGGACTATCCAGCAGGACATGAAGCTCACCAAGATCTTCACGTTCTGCTCCCCAGTCGCCATTTGAGGCAATTTAAACCCAAGCGTCTCAAACTTCAGCAGGTTATCGCGAGTAGCAGCATGGAGGTCGATCCACTGGCTGTGTATCGTCCTGAGTATAACTTCTTCTTCCGAAGGTTCGGATGGGGTGTCAGAGGGCAGTGCTTCGAACATATGCCCCTGAGGCGGTTGGTAGGTCTGCATCTTCCGGCCGTACTGATGGTCCTGGAGCTCCTTCAACGCGACGAGGAATGGTCCGGCCTGGAATTGCAGTTCGGGGACTGTCTGGCCTTCGACGTGGCGAATCCGGCATGGCCAAGCTGTAGAAGGGAGCTCTGCAGTGATACTCAGTATAGGGTATGGCGTGCGAGAATTAGCAGACTCACCATCGGATGGGAGAATTGCACGGCCCATGAGCGCATTCAAGAACATCGACTTGCCGGCCTTGACCGTTCCGCAGAACGCAATTACGAAGCGTTTCCTTTTCGAGCGTACAATTGCCTCTTGCAACACCCTTTCCAGCTCCTCTACTGCCCTCTCGAACTCTGGTCGCTCAGGATCGTCGGAGTAGACACTGTGCCCCTTTAGTTGTCGTACTGTACCGCTCCATAGGAGCTCCAATAGCGAAGTTTGCAAGGCGTTAATGTCCCGAACCTCCATATTGCACCTGCGGATGCGGTCGTCCACCCACGCTCTGCCAATTCGTCGAGCTAGCTGCTCGTGTCGAGTGGCGGTCTCGTGATTGTGGTTGAGGATCGCAAATGTAGGTAGATTGACTCGACTATCTCCTTCTGGTGAGACGGCAAAAGGATGGACATGAAAAGCGTGGAGAACGGAATCGAGGGCCTGCCCGACGCGGTCCTGAAGATTGCCGATGTCATCGACAGTGGAACGGCGACCAGTCCACTGCTGAGCGACCACATAAAGATTCCATAGAAGTTTGAATGCACGTTCGTTATTCTGTTGGCACACATAGATTTCGTAGGTCGCGTCTCTGAGGTCGCCGATGAGCTCATAACGATGTCCTGGAAGAAAGCTGGCCTTGAGGAGGTTGAGTACAAAGGTAAGAGCTCTCCTAGGTTTCATGCTCCCGGCGACTTCCTGGCGATTTCCCGCTGGGTTCTCCTCAAGCAGTAGCCGCGTAGCCTTGAGTGCTCTTTCAAGGCTTTCCATTGCCTCCTTTCCGTCCGTTCTGTGATATTGTAGATCATTAACTTTGTGAACATATGAGCTTGAGCGCAACCCCATCACACACCGTTTGATAAAGCGTGCATACGCAGAGCGCCCTTCAAGATCGGTATCGCTCTCTATGGCATTCAGGAGGACCTTGTACACCAATGTATCGGACTTTAGGCTCTCGGCCCCCTTGCGGAGCTCCTTCAGAGCTTGTCGTTCCTCAGATTCGAGCTCGATCGCCTTGTCGACTGCCTGACACACTGCCATGGCTGCTGTGCCAACGAACTGCAGAATGATAAGGAGCACTCCTGGATCCGAGTGATTGGTCGAAGGGAGGGGTGGTGGTGTCGAAAGAACCGGTCTGGGCTGTAAGGTTTGGCTAGGAGGGAGGGGAGTAGTCACTGAATGTTCGTTGTAGAGAGATACAACCTTGGCTGAGGCAGGTTTATCTATAGAGGGAGGGTGAGTTGCGTCATCTGAGTTTGACGGTCCCGATTCTTCGACCAGCACTAGGGTAGGAGTCACTTGGTTTTCCTCCAAAACTTTGGCAGTATCAGTTGTTGAGGCGTCCTATGCACCATGGTTTCAGTCAAAGTCGAATGCTTACTCAACCCAACACGCACACTTGAATCATCCTCAGAAGTGGCATCCTGACCTTCATCGTCTGACAGGGCGTGAGCACTGATTGGCAGAGGAAGACGGTCAGCTCGTATAGCCTGTTCCTGCAGCCACTGAATTGGATCATTTGAATCGTCCACGAGCTCTCCATCATCCTCAGCATAAAGGGCAAAAATTTCTGCGATTTGGCTAGAGATGGATGCGACGCTGCGACGAGTCGAAACAGACGCCAAGCTTTCGACGCTCGCATTCCCTGGAATGGTACGGAAGCTCTGCATGGTGTAGAGCCGCCAGAGGTGTTGAAATGCGCTTTCTGTCTCCTCTCGGTGCCTTGTAACTTCAAATTGGAGTTCATCGACAGCGTCAATGGCATCGCTGATCGCTGATTGGGAGAGATTGTGCTTGAAGACGGCCTGGATGAATACAAACGATCTTCGATTACTAGGCAGGGCATTGTGGGGGACGATGGGATCGGAGTCTTCATTGTTGAACCATTGCTCAACCCATTCTTGGGTGGCCTCCAGCGCCTTTGTCAGCTGCTGTAGTGCGATGATACATTCCGTACTGGTTAGTCGAAGTGAGCTCATCTGGCGTCAATGGAGCGACCTTGAACAAAACGCACTTTCTGCACATCCTCTTCACGATCTTATCCTTGGAGTTTCCTAGCAAGGTGTTAAGGACAGTTTGCATACTCGCAGTTCCGTTAATTGTCTTCTCGAGCTCGCGTCGCAGATTCCTAACGACCCGCTTCTGAGTAGCATGAGCAGTGACGGTCTTTTCCACCATGCCCATCGCTCCAGATGTAACCTGTAGGACAAAACCCACCACAGATAGCACACCCGTTGCGAGGCTGAGTGGATCGCCCATCGTGCGGCAGTGGTGAGGTCAAAAGGTGTGAGGGGGAACCACGCACACCGGTTATCTGATCGGGCGTAAACATGACTGAAGACAGTTCCAAGTCTATTGCTCCCAGTAGTGCCATGTATTTGTTAGGGGTCGTGAATCTAGGTTATAGTTGAAAGCTATTGGGGGCGAAAGGGAAGAGCGCGGGTCTTTCAATCCAGAGGTTTGTTCAAGTACGCTTGACATTGTCACGTTGGACTTGGCAGAAAATGAATGAGGGAGTCCCAAAGAGATCAGATATGCCGTTCCCGGGTAAGGAAAGGTCCAACAAGCGTGAAATGAAACAATTAGGAGCGAGGACATGCAGAAGTAATATAAATGGTAAAACATGAATTCTGGCAATATCCAGGACTTACTGAACAGTAGAGTGGTCACTATTGGGCTCACCATGTACCATTTATCCGTCACTTTGCAATGGTAATCACTTCGGCCCATAGCCAGCTGTCAAGATTGTTTTGGGCAAGGTCTCTCTGGTGTATATGGAGAACGGTGGACTACATATTTGCCCTAATGCGAATGGCAACGGGTTGGCGAAAGAATCCGGTCCGGTCAAGAAGTAGAGTCGATTATTTGCAGCCCATGTGACTCTGCCACCGACCTTGACCAAATTTTTTCTTCCACTTCCTTAGCCTCTACATTTTCCAGTGCCATCTGGTCGAGAAACCTCCATCCTCATCTCTCGCTCTACCATCCGGTGAACGCCCCAGTGGATAACGCGATAAACACGGGGTTCCTAGTATCGTGGGTTTGGTGGACACATTCTAAACCTAAAGGCGTGCTCTTCTGACTTCCCAGCTCGTCAAATGCGCCGATACCTTGGCAGTATCAACGCCGCTGATATTTCCGGTACGTTTGTCTCAGTCTATTGCCCAGATACAATTGTGGTATCACATTCAAGCCCTTTTTCATCTTCGATGTGTA
>Ga0307515_10010322_pt1 | contig 17909 bp, 23 predicted proteins | sample 17_EM_MG_FD_194513 | JGI IMG/M metagenome (GOLD analysis project Ga0307515, IMG submission 194513) | Populus trichocarpa ectomycorrhiza microbial communities from riparian zone in the Pacific Northwest, United States - 17_EM | ecosystem: Host-associated > Plants > Roots > Unclassified | place... | reverse complement strand
AAGGGGCGAAGACAATCTCAGGTTTTGAATTCGGAGTGGGACAGTACGTACTCCTGCGTAGGATGCACCGTGAAAGTCAGGTGACTTAAGGTGAAGAGTGGGGGGAGGCACGGCGCCCGAAAATTTGTCCTGAATAGGAGGGGCCGCCCGCAGTACCTGTTCTCCCATAAGATGGCGAGAGCCGGTACAGTACTATTATACCCCATAGTCACGCTGGAGAAACGAAAAGAGTTCTTTGGGGTGTGGCACGGGAAGTACTCGCTTGGAGAACAGAATTGGAGCAAAGCTCGGGATCATTGTCCCCTGCGTCGGGAACTACGCAGACGATGAGTCGATGAGTGGCCCTGTGGAAAATGTTCGTTGCATACCTAAAATCAGCGCCGATCCCTGGATGTTCCCGAGGTGGCCGGCCTTCAACTGCGGTGGGTTGAAAGTATCTCCAGCATCAGGGAGACAGACGTGGAAGCGTAATGATAAGCTTAGAATGCAACGGCAAGTGAGACGTCTTCGGAAGAACGTCTGATGGAGGCTTTATGACCAAAACAGGTTTTAAGCCGGTGTCTGAGCTGCCTGTAATAGCGCACGGCGCTCACAAGAGGTGAAGAGAAGGAGGGCCCCAGACCGTACTGCTTAGTTCAAATACGCACCGACGCTGGGCTGCACGCCGGGTAGTTTATCGCGTACTCGAAGCAAAAAAGCGTCGCCCACACGATAGGACGCCGAACTGACAGACTGCAGAGCCCAGGACGGACAGGTCACTGCCCTGCTAACCAGGGTAAACATGATCGCGTTCGGTGACTGGGTTCTCAAACGCGTTGGGTGCTGTTGCTGCCTTGCAGACGTGTCACGGTCATCGATCAGATGCGGTTGGATCCAGCAGAGGATCGAGGAAGGGCAAACTCCCCAACCCACGTGGTCTGCGCAAGATCGCTGCAAGCCTCTTTTTGTGAAAACGACCAAGACCGGCTGCCCGGCCACCGCTCTCGCATTCTTGTGGTCATTGATTCTACAGGTCAAACGTGCCCTACCGACTGTTTGGGCCAGATCAGCTGTTATCTGTTATCAAAGGGCACGTCGAGGGGAAGATGCAGTACCAAATTGGACGAACGAGGGAATGATCAAGAAGGGGACATACCGTAGCTCTGTCGGGAAGCTCCCTCAGCCACCAGCTACTCTCCGGGATCCGGGTCATAGACGTCCGCCTTGCCATCAAGAAGAAGGGCAAGAGAATTTGAAGCCAACAGAAGAGATTGGAAGCAAATCGAAGCGCTGAGAGCCAGATACAACAGAGATGGAGATCCACGACGGTTTGGTGGCGTAGGTAGGAGAGGTGGAGAGAGAGAAGGTCTATGCGTCGTGCGGGAGTTTTGTTATTGAAGCAGGTGGCTGTAACGGAATAAAAGAGTGAGACCTAGATGTCACGGGAACTTGATCTGTTGCGCTCACCCCCCGGGACGACTATCTGCATATATGCGCACAGACTCTGTCTAAATCTGAGGACCGAGCCCCAATTCTCATGCGGCGTGCTACAGAAAGATTTTTTCCGGGCGGGTGATTCGACTCCTGGTGACGGGGCTGAGAGGGATCTCATTGCTTGCCGTTCAAGCTCGAGAAGTTAGGTCCAAAAGTGAAGGGCATAGGTGCCGAAGTAAAGCGATTTAAGAGATAGTCAACCCTTGGACTCACCACTTGCTTCGCAGCGCCCCAATCAATGGAGGAGGTCGTTCAGTCACTCGTAGACGATGGACTCGTTCACTGTAATAGGATTGGCTCCTCCAACTGTACGTACTCTGGTGTCTAGAGGCTCAGAGAGGCATACATATTCTGCGTTGGCCAGTCCTTTGGAGCCACATCAGAATTCGGGAGAAGGAACGGACTGCAGTGTTGGTAAAGGAGGCTGCGACCCTCAGGACGAGTGATCGTCCCACCATGTTCTTGGATTACGCTAACTCTCGACCACAGATAATCATCCTTGCCCAAGAGCCACGTCCTATCGAGCAGTCAAGTCACTGTCTAAGACCTTCGCGCTTACTTGGAGATTGGCGATGACTGCGAGGACCTTTGTTGGACCATCTGACTCCCTTGACGCGATAGTGAAGTCATGGGCTTGCCTCTCTTGTACTTCAATCACCCCCCTCTATGCTTGCACAGACGGCCCTCCAATCTGGGATACTTTTTGGCCTCTGGACCGGCCGATTCATTCGCGTGCTCTTCGGCAGCCGACAGAAGATGACCAAATGAGCGCTCTTCAAGCCAAGACTCGGAACCCATATCACGTATCTATTACCAAACCCGAGGCCTAGCCGAAATGACATCCCACAATTGTCACCGCTTCTGGTGTTTTGCCCTCCGCCTACATAATCCAGGCTGGTCTACCCCCATCCTTTGATCCACCCCCGATATATCTCCAGGTCTATTCATTGCGCTTTTGAAACCCCGGTTACCAACTCGCATAGCTGCTAGCAATGAGGTGGTACAAGGGCTTTCGGGTCATTCACGCGCGCGCACGTGCGTACAGTTGACAGGACCCTAGCTGGAGGGGCAAGAGCATATTTTATACGGTCGCACCGGGCTCGATCCACAGGAGCGTGACTCCGCTCGAGGTTTTCCGTAACCGCAATCGTTTCCTCAACAGTACAAAACACAGATATTGGTTTGTTTTCATTCTCCGACCGCCTGGCAGCCCAAGCTGAGAGGTTCTCGGTTTTAAATAAGGGGGGGCTCGTTTGTCGGATTTTGTGTCTCGACGTCAGAGCCATCCCACAGGGTAGGGATGGGGAAGTGATCGTGTGAAAACACTGCGATTGTTCACGGTGCTATCAGACCTCGTGTAAGGCGAACGGTCGAGGTGTGGCCACCTTGCCCTGGGCAACGCGCCCCATGTTATAAAATCTTCACAACTCGTTCCCAGTACCTCCACCGTCTCCAAACCATTGATACTCCATCTGGCATCCAACCTTCCCTCCCCCACACCTGTGCACTATGGCCGCGATTGCCTTAGAGTCTTATCGAGCTGATTTGCAGCCCCAAATGGTTTACCAGTCTCCGACCACCAGACCACTGGCCAACCTTCCCCGGCGAAAGCCAATCTTCCGGCAGCCCTTTGACGTTCCTCCTCCGCCATCCACCTACGAAGCGTTCAAAGAGGTCGAATCGAAACCCACCCCGGATCGATGCCGTGGTATGGTCGTACCGGGCCTTTACGTCGCGTACAAGACCGAGGCAGAAAACAGATTAGTCGTCATGGAAGACGGGAAACGGTACACGCACGCGATAACCGTTTTCCACAGCGACGACCGAACGAGTCGACTCACCACACATCCATTACCCGATGGCCCGAGTATCGACGTTCTACATCTCGCCGTGCCGAGTCTAGGTGGAGCCGGGAGAGTTGGCTTGGGTTTGACACCCGAGCAACTCGAATCCGCAATCGAATTCCTCTCGACTGCACCCCCCACGGATGACGCAGCACGAACGTTGATAACATGCCCGGCGGACCATCAAACGGACGTCATGTGTATCGTTTCCGCGCACCTCAGCTCCATTATAGAAGAGGACGTGGAAGACATCCTGAAAGTCATAGACATGGTGGAAGAGTTGCACAGCGCGTGGAAAGGGGAGGTGAACGGGGACGAGGTAGACGTTATACGAGAGGTTGTTTCGAAGATGTCTTATACACCGGCCTAGATCTTCATAGATGATGATTTTGTTTCGATAGATTTCGATAGATGAACGGTTCCACGTGTACATAGCCCTACGTACACTGCGATAATCTGCGCTTTACCTACGCTGGAGCCCGCCGTGGGAAAAGCGATCGATCTCTCCCGAGCGATGCTCCGCTCGCGACGAACTCCGTGTCAGCGGCTATAAAGCCCAGGCTGTAAACTGCGCGAGACTTCACAACCGGATGGTCATGGCCAGCTCTAGTCGCGTCCTCACGCGTTGTTACGCAACCCACTCTGCCGCACGCTTGGCCAGAAGGTACTGGGCCACGTTAACCAATGGCATGCAACTAATAAGCTTCAAGCCCAACAGGTGACTAGTCTAGAATCTTGCATTCATTTCATTCTCTCTCAATCACCTATTCAGCCATCGTCATGCTGAATATGGGGGGTCCGGCCACGGTAATCCGCCTCACATGACACGTCTCCCCGGCACTCACCTCCCCCTAGGTCGAACAGACCGGACCATTCCTGAAGAACCTCTTCTCGGACCGCGACCTGATTCCTTTACCATTCCAGTCGCTTCTCGCGCCTTGGATTGCTCGGAGAAGAACCCCAAAAATTGAGCAGCAATACCGTGATATTGGTGGAGGCTCGCCCATCTTACGGTATACGCAGCAGCAGGGTCAGGGAATGATCTCCCTGCTAGACGAGCTCCATCCGGAAACGGCACCCCATAAATTTTACGTCGCCTTTCGATACACGCATCCCCTGACAGGAGAAATGGCGGTGGAAATGAAGAGAGACGGCATCAAACGAGCGGTCGCATTCACCCAATACCCTCAATACAGCTGCAGCACTACTGGAAGTAGTTTGAATGAGCTCTACAGAAGGGGTAATGCGGGGGAAATAGGGGATGTCGAATGGAGCGTCATAGATAGATGGGGCACTCATCCTGGCTTCATTGAGGTGCGAATCACCATTCTATTTCTTTTCATCCATTGGCTCACCTCCGTAACTTTCTCAGGCCGTATCCCAAAGGGTCAGGTCTGCCTTGAACAAATTTTCAGCTGAGGATCGATCGGAAGCCGTGATATTGTTCTCGGCCCATTCTCTGCCCATGTCGATTGTGAACAGGGGCGATCCCTACGTGTTGGAGGTTTCCGCTTCTGTGTCTGCTGTCATGGAACACCTTGGTCACTCGAATCCCTACCGACTCGTGTGGCAATCACAGGTCGGACCTGCGACTTGGATGGGTCCCCAGACGAACGATGCCCTCAGGGGGTTAGCTCGCCTGGGAAAGAAGAAGGTCGTGCTAGTCCCGATTGCGTTCACGAGCGACCACATCGAGACATTATACGAGCTGGACATCGAGTACGGAAAAGAGGCCAAAGAGGTGAGTCGTGAATTCATGATCTCATCTGTGTACGTTGTACTGATACGGACCATCTAGCTTGGTCTGGATGTTGTCCGCGCCGAGTCCCTTAATGATTCGCCTGTTTTCATCCGGGCATTGGCAGATATGGTTTCGCAGCATTTGAGGGACTATAGATCCGGCAAGATAGGTCCTACCGGTATTCAAATGGGGTTGCGGTGTCCAGGGTGCACCAACGCGACCTGTGATGCCCAAAAAAGATGGTTCGCTTCATAGATACAATACAGATACTGTGTGAGATGTTCGCCGTTCGCGTTCGCGTTTTTTCGAGCGGCCTTTTGTGTTTTGTAATTGTGGACCGAAAGTGAGACCATCCAACTCTAACTTATAGTGGCTATTTCAACCCCGACAACTCTCTAGTCCCCTCTCTCCAACCCTCCTACCTCGCCACAATGTCCGCCACAGTTGTGTCTGCCCCGGGAAAGGTCCTCCTGGCTGGCGGATATCTTATTCTCGACCCCAAATACTCCGGTATTGTGGTATCGACCTCCTCCAGATTTTATTCTGTCGTATCTCCTGCATCTACCCCTGGGGTAATCATCGTGAATTCACCACAGTTCACCAACGCCGTATGGAAGTACTCTGTTAGACCTAATGGCATGATAGAGGCAGAGTATGTCACAGAGGGTACAGGTCACCGGTTCACCGTCTAATCGGACTCTCACAGCCCGTCGACCATCGACGCGAACAAATTCGTCCATCTCGCGTTAAAAAATACTCTGACTCTTTCCGCCGAGCTGAAAGGCCCAGGGGTCGTCGATGCTCTGTTAAAGGGCGGCCTCCAGATTCATATACTTGGAGGCAATGATTTCTATTCACAGAGGATTACGGTACGGTCGTGGCATCTGCCGGTTCGCGCCTGATAAGATATTGATGACTTCAATTGTTAGCTCGAGAGAAGTGGTTTATCGCCTACCCTCGAGAATCTGACCAAGATCCCGCCCTTTGCCCCTCTCAACGTCCCGATCTCGCAGGTTAACAAGACCGGCCTCGGATCCTCCGCCGCCCTGATAACTTCCCTCGCTGCCGCGCTCCTGGTTCATTTCGGTGTCATCACCCGCGAGTCCATCATCGGGGATGGGGATAGGGATTCTCGCAGACTCGCTCACAACCTCGCCCAGTTCGTTCATTGCCTGGCACAAGGGAAGGTCGGGAGCGGGTTCGACGTTTCTGCCGCCGTGTTCGGGAGCCAAGTGTATACTAGATTCGACCCCAAGGTCATACAACCGCTATTAGACGGCCAGGTAATTCCCACACGCCGAAACTTGCCCATAATCGTGCTGATGCAGGCCCCCGGTTTGCTAAGGTGGAAGAACTGTCCCGGACCTTGGCCCCAACGAATTCTGCGTGGACGCAGAAGGTTTTGCCATTGAAGCTACCCCCTTACACCCGGTTGCTTCTCGCAGACGTGGCGGCTGGAAGCGACACCCCTTCGCTAGTCGGCAACGTTTTGAAATGGAGAAAGGAGAACCCCGAGGCTGCTAACGATTTGTGGACCTCACTAGATGGGGAAAACAATGAGTTCGGAAGGATCTTGAGCAGTTTGTCCGTCGAGCAGGAGAAAAACGCGGCCGTCTATGAGGAAGTGGCCAATTACTTGTCTTCGATGCAGCAAATCCAGGTTCGTGGTTATCATTTCTCTCACATCGTTGCAGATCCTTCATACATTCAAATCCGCCACAGTGGGGAGCCAATCCGGAGTTGCCAGGAGAACAACAATCACTTATCGATTGTTTCGTAAGACTGCGCACTGTATCTGAGGTTCGCGTCTTCGTCTCATGGCATAAGGTTTGTTCTATTGATCTGGGATTTCCGCACAGAACATTCGGGCAAAAATGCGTAAGATGGGAAAGGCTTCTGGGGTTGCAATAGAACCCCCCCAGCAAACGCAATTATTAGACGAATGTCTTGCTGTCACGGGTGTGATCGCGGGGGGTGTTCCAGGAGGTGCCTAACTTCGCCCCACTACGCCCTCGTCTTATCGCGTTTTCACTCACTCGCGTTTCTCAGCCGGAGGTTACGACGCCGTTTGGCTGCTTGTCTTCGATCCTCCCAAGAAGCACGAAAAAATCCTCACTCCGGTTGCATGCGTTGAAATCCTGTGGGGTCGCCGTAAGGAGAAAGATGTCACACCCTTGTCTGCGGCGGAGAGCACCATGAAGGGTATTCAGGTAGAAGGGTTGGGGGAGGTCCCAGGCCTCCAGCAGGCGATCTCCGCTGCCAGGAATTGACTGGCACCCCTTGCAGATCGTGTTCAGCGTCCGCAGCAGTCATAACTTCCTTGTACTAGCAATTGTAGCATCACTTCCATCGGATGGATTAGCACGTTGGTTCTAACTCGTATAGTCATATATCTGTTTGTTTTGAGGTCCGGGTCGAATCGAGTTCCAGTTCCGAGTTCAAGTTGTGGCCGCGGGTGCGGATCCCGGTCGGTCACGTGTTGAGTCAACAATCCTCGGTTCCGATAGCCAAAGTCTCAGTCTGCACCCTGACCTCTGGTTGTCTCAGACAATAAATGTCCACGGCGCAAAGGAGCGAAGAAGAAACCGCGCGCTATACCAGAAGGATATCTCTCAAAACTCTCAATATCTCCAAGCCTGCAGATGGTACAGTCATTTATTGTCCCGTCCGGCCCACATACATTTCGCATCCGGCTCTATACGAGACAACGGAACTAATTTGCTTTTATCAACAGGCTCCAATAAGCATCTGGATTCATCTCTGAGGCGACACAACGCGTTCATCAAGAAGGTTCGGCAAAGCGTTGGTGCGGAAAACCGGGATCAACTGCTCAAGGACATTGAGACCCTCTTGCTCGAGAAGCATGTCGACGAGCTGGATGGTGCCGTCCTGGAAGGTATTTCGAGGTGCAAGTCTGAGAGGGACGTTTGGAGTGCTGTCGAGGTTTGTTTTTACTGTCCCTCCTATTGTCCTACCGTCCGTCTCACGCGAAGAATGGGTGTTGCTGGTTTGTAGATAATCAGTGCGATTCATCGTCGGTTCCCGACGTCTTTTACGCCGAGCGCTGTGGATTCGTTATCTGCGGCGCTGGCTGTACCGCCTCGAGCTTCTCTTGCTAGCCTTCCCCCAGAACAGCGCGAGAAGGAGGACGCGGCGAGAGTCGCCAGGCAGCGCCCAATTCTTCGTGTGTGTTCGGAGTTAGCTCTCGTTGGGATCATTAGGGATGCCCCGGGCAGGAGTGGAGGAGAGTGGATGATGAAGGTGCTTAAGGAGTTGGTACGCTTTCCCTGCTCCCGAGGCAGACACCTACGGAAACTGACCTGTGGCGTGATGGAAACTCAGTTATCCGGCGATCCTTCGCTTTCCTCCCTGCCACTCTTGACTACTTTTCTCAAGTCCTACTCTCGGCCATACTTGGGAATCACCCCACCACAGTTTTCAAAAGTCGCTACCGACGGGCATCCGACCGAAAATGGGACCAAAGACACTGAAAAGGAAACATCAGAAACGGAAGAACTTGTCGAGAAAGAGATTAGGGATCGATTCAAGAAGATGTGCGAGGGGTACTTCCAGAACGTCTCCAAGAAGTTGGTCATTGAGCATAATGTATGTGGAATCAGGGTGTCTCTGACGCATACTATACTCATTATTAAATTGCTAGCGACTACAAGAGCAGGATCGTCGGAACCATGAAGCATATATTCGGTCCGGAGAGATTTTTGAGGACCGTCAACAAGCTTATGAGAAGATGACCAAGGGTTACGAGAAGCTGTTGTCCAACTGCCAGAGGTAGGTCTGTCACGTGGGGCGATGGGTGAACCGCTCGATAATGTCTTTGCCAACCACAGTTTATCGGAACTCTTGTACCTTTCTATGCCAAACCTCCCATCTGCCTCCCAAAAGTCCGAGTCGATCATGATCGGCAGCAACGCAGGGAAAGACTTTGGAGAGGATGGCGAACTTGTTATGTCGACTGGTGGGAAGTGGGAAGATGAGGAGGAACGAAGGTTCTTCGAGGATATTCAGGACCTTCGTGAATACGCCCCCAAGGGCATGTTGGGCCTGGAGGACGGAGAGGATAAGACAAGTCCAGAGGAAGAAGAAAAGAAACTAGAAGAGGATCTCAAGGTTGATATGGAGAAACTTGATGAGGAGCTGGCCGGTTTGGAGAACAAGGTCGCAAACGGGGTTACAGAGGAGGCGAGTACAAACGGTGAAATCTCAGACGAGGAGGACAAGTAAGTCCTCTCCTAAGTCACCACTTTTCTCGTGTTCGATACTTTCCCTAGTGTCCCGACGCCGACTCCCGGGTCACCCAAGACAGACACAGCTACGAGTCCTCAGATGGCCCCGCAGGGTCCATCTCAAAGCCTGACGGCGCTGCTCACCAGGCTCCCCGATGCCACGAACCGCACGCTGATTGATCAAGCTGCTGTTGACTTCGCTTTCCTGAACTCCAAGGCTGCGAGGAAGCGGTTGGCCAAGGTTTCTTCGTTTTCTGTCGCAACTCCAGATTGCTTCTGACTCCATTTGGAACTCCAGTTCTTTACACAAATCCCGAAAAATCGGAACGATGTCTTGCCCTACTATTCTAGGTTCGTCGCCACGTTGAACAAATACATGCCCGACGTTGGCGAGGATGTGGTCAAATACGTGGGTCGTGTCTCATCACACGGTTTCTTGTTGATGACGGCGCCAATTATCAGCTCAGCGACGAGTTCAAGTACTTGCAGCGTAAGAAAAACGTCAAAGAATTAACCGAATCCAGAATGAAGGTAGGTGGGGTGTCAAGTTCCTCCATCGATCAACTGACGATCACCATGGGATCGCAGAATATTGTGTTCCTGTCGAACCTCACTAAATTTGGAGTCGTTCCTCCACATTTGATCCTCTACGTCTTCAAGGTCTGCCTGGACAACTTCACAGGGTCCAATGTTGAAAACGTTGCGTGGTTGCTCGAAGGGTGTGGCCGATACCTACTTCGGAGCGATGCTACCCATGAACCCTTTGCGAAGATGGTGAGGATGAAAGCTATTCCGGTTTGCCCCAGTTACTGAGCCTGCTGCAGTTGGAGTTGATGAAGCGAAAGCAAGTCATGCAGCACTTCGACCAAAGGCAGACCCTTCTTTTGGAGAATGCTTATTATCAGGTAAAAAATGGTTAGTGTACTATTTGACATGCACCTCTTGACCTTTTCGCGTTAGTGCAATCCCCCGGATCGTGCACCTCGTGAAGAAAAACAGAGGACGGTTATGGAACTTTTCATCCGGCATCTCGTCTATGACGTCCTTTCCAAGCGCACAATTGACAAGGTTCTCAAACTTGTTCGGAAGCTCGACTGGAACGATGCAAGCACCCGATTGACACTGTACAAGGTTTTCACGAAGCCTTGGAAGCTCAACTACGGCAATGTCGGGTTAATGGCGATGCTTACGAACGACTTGAACCGATATCATCCGGAATTCGTTGTCTCTGTTGTTGATCAAGTCCTGGAAGATATCAGGAGGGGTTTGGAACAGAACGTGTACAGCACCAACCAACGAAGAGTCGCGACAGTCAAATATCTCGGGGAATTGTACAACTATCGTCTGCTAGGATCCGGGATCATTTTCGACATGCTGTGGTCGTTGGTCACGTTTGGTCACCGTAAGCATCCGCTCAGTCATATTCCGCGTGATGGCTTAACCTTTGATTTACAGCCGACGGCCGTCCCCTCCCTGGACAACCTTGCTCAATCGACATGCTCAACGATTTCTTTAGGATCAGGCTCGTTTGTGTCTTGTTGGACACCTGTGGAATGTGCTTCGATAGGGGATCCCAGAAGCGCAAGTTAGACAACTACCTGAACTTCTTCCAGGTACTTCCCTACTCACTCAACGTGGAAGTTCTCTAAGGCTTAAATTCCCGTAGATGTATGTGCTTTGCAAGGACCCTCTTCCCATGGACGTCGAGTTTATGTTGTATGATTCGTTGGAGGTGAGTTTCTGCATTACCCTATCCCCAGACCTTTCTGACGTGATTTCAAGGCTGTCCGTCCGAAACTGGTGATGTTCAAGACCTTCGAGGAGGCGGCTACCGCCGTCGACGAAATGTTTACTGTTGCGTTTCAGACGGCTGGTCGTACGTGACTCGATTTACCTGGTGCGGAACTCATTCCTGATTGTCTGCGCCTAGTTGTCACAGGTGACGACAGTGGAGACGACAGCGGAGACGAAGGCTCCGGGAGAGGAAGAGAGGAGGAGGAAGACGCGGACGAGACCGGTTCTCCGGTAGTGGGCCAGGTTGAGAAACATCTTACTCCGACTAATCCATATTTTCACTAGATCGACGAGAGGGCACCTTCTCCTGAGACCGTTTTGCTCAGGGGTTCTCAAGAGAACATGGGACCCTCTGCGGAAGCTGAAGCTGACTTCGAGAAAGAATTGGTGAAGATGATGACAGACACGTCCGTTGAATCGCGGAGGGTGGATCGGAAGACTGCCTTGGCACTCTGGGAGTCCGCAGCATTGCCAACTGGGCTGAAGAAAAAACGAGTCGGTAATTTCGAAGAAGATGGAGACACGTCTGCCTCTGCCGAGGAATCCGTGATGAACTTCACGCTTGTCACGAAGAAAGGCAAACAAGTAGGCTTCCGTTTTTTCACACCAGGCGCTGTTGTTACTCATCGTAAAACAACCTAGGCTCGTCAGATCGCCGTTCCTGCCGAATCCGCATTGGCTGTTCAGACACGTACAGCCCAAATGCAGGACAGGGTGGAACAACAACAGCTGAAACGACTGGTTTTAAACTACGAGAAACGCGAAGAAGCCGAAGAATTGAAGGGTGCGTCCCACCCGATCAAAGAGGGCTGTTTTAGCTCATTTTCATTAGCGTTGGAAGCACAAAGCAGGCCCATCAAGATCAGACTCGCGGGGTGACAACCTTCACTTTCGCACTTCAACAGAACGATCCATTGATCTACATCTTGGCCAATATCCTGCCGACCAAATGATGCACCCGTTCTCTGAGCGAGTGGATGCCCCCCGTCCGAGACTTGTTCACTCCGTGGAGTGCCCCGCCATGATCGTCGCCGCCAGTGCTTTGCATGGGTGGAAACAAAGGTACTGCGGAGCGGTACGTTCCATGGGAGACATTAAACCATCTGTTCATGAGCTGACAACGCGGTCTCATAGATCTTTTGGCGTGACCACGAGAGGACCTGCTTGATTTGTATCGAGATCCTTCTCCCCAGTCACACCCCAAAGCCCGTTCATCACGACTAAAATTACAACTGTATCCGATGTATGCTATGTTATAGCCCGCTCTTTTTCCCCTCCAATGATCAATAAGAAGAATGAAAATGTTCAGATAATTGTCCCAAGACCTGAAGCCAGCAATACGGATGTAATGTCAAGTCTAGGATGGTTCTGATATGCCTGTGGTTGTGCGCCTCATGGCAATGAGAGATCAGGTAGGGATGGCGGTTGGGAGGGAATAAATAGGTGGCCCCTCGGGATACGCTTGGCGCATCGCCGCCACTGTATCAGTTTTGTGGAGTGCGGCACGCAGTAAGGTGGGGGCAGGGGGCTGTAACTGAGGCAGGTAACCCGATCGCAAGCTAGTTAGATACCACATACTTCGGGCTGATAGGTAAGCATCCAAACACTCACATCCAACTCGGAAGTATCTACGGAGGCCATCTCAACGTCAACGTTCCGTTTCCGATATGGTAGGGATGGCACAACCTCTTCCAGCCCCCGGTTGTGGCACAGGCAATTTTTTCTTCGTAACCGGCGAAGCATCGCAAACGCCAGCACGATCATGATCAAAGCTGCGGCTGCTCCGGAAGCGCCTGATTGGAATGCAAGGGAAACCGTTTGAACACTCGATGGGACCCGAGAAGATAACTCCCTCACCTCCAATCGCACTGCCAAGGCTTCCAGCGCCTGAATCGGATTGCGGACTGCCGCTAGGTGAGAGGAGAGGCCCATATGCTCTGTTCGTATTTGGCTCAGCGGGTCGCGCAGACGTGGGATAAGAGATGAGGGAAAGAGCCAGGAGGGAACAGAGAAGCATGAGCGAGGGGACGAGAAAAAGAAGAAAAGGTGGGGCGTGATAAATGGCGTTGGGCGGTTTCGTGCGTCGTATCGTCGGCGTCATAGATAAACACACGCTAGTCAGCGAGATACGAGAAATTAAAGTCGTCCATCGAGCGATTATGAAAGAAAGTACGAGGTAACCGTATCTTAGCGACATATCTGGCCTGAAAATGCCGTGATTGCGATGATGGCTGTTGTGAGGATTACCTCGGGGTTCAGACCAAGAAGTGGCCGAAAGGACAGCCTCCAGATCCGACCTGAATGGGTTCCGCACGTAAGGGCGTGCGTTGTACGATGTGGGAGGCTGATACCGACGAGCTCGCAGCGGGAGCGTCGTGCTGGACTCTTGTGGGCGGACTCAGATTAAGCGCAGATGGTCCGCTCCTCGCCCACAACCGCTGATGCCCATGTTTGGCAGCGGAACAATCCGCTTGATCTTCCTGTGTGCCTGAACAATCACCTCCAGTATTGTGCCTGGCTATGAGCACAACCTGGGTCCAATTCTCGTGATCGATCGACATCGATATCGCCGTCCGTGTCAACTGTGAACTGCGCCCGTAATACGGCTTGGATTCCACTTGATTCGTGCTGCTTCCTGACCGAGCTATGCATATAAGTAACGATTTAGAGGCCTCCATCTTCCTGGAGCAGGGTGGTCGTATCCCGCCCCCTCGAAGCTCTCACAACCACCTTCCCAGACGCATCCCTTTCTGTCACCCACTGGAAGCCCAGAAGTCAGCAAAATGACGATGGAGACTGAAGGCGGTGGTCACACCAGCTCCCGGTTGCCTTGTTCCCACAACACCCAACTCGCCGGGAGCCCCCCTAGCCGCCTGTTTTCCCCTACGTGGATCTGGACTCGATCGACTGAAATACGAGAGGTAAGTTTAGATAGAAGGGGGTATTGGTCCGTTGGGGCACGGGACCAATGTGACACCAGATGTTCGTCCGATACTCCCAAGATCCCAAATACCTCGATCGTCTTCAAGGATGGGAACGCAGCCTCGGACAGGAGTGTGTCTACAAAACTCATTGGCTATTGCGGAGAATATAAATACTTGAGCACCCAACGCTGATCGGAGAACGGGAGGAAGGACCAACCAAGGAACCGTTGAAGGTATAGTTTATGTCGATCGAAATTTTCTCGAGATTGGGTGCCCGTTGGCCGAGATCACTGAGCTCCAGTTCGGAAAGCATCTCTCTCTGTGGCCCGTAGGATCGTTCTGGGTCATGCAACCGCAACTTCAAAGTCGCCCCGTGTCTATCCAAAATTGCCTGCAAGTAGGGCCAGTAGTCTCCTTCTAGGGCAGTTTCTGAGAGCCCTGCATCGCGGTGTACGCCCAGGAATCGCCGGAAGGTATCCTCGAATTCCTGAAGGTCCCTCGTGTTGTCGAACCAGGGAAGCTCCATACGCAACGCCTTAAGTCGCGGAAGGCCACCCACCAGCCCCATACTTTTTTTGAAGAAGCAGGTGGGTTCGTCGATAGCGCGAAAATCAAGGCTCCTCATTTGGGACCAGTCCATATTTTCCATCCAATAGTCGACATTCTCAACCGCGAGAGGGAAGACTTCGAGTGTCAGCTTTTCGAGGGGCGGGAAGCGCCTTCCCTTCAACCGAGCGAACTTGGGGTCGACGTCGTACATGAGGCAACCCCGGGAACCGATCTCCATTGACAGCTCAGTGAGGTTAGGTGAATCCATGATCTGCGTTTGGACGTGTGTCAACAGCGGACTCGTCTTGACGGTATCTAACTTGCTTGGATCGAAGGAAACATGCAAGGAGTGCAGGAGAGACGATCGAAGTGTAGAGGGGCCGCTCCAATGCAACTTCAAGTCAAGTCTGAGGTCCGGGAAATGTTGTTCCAGGGAGGTCAACAGCGGCGGATGTATAGCGAGCGTGGAAGACCACCTAACCCTCCTTATCAAAACCTCTGGCTGCAAGCAATGCGAAATGACACCCACTTGAGATGGTTCAGGGCCTGTAAGTAGCCCCCGCCGCGATCAATAAGTTCTACGAACGGGCCTAGAAAATCATCACTCTCGCACTCCCTCCCACAGTCGATGTCGAAGTACTCGACGGTGAATGATTCTATCTTCGCTGCAGCAACCTCGTTCGTCATAAGTTCGGCCATCAGCAGCTTCGAATGCCCCTGCTCCTTAGGAGTTCCGCACAGCGTTAATTTCACGCTGGAGGCGTACGGATCTATGGGAAGCATAAGCTGGGCATGTGTTCGATGGGTTCCTATGAACCAAAAGCTATGAGAGTCCTGAGGTTTGACTTGAGTTTTGGAGTTTGGGTGTGACCCGGTGGCGTCCGCATACCTCGAGGTCCAAGAAAGACAACCCCAGCGCAAGCCCGAGATACGAGAGAAGGGTAAGAAAGGCAACGGGGTGCATGAGTGAAATCCAGGGAGCAGGCGGGGTAAATATGTAGTCCTGGGCAGGCGAGCGGATCGCCTTGATCCGCGTAACTAAGGCGCAGTGGGTTTCCCAAATTTTAAGCATTGGAACACGTGTGCTCGGCAGTCTGACACGTCTGGGGGTGTGTCAGTCTTTGGAAACACGCCAACATGCTCGTTGCCAATCGATCGGGAAGCAGTACAAGTGGAATGCAGTGGATTGAGACACGTGATGATGGTCCGCACCCATGTCTCACTCTACGATCTCGACCACGACACAACTCATCTCGAAATATTCGAGAGCATATTCGACAAATCCTACGGGCCCACAGAATCCAGACGGAGAGTGGCAACATTTTTCGAATCCTATCCTGAAAGTGGTTCTGGACGTGAAGCGGCCTGAGTCTGGAGACCACTTGGAGTCCTTTAGATTACGCGTCTTATGGAACATGAACGCGGAAGGTGACGCGATGGACGTGGACCAGCGCGAATTTATCTTCGTACGACGTGTCTCTATTGCTTGTGATCAGTAACCCGACAGACTGCATACTTTTCAGGAGGATATGGACCTGCTATTGTTCTCAACTGATCCAAGCACGTCGCTGCAGGCGCAACTGACTCAAGGTCTACCTTTGAAAGCTGTATACTGCGATTCTCTGGTTGGCTTCCGATACCTTTATCCTCGTCCAACACCCCCTGGCTCTTCACCGGTAAACTTGGTCTCTCACGCTAAGCCCCCACTGCTCACTCGAATCGAGCTAGACCTATCGTCGCTTCCAGATGGACTTCACAACCTCTGAGGCTGCGTCTCAATTTATCAAGCTCGTCTCTACTGTTTGCCCCTGCACTACCACTGACCGAGTTTCTCGAGCAAACCGTGGCCAGCCCCAAGCCACGTTGACCTCAGCACCCAGTTCTCGACCCCGTCCTACTGCGAAGGCGCAAAAGCCCGCACCTGCCTGGACGAGAAAGGCGGCTGGCACACAGGCCCGCCAAACTGCTCCCAGTTCTATCATCTCCGCTGGCTCCGACGACTCGCATACGTTACCATCTAGAAGTTCTGATCCCCTTCCTGAGGCCCCTCTTCCCATTTACAACCAGCTTGCGTCATCGGCGACCTTTGATCAGATGCTTGCGTCCTCGTTCATTCCGCCCCCTACACCGTCGCAGTATGATACCTCCTCTCGACCGGTGATCTCCAGACCATTTCCTCCCTCTTCAAAAATATTTCTTCCCGATACTCCGATCCCTTCTTCGTCTCAGATGTTTCCTGCCCCGATCACACCTTCCCAGTTACCCCTCCAGTCTGGCACACAACCTCCGAACACTCAGGCCGACACATTTCTTGAGAGCCTGATGCAGTCGCCAACCCTATATGACCTGAGTAGATCGCAACTAGAGGCTGTGGTTGCTCAAGTGATCCGAGAAGAAGGGTTTATCAAACTGGTCTGTATCGATGCCCGCCGACGTTGCGTTTCGTGGTGACTGACCTTCTGCATGGATTTAGCTTGAGACTTTGGATTCGATCTGGAAGCTGAAGGGTTTCGTCCAGAATCCGGATTCCTAGGCCATGATAGTGCTCCTTCTTCGTATATTGATGTTCTTACACATTCGCCCAAAGCCCAGTCGTCTCTATGAATACGCTCTAGGTGTAAATAGATACAAGTGACCTTAACCTCGGTCACTGGTATTGTGCGCCTATTTGGAATACACGACCTGCTTCATCTTCTCACACACCTGGTCGACCGCGCGAGTCATTCCGGTCTCCAGCTCGTCTATGATCAGAAGGTCCTCAGTGTTGCCACTGGAGGCGCCGCTTTCCCAATCCCCGTTCTCGAAGACATGCTTATGAGCTTCAATATAAGCCGGCCAAACGATTTGTTCCCAGTAATTTGGTGGGTCCCGCCACAGTGCACCCTCTGGATCAGATTGGACTCCACGGATAAAAGAAAGACGGCAAGGACAGTACGGGGATGGAGCGGGGAGGGAAGACATTAGGAATGGTTGGGATGGTTCACGAGAGGACGCTTACCTGCAGTATGATATCCATTCCGCTCGTGCCTGCGCTGCCGTAGCACGTCGTGAGGTGCTCTGAGAAACACGCGCACGTCAATCTGATCAACTACGCCCTATGGGGCGCATCAGAATCCCTGTGCGGTTCTCAACAACATAAACTTACTCGGTTCCAGTATAGAAGGAAACCGTCCAGCAGTACCCAAACAACTTTCTCCCCTTCTTTCTCCCTTTCCGCCCCAATCCTCAGAAACTCTTCTGTCCACCTTCCAATCACGTCTGGGCTGACGGGCACTTCCTTCTGCTCGTTCAAGTGGTCATGCGAATAGTGGTCCGGGGGTATCTCTCCGCTGGATGCGCG
>Ga0307515_10010321_pt1 | contig 17910 bp, 15 predicted proteins | sample 17_EM_MG_FD_194513 | JGI IMG/M metagenome (GOLD analysis project Ga0307515, IMG submission 194513) | Populus trichocarpa ectomycorrhiza microbial communities from riparian zone in the Pacific Northwest, United States - 17_EM | ecosystem: Host-associated > Plants > Roots > Unclassified | place... | reverse complement strand
GTCAATGCCGTTCTTCTCGAGCAGCAGCTGCACTGCCCACTTATTCCCTTTCTCTGCTGCCCATGAGAATGGTGTTCGGCCGTTATTATCTTTAGAGTTTAGGTCAATTCCATTCTTCTCGAGCAGCAGCCATACCACCCCGTAATTCCCCTCCTCTGCTGCCCATGAAAGTGGTGTTCGGCCGTTATTGTCTTTAGAGTTTAGATCAATGCCGTTCTTCTCAAGCAGCAGCTGTACCACCTCTCTATTCCCCATCTCTGCCGCCCATAAGAGCGATGTCCGGTCATTGTTATCTTTGGAGTTCAGATCGATGCCGTCCTTCTCGAGCAGTAGCCACACCACCCCGTAGTTCCCCTTCTCTGCTGCCCATGAAAGTGGTGTTCGGCCGTTATTGTCTTTAGAGTTTAGGCTAATGCCGTCCTTCTCGAGCAGCCATTCCACCACCTCCACATTCCCCTCTGCTGCCCAAGAGAGCGGTGTCCGACCGTATATACCATCTTGGTTGTTGACGTCTGCGCAATTACTGAGTGCCTCCTGCACTTCGCGCACAGTTCCCCTTCTCGCCGCCGCATAGAGATCCATCTTTGGTGGGCCCTTGGTCAGCAGCTGGTAATGAGTATCTATCGGGACAACTTGTAGTTGGCTTATTCGCAGGAATTACGTTGGGTTGTTCGGCGGAATCAATACAGCGGATCTGAATCTTGTAAGAGTATGTGAAAATATCTAAAACGAGAACCTATCATCGTACCGGTAAAAACGTAACACTACATCACAGTGAAACTAAACAGTTAAATGCTAGATGGTACTGAGCCAGTGACGTGGTGGTCACTTGAGCCGAAACCCATCACACTTGTATAGAAAGTTCTTAGAGTTCAAAACAGTCATATCTGTCCAAAAATCGGAGGTGGAATGGTAGAACATGCAGCCTTGTGCGTATTGGGTTAAGTTCAGGCAGGGACAGCGACTGGGGCGGAAAGCCCTTCCTACAGGACATGGACACAAGCCCGCACAGCTGATCGTCACCTGTGATTAGCGATATGCCCCTCTCTTCAGCCAATTAGCTATAGCTTCTGTTGTGCCTCATTATCGCATACATTAGGGTGCGGCTGGAGTGCGGATCACTAAATGGCACCGCGTTAGAGACCTGAACCCTGTCCTGTCGGAGTGATCCGCACATACTGTACCTCTGCTTTGACGAGCTGTGGCATTGTGGCTGAGATGGGAGGATTAGTTAGTCTGAATAACCGTAATTGTAATAAAACATTTTTGCCAAGCCTACGAGTTGCCGCTTGACTCTGCAAAATATCTGGCCCTAAACAGCCGCTTAGTCATACTTGACGATTGGCCAAGCGTACCTAGACCAGGGTCTCCTTGTAAGACAGGGGTTGAAATAACACCCGTGTGTGTAAAAGTGAAGCCGGTTTTGCAAGCTATTGTATTGGGTCCCGCAACAGTCGCGATGGACTCGCACTGTCTGTCTTTTGGCCACATGGCGACGTGGAGCGGGACACGCTACAATTAGGGCCAATATATATCTACTTTAAGGCAAATTATATAGATACCTATAACTTTTATAAAAATTCCTAGTAAGCAGAAGTACTAAAAAAACACCAGTAAAGAATGCCATGTTATTTTTTATGCCCGATTTTTAGTGGGTAGATTATTATCGTACTTTAAGCACTTGTAAGAAAGGCTTGGCAGCTAGATACTACGGTATCAGGCATAAGTTTCGTTAGCATACGTAGAGCTTGGCAAAAGAATTCCTCTTTTCTCATTGGTTACTTTAAAAGATTATCATACATCATTGGTGGGATGGCCTGTCTTATCCTTGTCAATAATCCATGTCAAACGGGACGTACTAACGAAACTTATGCCTGATACCGTAGTAAGTGTGTACAGCTCTACGTACAGAGGCTCTACTCAACGACAACGACGACGACAAATAGTGCTCACAGAGCCTCGTGTAGGGCCTTCCTATATAGCTTTATAGTTGTATTTGAGTTTGTAGAGGCGTTTAGGGGCCTTTGACGGGTTTTTAGGTAAAGATTTGTGACCAGCCTTGTTTTGCGGATAAAATGTGACAGGAACCACTACTCTGCTGATAAAAATAAAGCACCCTCTGAATCGCCTTAATGAACTGATAAACGTAACGTCGAGCTTTTGTTGGTGAAGGGGCTGGTTAGTGGTGGAGTTGATAATTTGTGTGTTTATGTGGCGTCAAGTTTTGTATGAGAATTGCATACAAAATCTCGCTAACTACTCCCAGACGTCCACGCCCATAGCTGATGTAATCAAGCGCTGATTGGTGGACGTCTGGTTACGAGATAATGGTCTCCACACCAAAGGCCCGCTGATTAAGTTAACGGGCGGACCAGAAAGGCGCCCAGGTGGCGTTGGCGATCCCAATCTTCTGGAAAAGGCAGGCGGGCTGAAGATATTATGGCCCGTCTCCGTCTCCAATGCGTGATATCATCGATAGGGCAAGGTAGCTCTGACACGCGCCGTCGACGTCGGAGATGACTGCTTGTTCCTGAAAGCCCTAGGATAGCACTGCCGCTATAACAGCTGTATTAGCAATTGTGTCTTCGTCACATGCCTCCGACAAAAATAACGGCCCGATAAAAGAGCCACCACGTCCCATCCATCCTTGTCCAAATCCAACAGTCCTGCTACCGATGGTGGGTTGGGCCACCAGCCTACACGCGACTGTTCCGGGTTAACGTTGAATCGCTACTGCTGCTGCTTCTACTGCTGCTGCTACTGCTACTGCTGTGCCTTTGGCTTCTTTGTTATTCGCGGCCGATGCACTCCACCCTCTTTAAGGCGGCCGGCCCACTTGCTTATGAAGTGAGTGAAAAACGCGGGGTCTCTGAGAATGCGTTAGAGCGTTTCAAGCTACCTTAAGCCGCTCACGAACGGCGGATCGGAAGCGTCCACTACCACGAAACCGCCCCCCAGATATTACTGAATACCCATCGCCTCCTTCGCTTTGCTCTTTTAAAAACACATCTGCCCTACCTCGAGTCCTACTGCTGGCTCCATCATGTCTTTGCGAGTGCCTATTCACCTAATCCAATAATCCCACCTAAAACCGCCAATCGGCCTCTAGCTGCCCCGTCCCCTCGCCTTGCAAGATAAAAATAGAACTGCAGAGCGCAGTACAACTCGTGCACGCTTCAACGACTTCTCTTCACCGACATCCCATCTTCCCTTGCTTGCCTATTACCTGTCCGCCGAGACTCCGACTTTATACGCGTTTCTTTCCTCCTCCCCTAGGCTTCTTTGCCCTCTTTGGCGTCTTGGGTCAACTTCTCCAACACCATCCATCCGCCTCTGCTTCTCCAGTCGACTGGGCAAGTCTTAGCGCCAACGCTTTCCCACCCCCGGCCAGCGCTTCCGGAGAGGCGCCTTCACAGCGAATATCTTCATTCCAGGCACCCGGTCGTGTCAGCAAGCCCGCGCATTGATCCAATCCTGCTGTATTCCAGAAGCGGATCAAGCGCTCCCTTTTATCGATTGGCGGTCATTCTGGCCTATCCACCGCGAGATCTGCCTGAGAGCATTTGCGCCGGAGCCTCATCTCAGCCATTCCCTTTGTAACCACGCCCCAGGCCCAGGCACAAGCCTCCAAGGGCTGAGCTGTGATTCGAATACTAACGGCCGCTCCATCTGCAACCTGCACCTTTTGCGCGCGGCCGGCCCAACATCCAACTGCCTCTACCTTTCCACCTGTCAATGTCAAGCGCTGAGATACCTTTGCGCCAACTTGTTTCGACATTGCAGTGACTAACTGCACTTCCCGCACGCCCTCCCGCACGTTGCGACCCTCCTAACAAACCTCCTTCGCATAATTAATCCGCTTGGCTATCTTCTGTCGACCCCCCAACCTTCTTCGGGCTAAGGAATCCATCTACCACAAGCCCGATAGCCCCCAATAACAAGAAACCCACCGTCGCGGAAACAAAGACAATAGCACTAATCTTGGAGGCCATTTCGGAAGCAGAAGTCCACGGACGGCAAAGTCAACCAGAAATGGCGGCCGTCCTTTCACACCACCACTCCTCGACATCCTCACCACCACCGACGTCGTCTCCCAACGCCAATCCCACTTCCTTGCCACCATTAATAACTTCGCCACCCTCAAAAGCCAGCCTCCAGCGAGTACCTTCCTATGCGAACAAACGACTATCCACCTTCTCCAACGCATCCAACACACACTCTTCCCGCTCGCGACCTCAATCGACCGTCTTCCCACTCTTCCACTCGAGCCTACCCTACACATTAGTGCGCGACTTCGCATATGGTCCATTACATCCCCTCTTCTACGGTCCTCTACCCGAACAGGCCTCGGAGATATCAACCCCAGCAAGCGAAGTCAATCGGAGGTTGTCAGATCCCCCTCCGGTGTGGGACGGCGCTCGAGGGAGCTGGTCGGCTGGAGGCTGGGAGCATGGGGAACAGCTGCCGCAGACATCGTATGCTGATGGGCCGCCATGGAGCGAAGACGAAGACATACACAGTCCTGTAGTCACGAGCGTAAGGCACAAGAAGCACAAGTCGAACGTGGTGGACTTTGATCAAACACGAGGACGGAGAGGATTCGATGATGGCCGTCGCGCATCATACACAGGCACAAACGGCGATGGAAACCACATGTACTACGTCAGCGAAGTGAATGAATCTGCCAACGGGCCGGGCGGAGAATACATCACCTACCCGCCGAACAACCTGAACCAGTCGATACCTTTGCTTAGTGTGCCTGCCTCCGACTCACGGCGTGATTCGCACTTTGCAACCACATTGCCCAGGCGCAGCTACACGGATGAAGAAGCGCCAGGCTACGCGTCAGATGAGGAGATGTCAGACTCCTCATCACCGGAAGACTTCTCGCAGAACGAGAGCCGCTACTCACGCGACTACCAATTCACCATTGCCTCTCCGGACGAGGAAATGCACGGAAAGGCGGTTGCGCTGTTCGACTTCGCGCGCGAGAACGACAACGAACTACCTCTCGTCGAAGGCCAAGTAATTCTAGTCTCGTACCGCCACGGGCAAGGTTGGCTGGTGGCCCAGGATCCCAAGACAGGGGAGAGCGGGCTGGTCCCGGAGGAATACGTGCGGCTGCTGCGGGACATCGAAGGCGGGTGGAGCGGGCTGATGAACGGGTCCGGGCTGGCATCCAACGAGGGCCTCATGAGCCCCATCTCGGCGGGGCCCGAAGCACGAACGCCCACGCAGGCGGACCACAGCGGGCAAAACAACGAGCGCTACACGCCCGTCGTGTCCACTTTCTCGACCAGCTCCAAGGACCTGCACCCGTACCCGCAGCACCTGCTCGGCACGCCGACGAACGCGGACGGCCTGCCGTTCGGCCGCCGCGCGAGCACGAGCGAGGATCCGAAGGTTGCGCGGAAGTTCGAGCTCGGCGGCAGCATGGAGGGCGTGCGGGAGAGCCCGGAGCCGCTGGAGCAGGGGAAGCCGGACGGGCTGCGATGACATTGACTCTCGCCTCCACCTCCCTTCCTCTAGGGCATATCTCTAGTACTCAGTAGCGATCTAGATGTCACGGCATTCCGGCATCGGTCCCCTCCCCGCCGCCTCCAGCGCCTCAGGCCAGTCGCTGGAGGGCACCACCGCCGCCGCCGCTGCCGCTATCAGTATTACCTTATTCACGACATTCGCTTCACCCGACTTGTTTTAACCCTTAAACCACTTATTCCCATTCATTTCCTCCGTTCGTCTTCAGCCGGCCAGCCGCCTAGATCGGCAAGGCGCGCTCTTGCATACCATTTTCATCCCGGGTTTCTCCAAAGTCCGCAGGGCCATTTTTGTTCTCTTCACGCATCTCGCTGCAGACTTAAATTTTTTTCTTCTTTTCTTTTCTATCCCAGCCTGCCCCTGGTTTTTTGTAGGCGTGTGTGCCGGTTTTGCGTGTTCGGGGTGCGGAGATTGTTTTTATGGCGTTTTGAAGGGGCGGGCTGCGATGCGTTACGAATTTCTCTGCCTCTCTGTCTCCGGGTTATGTTGGGGTTGTTTGATTGGAAGGGTGTGGACGCGGAACAGACGAGAGGTGATGTTGAAGAGAGAGAGATATGAGGGCTGGGATGTGATGAGATGGAAACGGGAAATGCATTAGTAGGAGCATTGGGTGGGTTTTGCCCCTGCCTGGTTCTTTTTTTTTTCTAGATTCGAGGGAAAAGCGGTGAGGTTGAATAGGACTGTAGATGTATTTATGGATGGGGGACCCCGGAAAGGGGAGGATGGAAAAGAGAAGAGAAAGTTCAGCTTCATTTGATTGTGCTTATGCTTTACGTGTGATTTTTTATGCTTGGAGGGTGGATGGGTATGATTGGGTTGAGCGCAAGGTGAGTGGATTATCCAGTGATTGGCGGGGGCTGAATCAGGACGAGATAACAATGAGTATAGGAGGCCCATGACTCAAAGCTGCCTCAAAATTCAGGCAGAGGAATTCAGGCAGAAACAATCATGGAAGTCACAAAATGTTATAAATAGAGACCTCCTGGTTCAACTCGAGCCTAAATTCCCTTATCAAGGCTAAGAAATGGTAAATGCGTAACTGCACAGTGCTCTGCTTCTCGTGAATCCAAAGAAACAATTAAAAGCCGTAAATCAAACGTAGACGAAGAATGCAGGGAAGGGTCATTCATGTGTAACTAGACGAATTGTTCTTACTGAGGAGCTTAGTCGGCATATGGGAGTCGCAAATGAATTGAGAGTGGTTGGAGCTATCGTGCGCGAGGCAAGACAGCACGGCCAACCAAATTGGATTTTATGCTATTTATTAGCATACAGCTCGTGCTATTTACTATATACAGGCCGGGTTTTCAGTTTTGTTTTTGCGAATTGGCTCACAAATGCTCAGCGTACCTTTTCGCAGCCTCGCCAGCCTCCCATATCGTTTTCCCTATCAACTCGCTTCTAGCCCACGTTGCCTGACCTACCATCAGTCACACTCTTCGATACTCTACCGTCTTAGAACATGACACCTTCACCTAGCACTCTTCCTCCTGCTTTAACGCGACGGCAGCGTAAGCGTGTCTCTAACAAATCAACAAGGTCCACATTCGTAAACAGGTAGCCGCCCGCAGGGTCAGGTGGGCTCCTTCCCTTTTGCAGTTTGCCAAACGCACCAACAGGAAAGCGACCTCAAAGAGCTAAGGAAAAATCTACGAAGAGACCTCTTCGCAGAAGCCACATCCGAAAGGTATTAAACGCCTTCAGGAGCACCGACCCGCAAGCACACCGAAGAAGATCACGTACCTCTCTCTAACGATTAAGGCTCTTCGCAAAGAGGTATGCTATGCTTTCATATTATCAAGGTAACTCAAGCTAAGCCCTCGCAGAACTCATTGGCCCTTCCAGAGCCTAGTAGTGATCGACACCAGGTCGACAGCTTGGCACTAAGCTAGACGGCTTTGTAATGAGCCATCATTTTATCATTCTTTAATCCTCCACTCTTCACTCAACGAATAATGCGACAGCTTTTAAATAAAGTGCATTTCGCGCTCGAAGACTTCCGCATAGTGTTTCCACGTCTGGATGTACTGTCCAGCTGCCTCAGATCTCTACAATTGACTGGCTACGCGAGCTTGTTTGAGATATCTTCACAGAGGAAAGCGGCTACCATATTCATATTACCTCTTCAGATGTAACCTTGAGCGAAGATCCTCTACTATTATGGAATAATAGACTTGAAGCACCTAACAGGAAGATGAATGTAGCTTAGAAATGAATACTAGGCTATCGCTATGAGTGTGTTGCCTTAGCCTGATCGCCGTATTTAGCCCGCGCCGCTTACACCCGCGAATAGCTATTATGAGAGTCTAGCGCCGTTTATTCGCACCTTCAAGGTCACTCACGATGAAGCTTTAGAACGAATATATGTTCCGTATCTAATCTGCAAGTTAAAATACGGCAATAAAGCATTTAACCTTGGTAATCAAGAGGTTTGGATAAATAGTAATGCTCTCAAAATTGTACCTAATCATATTCTGGAAGTGCTCACGGTGGGGTGGTTGTCTGGCAAGTTTCTGGATGGGCATCTTACTAAGGCGGGGTTAGGTCGGGAGAGAGGTCGGGAAGGATGGGGTCGGAAAATTTCCGCGGCTGAGTAAAGCAAGAACCCTTACTATACCAATAGTAAATTCCATTGGCTAACCCGTCATCCAACGTCTGACGCTGCCAAATCATTAGCCTGCAGGATCGAAACGGTGGAGGAGAGCTGTATTTACGGTAAAGTCCTGCTAAAATCCGGGCATGTTGGGCAACGATGGAGCTTGGGGACTGGGGCTAAGTGAGTATATTAGTGAGGAGTCTGGCAGGTTGAGGTTTGGTTCAGCAACTTTAATTTTGATTTCGATTTCGTACTGAGGCACTCAGTTCTTACTTCGCTATAATAAATCACATATATCCAAGCGGTAACAGAGAAGGGCAAAAAAGATCACAAGGTCTCTACTTCTTTAGCAAATAAATTTTAGTAAAGAGTTCTATCTTCCTTTTTTTTTTAGAAAATATTCTCTTCACCATGTCCCTCCCTCTCGCCGGCAAAGTCGCCCTCATCACCGGCGCCTCCAAAGGCATCGGCGCAGCCGCCGTGCTCGAGCTGGCTAAGCAGGGCGCGAAGGTCGTCATCAACTACTCCTCTGACGCCGCACCGGCAGAGGAGCTTGTCGCACGCCTCGGCGCTGAAAACGCGATTGCTGTGAAAGCGGACGCGGGGAGCGTGAAGGAGATCGAGCGGCTAGTCCAGACGACGATAGGCAGGTTTGGCAAGATCGATATCGTTGTGGCAAATGCGGGGATTATGCCGATGAGGGACTTGGAGAGCACGACGGAGGAGGACTTTGATAGGACGGTGGGGCTGAATGTTAAAGGGCCGTATTTTTTGGTGCAGGTAGGTTTGCTGCGTTCCCTCAACCTTTTACCCTCATTCTCGTAGTTCCCTGGCTACAGTGGTTTAGATACAATGGGACATTGGCTGACGCCCATGTTGCAGAAAGCTGCACCACACATGACCGCTGGCTCGCACGTGATCCTACTCTCGACCAGCCTCACTGCGATCTCAGGTGTCGCGCCGAACTATCTGCTTTATGTGGCTACTAAAGGCGCTATCGACCAGATGACGCGCGTGCTGGCGAAGGATCTGGGCCGCAAGGGCATTAGCGTTAATGCGGTGGCGCCAGGCCCAACAGCAACGGAGTTGTTTTTCAAGGGCAAGTCGGAGCAGATGTTGAAGGGAATTGCGGGCCTGAATCCACATAATAGGCTTGGTACGCCGGAGGATATTGCGGGGACTATTGCCTTTTTGAGCGGGGATGCGTCGAACTGGGTTAATGGGCAAGTTCTCAGGGTTAATGGAGGGGTGGTTTAGGGGGGAAGGTTGAGGGGAACTGCCGGAATGACGGTACTCTGGAGCAAGTAAAGGGGAAACGGTTACAGCTGCTGGCTGAGATCACCGCTAGGCCTATTTCTAAATTTCCATAGAAAAACCGATGTGGGATGCTCAATGAGATAGGCACTCCTCCAGCCATAAAAACACCTTCAATCAACTCATCATCCCTTCGTTGCTAGAATCTTAAACTGCTCCTCCACCTCCCTCACATCTGCTTCCAAGTCGTGCTCCCAGATCCAATCAAACCGTTTATTACAATTTTCTACTATCTTCCTCATATTACTCCCGGTCTCCGGATGCGAGAAGCTGAAAATCTCACCCAATTCAATGCTGGTTCGTACCACGCGCTGGGCGCGTGGTCGCCGGATTGAATCGTAGATTTTGAAAATATTTGGAATGTCAACAGGGTCCTTGGCGAGACTGAAAAGCCGTGAGAGAATGAGTGCGTCTTCAAGGCACTGGGCGGCACCAGCCGCTTGGAAAGGGGTGCTGGCGTGGGCTGAATCGCCTAGGAGGCAGATATGGTTGTTGAAGTATGTTGGTGTGGAAATGTGATGGTGGAGGGACCAGCGGAGTGGCTTGGCCAACTGATAATGGAGGGTGCTTGCTTAGCTTCAGGATCTAGAATTGAGGGTATTGATAGCGGGGGTTTCTTGCCTCGAGCAGTTTAATCAGTCGGCTGTCAATGTCGAATTCACCGATCATCTCCTCTCTGGTGACTTCTTTGGCAAATCCTTTGTAAAGCCAAGGCTGATTGTCCTTCTTTAATGCAACGACATTACATTCTGCCCCTTTCGAGATTGGATATATAGACATGCTGCACCCCGGCCCCATAAACATAGTTGCATTTGGAGCGTAGCATCCGACAACCTCAATTGCTTCTTTCATTGGTACAATGGCCCTGTACGCATATCTTCCAGCGTAGGTTGGCTCCACCAAGTCTGGATATGTTGATCCGAGTACTGCACGTCTAGTGATGCTTTTAATCCCATCGCACCCAATAACCGCGTCTGTCTCAACAACCTCGCCGTCCTCAAAGGCTATGAAGGCTTTCGTACCCTCTTGATGTAGCGTTTTGACTCGTTTGTTGAACTTGACTGTGCTCAAAGGAATTAAGCTCGTCATGATATCCAGCAGGGCTTTCCGGTGCGCACTACTCCGCGCATACCCAGACCCCCACGATGCGCCGGTCCAGCCTTGTTTCTTCCCAAGTCCCTCTTCCATCATCAGAGCTTCCATTATGGAATGCTCTTTTTCCGGCGTCGTATTTCTCGTAGAGATACCGTCATAAAGACCGCGGAGCCGAGAGTCTATGAGATCCATGGCTCGTAACGCATTTGGTCCTAAGACAACGCCTGCACCCACCGCTGCATACTCCGACGCTCCTTCGTAGAGAGTGTACGTGACATTTTGGCGGATGAGACCTATCGCTAAAGCGAGACCCCCGATGCCCGCACCAATTATTGCGATGTCGAGAGGGGTTTTACTGGATTCCATGATAGAGAAATGGTCAAGGAAGTAAAGCACCTTTCATCGATAGAATCTTGCTTTATGGTTAGGTAGTTCTGTAGGTGCCACGAAGCCAGCAACGCTCCCGAGAGCTTGGTTACTCCTGGAAGGATCCGCATGCATCGGATCCGAAGATCGCATATGTGGGTCGTAGCTTGAAGGCAAAAATCCCTTTGTCCAACGGGAAAAGAAATAGCGGATAACAACACCGATAAGGTAAATTCCATGGAGCTGTACTTCGCGGCTTTCGGCCCCACTCTCTTGTTAAAAATCATATGACTGCAATAGCAGAATTCCTGATCGTCCGTATACACAAATCTATTCCGTCGTTGCAGCAACCTCGAAGTTCGCAAACTAATTCCTTAAGCTTTTCGCCTTCATGCCACTGCCCCGGCTACGTATACAGCTGATTCCAGTGAAGTCAGTAACTGCCTGTCAAGTGAGACACTCAAACATGTAGTACCACCGTGGTGCTTGTGCAACGTATGGACTTCGATGTCCCATTGAACTTGTAATGGAGACCAGAAGTGTAATACAACACGACGCTTGATTACTCCAAATCATTGTGTTCAGGTTGACGCCGTATAAATGTTCTTCGTAGGCGGGACTGGGCTAGATCGCGCGAGCGATGGGTGAGGAAGTGGAAGTAGACGAGCTAGAGTAGGCAGGCATGTTTTGTAGAATGCTACAGATCACTATACCGTGGTAATGTGCAGAGATGTTGACGGTTGTCAGATGGAAATAGGCGGAAATAAGGCGATGGTTCAGATGCGTCTGGTCACAATTAGTACAGCACAAACGCACGCGTGCTAGAATTACCGCTTGTGCTTTCTTCCACGCCAAACTTCACGTTGCAACCCCATCTCAGCACTGCTGTCAAGACGATCCATAGAGAGTGCTCAAGAGCTTTCCAGAACACAATTTCATTTCCTCCGCCTACCAAGCAATATATTTCCATCATATTTCCATCTGTCGGTCAACTCTATAAACAATTTGCGCACCTCTCGTCCGATTTCCAGACAGCTAATCATACGCACTCATCTAATTTCAAGTTCCGAGGACCCATCCTCAGCATTTTCCATGTTGTTACTATTCTCCGCTCATTTCTTGGCATTATGATACAAATTAACCAGACCTCTACCGTCCGCCATTTCGAGTTGGTCGGCCTTGAAACGATGATACTACAACCTGCTGAGATCCTCATGTGATCCCCCCCGGATCACATGGTTCCCCCGGGTATGGCCCGTGCCTCAACTAAACTGGCGTCCCAGAACTCCTCTTAGTAGTTCTGACAGTCCAGTATTCGGTCCGTAACAGAAGTGAGGTCTTGGCACTAAAATCACGCGTTTCCAAAAAACGAAGGAGAAATCTCTTTTTGCGCGGTCGTTCGTACCCAACTGAGATTACTCACCAAGTGCCAAGACTACCAATGAACTCTTCAACCTTATCCTTAGCTTCGAACATCGTGGACATTACAAACTTATCTTCCACCGTCGCTCTCTCAACCGATATGGCCCGTAATTGCCAACGGGCGCCCGCGAAGCACGGGCGGCAAATACTGGTGATAAATAGTGAGACCGCGCCTCTCTATTCTCCATAAATCCTCCACGCTAACAATGGACAGGGGGAGGTCCTAAGGGTATCCAGAAAGTAGCAGCGCAAACGCATCTTCGCAGGAGCGCACGCGTGAACAGCGCAGCGACTCCTAAGGAACAATCTAATTACAGTCTAACAAGCCCCGCAATTAGCAAAAGAGCCCAAAGAGAGGTATACCACCGTTATTCACCTAGGAATGAATTGCATGGCCTGCCTACAGAGATATCTACAGCCCTTCTTGTTATAGCTGCAAAACTTACCTGGCTATAGCTACATCGAGACCCGCCGGCACCCCCACAAACTATAAGATGGAAGCAATTGCGGGATCCTAAAGATTCACCTCTATTGGAACACCCTCAAAAGCGACCGCGAAAATCCTCCATACAGCCCACCTCGGAGCATATACCTGTTAAAGAGCCGGCTGACGGCCACGCCCTAACCAAATCCAACTTACAAAAGTTTAACAAATTATTCACCCCGTCAGCGCAAGAGAAGATGGACACTAGATCGGTCGCTTATTCAAGGGGAAGGGATAGTAGAAGGCCGACACAGGCGTCTAGTAGAACTTCACGAAGTCGGTTGCGCCATTCATTATCAAGGAGCACAGCAACCGACTTAGACCTAGAGACATCAACACAAAGATCTCAGAAAACATCTTGTATCGCTGCTAGTTATCGTTTTACCAATCTAGAAAGTGCAAGGATATACATCGAAGTTGGATTGCCGCCAGAAGAAGTTCAAGAACGTGTTAAGGCGGTCGTTCAGAGTGATATCCCTCCGGCGAGGAAGGAACTATTAACTAAGCTCGCTAAAGATTTCTGTGGCGACTTCTTAAAGATTCTACGTGGGGCGGCCGGGGAAGATGACTATATAGAAGTTCTCTATAAGACCCTCTCCTGCATGTTCCCTGGGGATAAATACATGCACTCGAGGAAAGCAGGTACGGTATCCTATTTATTCCCCGTGTTTCTCATCAATACTACTGCGTCTTTGAGTGGAATGCTAATTTACGACGTGCATTTGATCCCTTAGATTGGCGACCCGTTCTCAAGCCTCTTATCCGTTCCTCTTGGGACTTCAGTTTCCTGAATGAGACCGGCAATGATCCTGACGACGTTCTTAATACACTCCCGAGGGAAGCGCCTGAGGAAGCTCCCAACAAAACTATCTCCCAGGTTATTCCAAGAAAGCGAGCGCAGGCAGACACCCAGTACCTTTCCCCACAACGATCTCTCGAATCTTTTAATATGGACGAGGTAGAAATCGCGGACGAAGTAAGTCTCTCAACATCGCTCTCCGCGGTCTAGGCAATTGAGAATGGTGGTTGCTATAGCACTCATACTAGACCGACAGCTAATTCTTTACAAGGCAGTAGCAGCGAATGAAGTCATGCCGCCACCCTCCCGATCTACCCGATCGCAAGCGGAGGTAGATGGCTCTCCTATTAAGACGCCTCGCCCAGACGTCACTATCGGCATCTCCCATGACGCAGTCGTGCAAATTTTACATCATACGCAGGATCTCGACCGTACCCGGGGGAGGGATTTTCTTAATGACCTCCAGCAGAAGACCATATATCGAGAGAACAGGAGACAAAGAGAGCCCGTACTTTGCAGTGAGCCAACTCAAAGAGCGCTCCAAATTCGATTCCCCTTCCTAGTGATAGAAGGCAAATCGTATGCAACCGGCAAACACATCTTTGACGCAGAGAATCAAGCTGCGGTTTCAGGTGCCTGCGCCCTCAAAATCCAATACGATCTTGACGACCTAGCTCAACGCGCTTCTCAAAGCTCTCACTGCCAAGAAACCACTCCTCTGTCTTTCTCTATCTGCACTCAAGGCCCCTTTCACGAACTCTGGGCACATTATGCTATAGTGGAAGACAATGTTCGCAAGTTTCATATGGTACCGGTCAAGACTTGCCGCGCGCCCATATTAGACGAGGTCCTACAGTGGCTAATGTGTGTGGATAATGTAATAAAATGGGGGGCCGGTGACTTTTTAGAAGGCGTGGTGGAGCGACTGGGCAAAGTGGCCAGGCGGGCCGGAGGAGGGCTTTAGTCACTTACCTCACCAACCTCAGCAAGCTCAGACCATAGAATCAATTAGCGGCAGTATTTCCGAAACGGCAGTAAGATACAAGTTGACAACCAATGCATTCTTGTCAACCATCTCGATAGCTTAGACCCTGATTTTGATACGCCGCACGCCGCACTCTAACAGCGATACTTGAAACCGCAAAACATTTACAGATGTAGGAAAAGTCATCTCATACATTTTAAAAGAGTGCATCACGTTGTAAGGCTCAAGCGCTATTATAAAGACAAGCATGGAAAAGGTAGCAACATTATTATTGTCTTCAAGTGTAAATATCCTGATGTCTCCTAGTACATATGCAAATTTTACGTTCATCATATCGTCTACTCATCAGGACCTGCTATTCCAAGTGCTTGGCGCCTCGTCGGAGCCTTCTCATCAAAATATGGCTTCTCGGCTAAAGCTGTGACTCTCGTTCCATGTCTTGGCTCATTGCCTTCATAGTCCCAACTTGCATTGTGGATGGTTATTCTGTCCTTTATTAGCTGTATACGCTTCCTCATTCAATCTTTCTGTCTTACCTATTATCCCACAAGGCCGACGTGTTTTGGGTCCACTTAAATCTGACTTGGATATCGACATTCCTTTCATACACGTCATACAAATAGCCAAGGATGAGATCACTTTCCGCTTTATCCAATCCAACGATGCGGACAGTCATAGCACGGTTCACCCAAAGAGCCTTCCAGCCTATTGCCGGATGCACTCTTACCAATGGATGAACACGTTCTATGTACTTTGGACCAGCAGTAGGATTATTGCGGTCAAGGTACGGATGTGCGCTGCGGTAGACAGCCTCTTTACCGTCAATCAACTTTCGGAAACCAGGAGACAACTTTTCATAAGCGGCATATCCTGTGACATTATAAGTCAAAGGCGTCACCACGCTATAATTTGGGATGTTTTGGTAACTTGCCTGATGCCCACAAAGTGTCTCCACCTATGGATGGTATGGTATCATTAAAGAGGTGGGTCACGCCTTTTTCCCATTAGCTCATGTCCTGGCGAGATCAGGGGCAAGAAAGATTACCGGCCGGCTGTCTTTCGTGTACAAGATCTGTATGCCATCGGCTCGCGCCTCCTGGATTCCGGAAGTTTGGCGCAACTTCTGTGGCCTGTAATGCTGGCCAAATGACCGTAGTTCCAGGAACGCCTGGCACTGAAGGAGCTTGCGGCTAATAGGGAGGTCACAATCAGTACAAAGCAGTTTTCATAGGTTCGGAAATTGGAGACACATCTTACGTGAACTTCAATCTCTCCAAACCATTCCCCAAGCTTCTTCTGCTCCTGAGGAGTGATTTCTTGGTCACGGAAAAACACCACGCTCCGTTCCGCAATCAAAAGACCAAGTTCATCCTTCTGCTGATCTGTAAGATCCTTCAGCTGTAGGCCCTTGATTTCCGTCCCGATATGTGCGGTCAAGTGAATAACCTCCGTTGCAGCAGACAACAGGGCTTTCTTTGCCGGGTCGGCACGGGAACCTGGGTCGGTGAAAGGGCGATCATGGTCCCGAACATTATAGACGTCGTCCAAGTAGATGGGTTTTGCCGGCCGGTATGGATAGCCAGCGGAGAGGTCAATGCCTGCCTTTTCAAAACGTTTACGAGCTGCTTCAGGAAGACCCAAAGTGTCTTTTTTGGGTGCGACCGTATCTTTTATTGAGGGCAAGATCGGAAGCGCTACGGGTGCCATTGTGGTCTCACAAGTATGTTTTCTTCATTTGGTAGTGTCACAGTTCTTAAAGATTCTCACAGTTTGACCTATTCCCGATAGGATTTATTCTACTCGTAAGCATTCTAAAATCTAAGGCTCGATTGTTTTGTCAGCTTGTTCTATTCCACGTAGATGACTATTTTGGTTGCGGGGTAATCTCAATCACATCATTCTGTAAGTCAATTGCGCTTCACAACTCTACAACGCTCTCTACCTTATCGACGACTGGGATAGTCGTATATCGTTGGATACTCTTTATCACTATTTCCCTAGGCCCCCACGCCATCTTACCTATCTGAGGTCTTATTCCGTTTCATATTTGAAATTCCCCGCCTTTTAATCGGCCCTGGAGTTGGACAATATGGGATTCAGATGACGCCATACATAATCTCCGGTCACTCGATGCAGTATCCATGACACGTAGAATCGGCATTTCGAGAGGTCACTCAACGGTCCACGATTACACTGTCCGAATTGCTTGATCTAAGAGCTTAATGATGTTCGCGACGAACAGTCGAATCAGATCAATTTGCTCCTCAACTTCATGAAGCTTTAGAAGCTGTTTCTAAACCCGAAGTTCATCCGTTTGCGGAACTCTTAAGGTAGTAGAGAGTCTAACCCAGTCGATGCTACTGACCCACTCAAGAACGATGCAAGACCCCAGGATTTGTATTGCAGATCTTAGTCCCCACTTTCGCTATCACTCTATTCTCTAATATCCGATAGCTCCATCGCCGCTTGCAAATACTGTATCACTATCTGTCGGTAGATATTCGTTTCATGTATTACGTGCGTAGAGCACGTGATCTACGCGAGTCGCGTATATGTATCATCAGGACGTGTAGATAGAACGACAAGAATCCACCAACAACACCGCATAGTACATATCATTACGATATATGTATTCTGCACGTTGTTAATGCATACCAACACTAATTAGTAAGCGCGCACAGATTAGGAAACACGCAGATAGCTTGGAAGACAGTTATACTATCCACCTTGCAGCAGATTGGAAGATAGTTATACTCATCCACCTTTCGTATTAGCCTATTTTAGTTAAAGAGAAGAAGAGAAACTACCTAGGAGTACTTATCTGGTATCTACAACAACTTCTAGACATCTTATTCTATCTATTTTAGAAGAATTACTGCGCAGAACACCTTACCCCCTTAACCAACTTAAACCGCCCCCTAAACCGCCTTCTTAACCACCTCCTTAACCGCCTCCTTAACCGTTCCCTCTACCCCTACCTATAAACACCCTTACCTACTTAAATAATATAAGATGTTAGAAACGGAGTAAGACTAGGAGAAAAAAGCAGCTAAATAGGAAGATAGAATTAACCCAACGGAAGCCTCTAAGGATAACCTAACCAACTACGTATAATGCAAGATGTACGTATATATGGAGATATATAACTAGCTAGACTTAATACTCTAGGAATCGTTCCAGGGAGATTTTAAGGACTTTACGGTTAATATCTTTACGCAAATCTATTTATACTGGCTTTAAAAACTATATAATTATCTAAATACCAGAGGAGTATAGGTTAACTTTAACTATAAACAAAGCATAACGCTTCC
>Ga0307515_10010320_pt1 | contig 17912 bp, 15 predicted proteins | sample 17_EM_MG_FD_194513 | JGI IMG/M metagenome (GOLD analysis project Ga0307515, IMG submission 194513) | Populus trichocarpa ectomycorrhiza microbial communities from riparian zone in the Pacific Northwest, United States - 17_EM | ecosystem: Host-associated > Plants > Roots > Unclassified | place... | reverse complement strand
GAGTTGTGAGTTGTGAGTTGTGAGTTGTGAGTTGTGAGTTGTGAGTTGTGAGTTGTGAGTTGTGAGTTGTGAGTTGTGAGTTGTGAGTTGTGAGTTGTGAGTTGTGAGTAAAATAGCTGTTAAGTTAATCAAAATCCAAAAAATCTGATCAATCTGCTTAATCGCGGTTCAAAAAAAAATCCTGTTAATCCTGCTAAATCCTTAAATCGTGTTATGAATGCAACAATTGACGAATTAATATTATTGGCTGGCGGAGCTTTCCTTATTGTTTGGGGGATAGGGAAAATAAATGAACGTCGTAAATTACTGAAATCCGGAATTAAGGTTGATGGTGTAGTTTTTAAATTAGAAGAGCGTTTAAGCGGCAGAAGAAGCCGGATGCTTTTATACTATCCGGTAATCAGGTATGTTACTTTAGATAAAAACTGGATAACTGAAGAATACGATGTTGGCTCTAACCCTTCTGCATATAAAGAAGGGGACATTGTCAAAATAATATATGACCCTGCAGATCAAAAGCATTTTATAATTGATAACTTTTCAACTAAAATTTTAGGATGGGTACTTGTCTTGATAGGTGTGGCGATATTAGCAGGTGTACTAATTTACTATATATTAAACCAATATTCTTCAAATTAACCGCTCACATCAGACTGTCATCCTGAGGTACGAAGAATCTATTCGCGAACTTTTCCATCGGTCATCCGCAGCTGATAGATCCTTCGTACCTGGGGATGACAGGTTGTAATTTACATAAACATTAGCATGAACGCTGGTCACGACTCACCCCGGCTACGCTACGCTGGCCGACCCTCTCTCCGGCTTACGCCGCATAGAGGGTAAATCCCATTTTATATTTTTGCCCCTCTATGCGCGAAGCGGAGAGAGGGGCAAAACGAGCATAGCGATGTTCGGGGTGAGTCGAGTCGCCACGATGCGATATATGTCATTCCTCCTTCATAGCTTCTCGAAATTTTACAACTCAGGATGACAGTAACATGGATATGTCATGAGTAGTTACTTCACCGGAGCAGGAGCCGTTTCCTTTTTATACTCTTCGTTCAAACCGGTAAGCACTTCTTTGGTCACATCAAGACTTTCGTCGCCATAAAGCATGGATGGGTTTGCTTTTGAGTAGGTAAGCACAATTTTATAGCCTTTTGTTTTGGTATAAGTTTTTAAGTATGCTGCTATATGATCATAAAGCTTTGCATTTTGCTCAGCTTCTTCGTCCTGCAATTGCTTGCCCGTGTTTTGGGACAGGGCCTGCAATGTCTGTTGTTTTGTTGCCAGGCGTTTTTCTGTAGCAGTACGCTGTGCCAGGTTAAGTGACGACGCACTTTTTTGATAAGCAGCTACTTCCTTTTGAAATGCTACACCTTTTGCACTAATTTCGGCCTGGGCTCTTTGCGAAAGGTCCTGCAATTTAATTTTTACAGCTTTATAATAGTCGTAGTTATTAATAAGCGAATCTGAATTTACAAAAACAATAGTATTGGCAGCGCTGGTGGTGGCAGGGGCAGTTTGCGCACTTGCGGCAAGCGTGGTCAATATAATAGATGCGGTGATGATAAGAGACTTCATAAGTTATTAAATTTAAAACCGCCAAGTTACAGGTTAAAAATAAAAGGCCCCGCCTATTCAGGAAAAAATAAATATATCTTCTCATTATTGTTCTGAATTTGGTGCTTTATATGGATAATCATAATTTCATTTTTTATAATTTGCAGAAGAAGTAAGTGAGTTATATAATAGCGGCAACTGGTGCTCTTAGCTGCATTTATATCAGGGCAATCGCGTTTAAAGTTTATAAGATTTATTTCGCGCAAAGACGCAGTGACGCAAAGTGATTTGCTTATTTTTCCTTTGCGGCTTAGCCTCTTTGCGCGAAAAATCTGATAACTTGATACCATTGATGCCTGTATTGCACAATATAGCCGATCATGAAAGCTTAAACGCGATATCCCTGGCATTTCTATAAAAAAGGCATATATTACTCCTGAAATTTTTATCTTGAGCCATGAAAAAACTGCTGGCTGCTTTATTACTGTTTTCATTAAAACTCTCGGCACAAAATGCTGCCCAAATTCATCAAAAAGCAATTTTAATAGATACCCATAACGATGTGTTATCCAATGAACTAATCACAAAGTTTGATTTGGGTAAACGGCAAACCGAAGGTAATTTCGATTTGGTACGTGCCAAAGAGGGGGGACTGGATGCGCAGATCTTTTCAATCTGGTGTGGCGAAAACTATGGCAAAGGTACCGCCTTCGCTTTTGCCAATCGCGAAATTGATTCTTTGTACGCCCTTATTAAGCGCTACCCGGATAAAATAACACTGGTACACAACAGCGCCGAACTGAAAAAAGCTGTAAATCAAAAAAAGCTGGCCGCGCTGATAGGGGTTGAAGGCGGGCACATGATTGAAGACCGGATGGACTACATTGATAGCCTGGCCAAACGGGGCATGAATTATTTAACCCTCACCTGGAATAACAGCACCTCCTGGGCAACTTCGGCCCGCGATGAGGTGACTAAAAAAGATAGCCTGAAGTTTATTGGTTTAACTGATTATGGTAAGCAGATTGTTAAACACCTGAACCAGTTGGGTGTAATGGTTGATGTATCGCACGTAGGCGAACGCACCTTTTACGATGTGCTGGCCACTACCACCAAGCCCGTTATAGCATCGCATAGCTGCGCCTGGAGTATTGACCCCAGCAGGCGCAATATGAAAGACGATCAGCTGAAAGCGCTGGCCAAAAACGGGGGAGTAATCTGCCTTAATTTTTACAGCGGATTTGTGGATAGTACCTATTCGCCAAAAGTGGCCGTTTTTTTACATCAGCATAAGGCCGAGCTGGACTCCCTCGTCAAAATTTACCACGACGGCGACCTGGCTAATATACGGCTGAATGCTATATATAAGACCGAGTCGGACAAAATTCGCCCGCCGTTAAGTTTGCTTATTCATCACATTGATTACATTGTGAAGCTTATTGGGGTGGATCACGTAGGCATCGGCTCGGATTTTGATGGTGCGGAATCCTATCCACTCGGTTTAGATAGTGTGAGCGATTATCCAAAGATCACCGAAGAACTGCTGAAACTGAATTACAGCGAAAAGGATATTGATAAAATTTTAGGCGGTAATATGATGAGGGTTTTGAAGGCTAATACGGGGAAATAACGAGTTAATTATTTATAGTGGCAACATTTGCTTCGTACATCTGAATAACTTCCCAGCAAAAATGTAGGTGATTGGCTACCCAGTTAACCATTGGAAGATAAGTCGATGTTTTATTAATTTTTAATTTACCCTCAGCATCAAAATAAATGTTGTTGCTGTTTTCTTCTTGGTTTTGCTTTTGGGTTGTAACCGTTGTCGTAAATTCCAGATTAAAATGTCTTAGAATTTCTTCATCAAATAGCCCCATGCAAATGTCTACAGGCTTACTTATAAATACATCACGATTGTTATTAATAAATGCCCTATAAGCATCTTCATTGATTTTCTCACCGTTCCAAGAAAGCCCCCCTTCAAATATTTGTACTTCATTTAATGCTGTGTAATCTACGAAGATCAAATACATTGGTAAGTAATCGGTTCGCTGAAATTTTAAGAAGCTGTAAATTCCATAAATAACCGATTCTGGTGAATAAATATGAACTACTATCCTGAAAGCATTGCTTTTGTTTTGAATGAATTTAAAAAGCCTTTTCAATTGTTCTTGCCACTCGTTATTCCAATCAAATGGGATGATTGATTTTTTTATTATTTCACTTAAACGATCTTTGTGTGCAGACTCAGCAAAGTTTGAATATAGATGATTGTTTGAACCGTTGTAACCTTTAAGTTCTTTGATTAACATAGTATCTGTGAGACGTGGATCTGTTTTAAAGATTCCATAGCGATGAATACTGGTAATTTTCCAGCCCTGTACTTCTAAAATAGATTGCAATGTTTCAGGAGAGCCAACTTCCATGGAATCATAGTCTCTATTGTCGTGACAAATTGCACAAAGTACACATTGTTCTGTATAAGAAAGAAAATCAACTTCGGAATCAAATTCTCTTTCTTCCATACCCATTTCTTTTTTGATTAACGGTAGTGAAAAGTATTGATTTTTGGTAAGTTCATTGAAGGAATAACAAGTGGCGAAAGGGTGAATAACTCGAGAAGAACCGACGATCGAAATACAGGTGATTACAAAATCTTTCAACCCAATATTTTCTGATATAGCCGCCAATTTGTGCAGGTAAACATCTCTCTCCTCTTTAAAGTTGAAAAAGGCCAATTTATAAGTGTGTGCTAACTGTCTTCTATCTTGAGAAATAATTTCTGGCAAGACCTCATCAACATTAGCAATTTTTTTTGATGCGTCTAAGAAAAGCAGGAAGCCTTTTACGTGCAACGTGCTTTCATAAACAAATTCACAAAATGGAATAAATAGTTCATCCCATTTGGTGGATACAATTATAGCGCGCACCTCACTATCTTTAGCCTTAAAATTTAGTTTTAATAGCCCAATATATTTAACGATCTCTTGTAGAGTTTCCCGAGATGTTGCCTTACTTCGTTTAATCTCAATTATGACATAATTGCCGAAGACATCAGTTGCCAATATATCGACGAATCCTTTGCTCCCTTTAGAGTTTGGGAGATGAAATTCTATTTTAATTAGTGATAGGCCAGGCTCAATTATAGAAAGTTTATCGGCTAATTGATCTCTTATTAAACTTTCCTCGTCCATTTGGTTGCCTGGTTAAATATTTGATTTGCCGGTGAATTCTTTAGCTCACTATCATTATTCGAAAATATAAATTTAGGAAATTATTTAAGCATGAGTTCAATTTGGCCAACAATCTTAGGGGAATGCTTTGAAATAGGAGGCACCTACGGAGCCAAGAGATGACCCTGTTTTTTTCTATAAACACGTAACTCCTACGGAGTTTTAAAGGTTTGATAGTTGACTCCAGCGGAGTCTCGTGTTTATAGATTTAGTTTGTGTCGTTGTTTTTGGCTCCGTAGGTGCCTCCTTTGTTAGGTTATTCGAAAAAAAGTTCCTTTGAATAATCCTAATTGGATGGATTGTTATTTATTGAAAAGTGATCAGTAATAGTTTACCATTCACTGACCCTGTAATTCCACTTTTTTTATAAATTTGTGCCTCATTTATAACAAATGTCTGAAGAATTAGAACACGTAAAATGCCTGATCATCGGATCGGGCCCGGCGGGATATACTGCTGCGATATATGCCTCAAGGGCTGATCTTAAACCGGTAATGTATACTGGTTTACTGGCCGGCGGGCAATTGACACAAACAACCGATGTAGAAAACTTCCCTGGTTATCCTGAAGGCATCATGGGCCCCGAAATGATGGAAGATTTCAGGAAACAGGCCGAGCGCCTGGGTACCGACATCCGTTTCGGCTACGTAAGCTCGGTTGATTTTAGCAGCCTGCCGCATAAGGTGGTGGTTGACGAGGTAAAAACCATTCTCGCCGATACCGTTATTGTGTCAACCGGGGCATCGGCCAAATGGCTGGGCTTGCCATCTGAGCAAAAATACAGTGGCTTTGGCGTTTCGGCTTGTGCGGTATGCGATGGCTTCTTTTTTAAAGGCCAGGATGTAGCCATTGTAGGCGCCGGTGATACCGCCGCCGAAGAAGCTACTTACCTTGCCAAATTATGCCGCAAGGTTTACATGATTGTTCGCCGTGATGAATTCCGTGCCTCAAAAGCCATGGTTCACCGGGTTTTGAACACTCCAAATATCGAGATCCTTTATAATACCGAAACAAAAGAGATCCTTGGCGATGGCCAAAGCGTAAACGCTGTTAAAGTGATTAACAACGTTACCAACGTGGAAACCGATCTTGATGTGTCCGGCTTTTTTGTGGCGATAGGGCATCATCCCAACACCGATATTTTTAAAGGCTGGTTAAATATGGACGAAACCGGCTACATCATCACCCGTCCCGGATCGACAGAGACCAACGTAGAAGGTGTATTTTGCTGCGGCGATGCCCAGGATCATATTTACCGCCAGGCTGTAACAGCAGCAGGCACAGGCTGTATGGCCGCTATCGACGCCGAACGTTACCTTGCCGGTAAAGAGCACGTGGTAACGGCGTAAGAAGCCTCACCTAAATAGCGAGCTTTTATGAGCGCCTATTAAAAAATAAAATTGCGAATAATCCTCACCTGAAGGAGAGGACCTGAAAATAAATATTTGAAAGCCACCGGAAACGGGCGGCTTTTTTTATTGACAACCTGGGCAGCGGTTGGAAAATGTAGTTTGATAAGGTAGCCCTGCGGTGTATGAGAGGTACACCAAAGGTATACCGCAGGGATATTGAGAGGTACTTAAAAGGGTTTGCAAAGGTGTGCTGCCGGTAATGTTAAAATCCCCCGCTTTTTTTCGTGATAATATTAGTATCCGGCAAAAAAACATGCTTTTGTTACAATAGAAAACTTCTTATAATTTTTTAAAAAGTTATATATTCACGGCTCAGTACCAATTTCATATTACCATGCTAAAAAAATCTGCCCTGATGCTAAGCGCATTGTTAACCGTGTTTACTATTGTTAAAGCCCAGGATGCTGATCCGTATGCGGGAATTATCCCCGCACCGGTATCGCTCACGAAAGCTCCGGGTACTTTCCTGTTCAGCCAGGAAACAAAGGTTCAGGCCGATTCGCCATCAAACAAAGCTGTGCTTTTCTTTAAAGATTACCTGGCCGGCAGCCAGGCGTACAATGCGGCTATCGCCATAAAAAATACGGGATCAGCCTCAAATATCATCACATTAACATCAGCCGGCACCGATAATTTACCAGCCGAGGGCTACCGCCTTACTATCACCCCGCAGCAAATTACCGTTGCCGGTAAGGGAGCCGGTTTGTTTTACGGTATCCAAACGCTTATCCAACTGTTCCCTGCCGATAGGGCTGCTACGGCTAAATTGCCTTGCGTTCAGGTGGAAGATTATCCCCGTTTTGGTTACCGTGGCGCCATGCTGGATGTGGGTCGCCACTTTTTTTCGGTGCAAATGGTGAAAAAATACATCGATCTGCTGGCTGCATACAAACTGAACAACTTTCACTGGCACCTTACCGAAGACCAGGGCTGGCGCATCGAGATAAAAAAATATCCAAAGCTTACCCAAGTCAGCAGCATGCGTGCGCAAACGCTGATTGGCGGCTACCGCGATAAAACACCACAGCAGTTTGATGGTACCCCTTACGGAGGCTTTTACACCCAGGATCAAATTCGCGATGTGGTAAAATATGCTGCGGAACGTTATATCAACATTGTACCCGAAATTGAAATGCCCGGCCATTCGCAGGCTGCCCTGGCCGCATATCCCGAATTAAGCTGCGACCCAACAAAAACTTATAAACCCGCCGAAACGTGGGGGGTATTTAAAGATATCTACTGCCCATCCGATAAAACATTCGCTTTTATACAGGATGTTTTGACCGAGGTGATGGAATTGTTCCCAAGCAAGTACATTCACATTGGTGGCGATGAAGCACCAAAAGATGCATGGAAACAATCGGCATTTTGCCAGCAGCTTATCAAAAAATTAAAGCTGAAGGATGAAAACGAATTGCAAAGCTATTTTATACAACGGGTAGAAAAATTTGTTAATTCCAAAGGCCGCAGCATTATTGGCTGGGACGAAATTTTAGAAGGTGGCCTTGCCCCAAATGCTGCTGTAATGAGCTGGCGCGGCGAAGAGGGTGGCATTGCAGCCGCGCAACAAAAACACAACGTGATCATGACACCGGGTAGCCACGGCTTGTATATAGATCATGGCCAGGGCAAACCAAGCCAGGAACCGTTAAGCATCGGCGGTAACGAACCGCTCTCGAAAATTTACAGCTATGATCCAACTCCTGAAGCTTTAACACCCGAACAAAAGAAATATATCATGGGCGTTCAGGCCAACCTTTGGACTGAATATGTGGCCACCGACGCCAAGGTAGAGTTTATGCTGCTGCCGCGATTGATGGCCTTGTCGGAAATTGCCTGGAGTCCGCTGGCCAATAAAAATTTTAAGGATTTCAGCGAAACCCGTTTACCATCGCACCTGGCCTGGCTGGATAAAAACAACCTGGATTACCATGTTCCGGTAGCTATTGGCGCAAAAGATACGGTAATGATTGGTGCGCAGATGAGCGTAAATTTAAAATCGCCGGTTGATGGAGCGAAGATTTATTACACTATCGACGGTTATACACCGCGTGAAACCGACCTGGAGTACCAGCTACCGGTAACCTACAACGTGCCTGTTGATCAATACCGCGAGTTGCAAACCATCGTAATAACCCCATCAGGTAAGCGTAGCAATGTTACCCGTACCCTGGTTTACAATAAAGCGCCTTTGGCCGCCGTTAATTATACAGAAAACACAAGTGGTGTTAAATACCAATTATTTACCGGTACCTTTGGCAGCACCAGCCAGCTGATTGGTTTACCAAGTGATAGCGGTGCAGTAAAAACCTTTAGTACAACAGATTTCAGGAAAAGTAAGGGTAAGTTTGGTGTTATTTACAACGGATTTATTAATATTGAAGCGGATGGCAATTATGGCTTCTCTACACTATCGGCCAACGGTTCGGTTTTGTTGATAGATGACCAGGTTGTGGTTGATAATGATGGCAAGCATGTGGCCAATGAGCAGTTTGGCGCAGCGCCTTTATTAAAAGGTTACCACAAGTTCACACTGAAATATGTGGATGCTGGTGGCAATAACATATTAAAAGTGTTTATAACTGCACCGCAGAAAACCAAAGCCGAATTGACTGCCGATGTACTGAAAAATTAAAAAAGGATAACATATAATGATCAGGAGGTTTGGTTACGTACTTGTTTTAATGGCCGCTGCTATAATAGCTGGCTGTGGCAGCAATGAACCTAAAATATCGGGCACATCTGCAAAGCCAAAAGCCCCCGAGCTTATGAAACCCTTCAGGTATCATAAGATGATAGAGGTTTCGCCGGGGCAAACTTATGATGTGCTTAGCTGGGGGAGGGGGTCGCAGGAGGCCGGGGCATTTATGATCCTGCATTCAGATTCATCGGCTATAAAATATACCACCACAACCGGCGACCTTGAAGGCCAGATCATTGATGTTTATAACTCTGATATGGACGTAGATGGTAACCCCGAAATATTGGTAGCGGTTAAATCAAAAGATACCATTAATCGTACGGGTATTTACGCCTATGAGTTTAATAACGAAAGTAAAGCCAACAAACTCGATTTTCCAAAACTGAACAGCTCGCAGCGCAAAGGTTACCGGGGCGATGACAATTTTTACATCCGTGATGGCAAACTCATCCGCGAGTTTCCAATTTATAAAGGCAGAGGTAAGGATGCCACATCTACCGGTGCAAAACGCCAATTGGAATATGGGTTAAGCCGCAACGAATTCACGGTAAAGCAACTAAGTAAAGATTCTGTTGATGTGACCTCAAAGGCGGCTACGGCAAATGTTGCACCAAAGAAAGAAGATGATAAGCCAACCACCAAAAAATCTGAAAAGAAAAGCTCATCAAAATCTGCCAAAAAGAAGAAACACAAGAGGCATCGTAACGATTAAGCTTCTGTTTAATTCTTATAGTTTTTACAAAGGCGCGTTAATGCGCCTTTGTTGTTCAAAATGGGTTAGCTAAGCAGTTTGTGCTAAAAAATATGCCATAACTATGCTATGAAGTTCATTGTTGCAGGGATCGTCACCTAAATGGTAGTATCTGCATCACCCCGTATTCTTCGCCGTAATGCGGTATTGCTCGGGCGATGAGCCTATATATTTTTTGAAAATGCGCGAAAAGTAATATGGGTCTTCATAACCCAGGCTGGCCGCCACTGTCTTTATTTTATCGCCATTGGCATATAATAACTGGCAGGCCTTTTGCATTTTTAAGTGAATAAAATAATCAATGGGCGGCATGCCGGTGGCTTTGCGAAACAGGTTGGAGAAATGCGACACCGATAAACTATGTTTGCCGGCCATATCTTCCACGCTCAGTTTTTTGTCCAGGTTATTACGCATGTTGTGGATGGTTTTGGTGATCATATCGCCTTCATCGTTCTTATCATGCTGGATATGTCGCTCGGGCATTAAAAAGGTGGCTATAATATGGTACAGGCAAAAGCAAGCGCTGTTAATGTTCTCCAGACTGTAGCCCATCTCCAGGGTTTGGTAAATATTATGCCATATGGATATTGCGCTTTCGTTAAATGGGATATGTACGGGGCCACGCGTAGTACTTAAATTAAGCGATTTGTTGAAGCTGTCTATTTTATCGCCGGTAAAATGCACCCAGTAAATGGTCCATGGGTCATCAATATCGGCCCAATACCTCATGTATTTATCGGTAGCCGGGATCAGGATAAATTGGTTGCAGCGTACTTCAAAACGTTTGTTATCTACAATATAATGGCCTTTTCCCTGTAGGCAGTAAATGAGGATGTTGTCTTCGCAGCCTTTGCGGCGTTCGCGATAATGGAACGAGGCTTTGGGAAAGTAGCCAATATGTGTTATGTAAATATGAAATAGCTCAGGATCACGTTCTTTGGCCTCGCGCAGTACTTTTTGAGGGATGCTGATGAACTTTTCACCCTCAAAACCTTGCCGCCTTTTTAAGCTGTTACTCATCAAAAATGATATTAAGGAATAATTGGTATTATAGTTGGATATTACATCAGCAGGAACATAGCACCCGGCATATAGGTTGCTATTATAGATAAAACAATCTGCAAATACAATCATTTACACAGTATTGTAAACCCGCCACAGCATTATGCCAATAAACCATAGTTTTGATATCTTTTTTAGTGGAATAATCCATTAAAAAAAATGTTTTGGCTATTATAAACTCACAAACATCGGTTTACTTTTGGTTTGTTCACAACAACCAATATAACCAGCGCTGTCGATCTTGCTTTTAAAGTTTGCCCTATTACCGGTTAATGGCGGTAAACTACAAATAGCCTGCTTCAAGCCTTTTATATGGCGAACATTACAGTTTAAATATTAAACCTGTGCATGCCAGGTTTTGCTCTGGCTACACTACATTATTTATATGCTATTAAAGAATAAGGTAATCTTTTTAACAGGCGGTACTGAAGGCATAGGCTTCGAGTGCGCCAAAATATACCACGCGGCAGGGGCAAAGCTTTGTATTATTTCCAATTCGGAGCGGAGCATTGACGAGGCCCGGTCAAAGCTACAGTCGCTGGATATCCTATACCTTAAAGCCGATGTTTCAGTAGCTGCGGCGATAAGGCAGGCTATTGCCAAAGCTATAGACTATTTTGGCAAAATAGATGTGATCCATAATAATGCAGGCATTAGCAACCCATCAAAAGCTGTTCATGAAACCACCTTGGATGAGTGGGATGCCCTTTTTGATGTAAATGTAAAAGGCATATTTAACACTACCCGGTATGGAATTGATGAGCTTAAAAAAACGAGGGGTAATATCCTGAATACCAGTAGTCTTGTTGGCGATATGGGCCAGGAGATACATGCTGCATATAGCGCAACTAAAGGCGCTGTAAACGCCTTAACCAAATCAATGGCGCTTGATTATGCCCCTTACGGTATTCGTGTTAACGCGGTGGCCCCGGCGGGTGTTTGGACACCCATGCTGCGGGCCTGGAGTCAGCAACAGCCCGATACCAATTCTATCGAAAATTACCTGGATAACATACATGCCCTGGGCTATTGCCCCGAAGGCGATGTGGTGGCCGATGCCTGTTTGTTCCTGGTATCCGACCAGGCCCGCTTTGTAACCGGCTGTATTTTACCTGTTACCGGTGGTGCCGAATTAGGCTATCGCCGTGTGTTAACCCCCAATATTTAATCTGTTCAGTAAAAAAGTTCTCAAATGATTAAGAATATACAAGTAGATGATATCCGTTATAAGCTTGATGGCGCGGCCGGCAGTGATGCTATTCATACCGATCCTGTTTACTCATACGCGGTAACCCGTTTATTTGACGATAGCGGCCACACAGGAGTTGGTTTTGCCTTTACATTGGGCGAGGGTAATGATTTGGTTTGTAAAGCTGCCCAGTATTATGCCGATAAAATTAAGGGCAGGGACATTGAAGACATCATGGCCAATTTTGGCGATTTGTTCAAAAGTTTGTCTAATGATCAGCAATTTCGCTGGTTGGGGCCGCACAAGGGGGTGGTGCATTTGGCGCTTGCTTCGGTTACCAATGCCTGTTACGACCTTTGGGCCAAAAAAAGAGGCCTGCCACTTTGGAAACTGTTAACAGACCTAAGCCCCGAACAAATTGTAGCTACTTTAGATCTGTCGTACCTTGAAGATGAGTTGACTCACCAACAGGCTATCAGCATGCTCAAAGAGCAACAGTCCACTAAAACAATCCGCGAAGGCATTTTACAAAAAGGTTATCCGGGGTATGATACATCCATTGGCTGGTTCAATTACTCCGATGAAAAAGTGCGTGAAAACTGCAAGATTGCATTGGCCGAAGGTTTTACCGCGATGAAGCTTAAAGTAGGCTCAACCGATCCGGAAAGGGATATCCGCCGTGCGCATATTGTGCGGGAGGTTGCCGGCGATAGTGTAAAAGTAATGCTTGATGCCAACCAGCAATGGAACCTGCCGCAGGCGATATCGATATGCAACAAGCTAAAGAGCATGAACCCCTACTGGATAGAGGAGCCCACCCATCCGGATGATGTATTGGCCCATAAAACTTTGGCCGATGCCATTTCGCCGTTAAAACTGGCGTTAGGTGAACATGTACCCAATAAAATCATTTTCAAAAATTACCTGCAAACCCGCTCGGCTTCATTTATCCAGGTTGATGCCGTAAGGGTAGGGGGCGTAAGCGAATTTATAACCGTGAGCCTGTTATGCAAAAAATACGGGGTACCTGTAGTGCCGCACGTGGGCGATATGGGCCAACTGCATCAGCACCTCGTTTTGTTTAATCACATAGCAATAGGGCACGAGGCTTTATTTTTAGAACATATCCCACATCTGCAAAAGCATTTTGTAAACCCCGTGAACATAACCGGCGGCGTATACCAAACACCACAGGTGCCGGGGAGTAGCTGCGATTTGAAAAAATTAATATAGAATCAAGAATTAAGAGTCAAGAATCAAGAAAGAAGTTGTATGGTGGGGTTAACAAAATTGGGTTGTCTTGACTCTTGATTCTTAACTCTTGAATCTCAAAAAATATGATACACACACCAGATCTGATCATTAGTGGCTTGTACATAGCGGTGATATTTATTATCGGCCTGTGGTCGGGTATTCGTCATCAGCAAAAAACAAAAAATAACAATAACGAGGCCGGCGAATATTTTTTGGCGGGTAAAAAACTGAGATGGCCAATGATTGGCCTGGCCTTATTTGCCACCAATATTTCATGCGTGCACCTGGTGAGCCTTGCGCAAAGTGGTTTTGATACCGGTTTGCTTAACGGTGATTTTGAATGGATGGCGGCGTTTACACTAATACTGCTGGCTTTGTTTTTTGCACCTTTTTATATCAAATCAGGCGTGTCAACACTGCCCGATTTTTTAGAAAAACGTTACGACCGGGCAAGTCGCGATTGGCTGGCCATTATATCGGTAGTATCGGCAGTGTTAATTCATATCGCTTTTTCGTTGTTGGCCGGCGGTATAGTATTACACACGCTGTTTGGGGTTGATATGTATACCAGTGTTATCATCATCTCCATTATTACTACTATATACACCATAGTTGGCGGCTTAACCGCTGTGGTAGTTACCGAATCTATCCAAACTGTGGTGCTTTTAGGCGGCGCTATCATCATGAGTATCGCCGCTTATACCAAAATGGGCGGTTGGGAGCCAATGGTTGAGGTATTAAAACATACCGGCCAGCTTAATAAACTATCTATGCTCCGTCCTCATGGCGATGCCAGCGGTATGCCCTGGTATGCGGTGTTTTTGGGTTACCCGGTATTGGGAATCTGGTACTGGTGTGCCGATCAAACCATTGTGCAGCGCGTTTTAGGTGCCAAAGATGAAAACCATGCCAGGGTTGGGCCACTGTTTTGCGGCTTTATCAAAATATTACCTGTTTTTATTTTTGTGATGCCGGGCCTGTTTGCCTACACACTGGCCCAAAGCGGGCACCTGGATATTTCGGCCTTAAAAAGTGTGGTTGATGGGAAAGAAGTGGTAAACAGCAAAGGCATTTATACGTTGATGATTACCCAGTTAATTCCCCCGGGGCTAATAGGGGTACTTGTTGCCGCGTTATTATCCGGTTTAATGAGCCAGATATCGGGAGCGTTAAATTCAATATCAACCATTGTAAGCTACGATATCTATAAAAGATATAAACCCGAAGCAACAGACAAAAAACTGGTGAGCGTAGGTAAAATAGCAGCCGGGGTAGCGCTCGTTCTGTCGTTAATGTTGTTGCCGCTACTCAATAATTACGAAAGCATATTTAATGGTTTAAATGACATTATAGCCCACATAGCGCCGCCAATAACATGTGTGTTTTTGTTAGGTGTGTTCTGGGAAAAAGCATCGGCTGTTTCGGCTAAATATACTTTGTGGATAGGCTCGGCAATAGGGGTAGCGGTGTTCATCATTGGCAAGGTTTACCCTGCAAGCGCAATTGGCTCAATTCCGTTTATGATGATGGCTTTTTATCTTTTTGTAGTTTGCCTGTGTTTACAGGTTGTATTATCGTATATGTACCCCGTTCAGCATACCAAAGAAAGCGCTACCCTGTATTGGAAATCGCCATGGGAACCTTTGCGTGGTGTAGCCTGGAGCGGTTTAGGCAACTATAAAGTACTTTCGGTTTTGTTAATTGGCATAATGGCCATATTGTTTTACATTTTCAGGTGATAGCATCATGAACAAAGTTCTCCATCCAATTAAACAGTTTGCAATTATACTCGTCGCCTGTTGCATCGGCTTTTCTGCCTGTAAAAGTAACGACAAGAAAACGGCTGTACAGCAGGATACTGCATCAACAAAAGCGGTGCAGCCCAAAAATGTGCAGCGTTTTGGTATGGTAACCGGCTTAAGGCCGGAAAAGATGGCCTACTATAAACAATTGCACGCGCATGCCTGGCCAGGAGTTTTGAAAAAGATAAAAGAGTGTAACATTCGCAATTACTCCATCTACATTCAAAAAATAGATGGCAAATATTTTTTGTTCAGTTATTTTGAATATATGGGTGTTGATTTTAAGGCGGATATGGCCAAAATGGCGGCCGATACCACCACCCAACGTTGGTGGAAGGAAACCGATCCTACCCAAATACCCCTCCCCGAGGCTGCTGCCCGGAAGCAGCAATGGCAAGCAATGGAAGAGGTGTTTCATACGGAATAAAACCTTTGCTTAATTTAAATCGTAAAAAACGTATCCCGTTTTGTTAATTGGCTAAATTGAAGTGGTGTCGTAAAAATAAAGTGGTGTTTTAACAGCGAATATTCCATTGTTAGTGATAAATGTAATGTTTAACTTTAATGGATTTTATTTAGTTTTGATTTTTAAACTGTAGGCACCATAAGCCACTGTTGCGTTATAAACCTAACGTAGTTTTTTAAGCCTTAATTTTGTAGCTGTAACATTTACCAATGGGAATGATGCAGATAGGTATTAATAACAGATTAGCTGCTTAAAAATGATAAGTGCAAACTTGATAAATTGATAATCACCTGTTAATTTAAAATATGAGGAAAGCTTTACCCTTTAACAAAAACGTTTTCTTTTTTGAACTGCATCCGTTTAATACGTTGGTAGTAAATGTGATATGCCTTGCTGATTATACAAATCAGGCCCGCTAAATGAAAAAAGTGGGCGGTTATGTTTAATTATGGCACATACACAGATGAGCAGCTTACCGCCCTGTTAAAAGAGGGGGACCATGCTGCCTATACCGAAATTTACCGCCGGTATTGGAAAAAACTGCTGTTAATAGCCTGGAACCACAGTAAAGATGAACTTGCCTCAAAGGATATTGTACACGATGTATTTATATCGTTATGGGAAAGATATCCCGAAGTTGAAATTAATAACCTTCCCGCCTTCCTGGCAACATCAGTAAAATTTACCGTTTACAAGTATTACCAAAAAGAGCAGCGCAGGAACGACCTGGCTTTGCAAAATTACGAGTATGAAACTACTGTAAACGACGAAGATAAGCTGGATGCTATTTTTTTGCAGGAATATGTAAACGGCATTGTTGAAAAAATGCCCGAGAAATGCCGCCTGGTATTTGGCTACAGCCGCAATTTAGGGATGAAAAATTCGGAGATTGCCACCAAAATACAAATTACTGAGAAAGGGGTGGAGGCTAATCTTACCCGGGCTCTCCGTATTATCAGGGGCGAGCTTAAAAATCATGGCTGGATATTCATCATAGCCATTCATATCCACCGGTTTTTCAAATAAAAAAGAAGTGCACTCCAGCCTTTTTTAATTAAATAAACTTTTTTTTAATAACCATGTAGGGTACCGTTGTTTTCGCGGTACATACCTATACTAAAGCGCAATACCAATTGAACCGCCAAACCATTTATAAGTTAATACGCAAGTATAAAGACAATACTGCGACCGAGTCGGAAAAGGAAACTTTAACCGAATGGTACCGGAATGTAGCCAACCAGGACGCCGAATTTCCGGACGACGAAGAAAGCGTGGAAAAAGAAATGCTTTTACGTTTGAATAAACAAACCCAACCACTGAAGCCGCATAGCCGTTTTTTAAAAAACTGGACAATTGCTGCATCAATACTTTTTTTGCTTTCGTTTGGCGCCATTTTTTTTATCAGGAAAACCGGCAATACACAAAAAGCGGATTTGGCTCATAACACGATCATAACACCGGGCGGCAACAAAGCCATTTTAACGCTGGCCAACGGTCAAAAAATATCGCTCACTGATGCGCAAAAAGGACAAATAGTTCAACAGAAAGGCGTTCAGATATCAAAAACTGCTGATGGACAACTGGTTTATACGGCAGCGGATGATAGTAACGATGGTTCAAATGCTATTGCAGCGGCACAATATAACACCATGGAAACACCAAGGGGCGGGCAATTTCAATTGTTTTTGCCCGATGGTACAAGGGTATGGCTTAACGCGGCATCGTTGTTAAAATACCCGGTAAATTTTGGCGTAACCGGCGAACGCAGGGTTGAACTAACCGGCGAAGCCTATTTTGAAGTAGCTCATAATAAAGATCGCCCGTTCAGGGTGGTTACCAACCGCCAGGTTGTCGAGGTTTTGGGTACCCACTTTAATGTTAGCGCTTATGACGACGAACCAAATGCCAAAACCACACTGCTTGAAGGTTCGGTGAAAGTTAGCGGCGGCGATAAAAGTGCCATGTTAAAGCCTGGACAGGAAGCAAGCCTTACAGATCATCTTAAGGTATCTGATGTGGACACGGAAGAAGCCGTCGCCTGGAAGAACGGCTATTTCAGGTTTGATGATGAGCGATTGGAAACCGTTATGCGCAAAGTTTCCCGCTGGTACAACGTAGATGTTGTTTACCGGGACAACGATGTAAAGGACGATTTATTTGCCGCTGTTACTACCCGTTTTGCCAACATATCAACCCTGCTTAAAATAATGGAACAAACCAGCGATGTTAATTTCAGCATTGAAGGATCAAAGATTATTATCAGCAAAAAGGTAAAAAAGTAAACTACCCAAAACCAATATATAACCAATTATCAACCCTAAATTAAAACCATCAATATGAAGAAAAATACTACCTGAAGAGTAAAAGATGGCTTATAATATAAGTAAGATCAGGAACACTCGCGATGTTCCCGATCTAAAAGCTTATAAGCTAAAATGCTAATGTGACTCCACTTTTAACTTTAACAGCCTTAACAAAT
>Ga0307515_10010319_pt1 | contig 17912 bp, 7 predicted proteins | sample 17_EM_MG_FD_194513 | JGI IMG/M metagenome (GOLD analysis project Ga0307515, IMG submission 194513) | Populus trichocarpa ectomycorrhiza microbial communities from riparian zone in the Pacific Northwest, United States - 17_EM | ecosystem: Host-associated > Plants > Roots > Unclassified | place... | reverse complement strand
ACTAATAATCCGAGTATAGATCATTAGATAGAAATAAAAAATGGTATTTAAATATTTAAGGTACACCTTAGACTATGGACTATACTATCTACCTAATAGTACTAGAAGGGTATAATAATACTATTTGGATATCTGATTTTAAGTATTCAAAATCCATTAATGGATATGTTTTTATAATTGGGAAAACAATTGTATCATGAAAATTCTCTAAGCTGATGTGTATCGCAAAAACCATGATTGAATTAAAGTTTATTGCTCTTGAAAAAGCTAAAGAAGAAGCCAAATGATTTAAGAATTTTTTTTAGGATATTCTATAATGGGTTAAACTAGTGCCAACAATTTATGTCCATTGTGATAGTGAATCTATAATTGAAATGCCATTAAGTAGTATGTATAAATGAAAGTTTAAACATATACATTATAGGCATAATATTGTTAAATATTTTCTCTCAAATAGAATTGCTTCCATTACCTATGTAAAGTCAAAGAAAAATATTATGGATTCACTAACTGAAGGTTTATCGAGAGAGTTTGTGTATAATTCATTGATATAAATGAGTTTAAAGCCTTTAAAGATGAAAGAGTATAATGATGGTAACCATACATAGTTGACTGGAGATCTTAAGATATTCAAATAAAAAACTAAGTCATATAATATTTTCATTATCACCCAGAAATTATTATTTTTTGCCTATTCATATGATGAAAGTGGTGCTAGTTGTAACATTATAAAGGATGAGTTGTGCTTTTAATGATTTTAATATCTTGACATACCAATTAGACTACAACATAATAATTTTAATAAAAAATATAGCAGAAAGGTGGCTATTTCTTTAAGAATTTTAAAAAGGGTTAAATTCTTTAAAGCACCTATGAAACCGAAAGTTGTTTAGGATTAAAATGAACACAACAATGAATACCTAAAGAATCTCCAAGTGGAGAATTACGTGAGTATTATTGTCTTGGTTTGTATAAAAAATTAAATAGTTCAAAACATCGTGTTCACTATTTAGCATGTAAATCCGATAATATTTCACTAAAGAAGGTTCAAAACAAAAGGTTATCTCTTCTGATATAGTGACATACCAAATTAGTATTTATCTATAAATTATTTGAGTCTTCGTACTGATCAAAATTTTTTTATTCATATGGGGGGATTGTTGGAATTGATTTATAAAACATATAATGGACCTTTTAAAGGCCAAATCATATGTGAGATCCACTCACATTTAAGGTTAAAACCATGTTGCATTTTGTAATACAACATGAGTATTTTAACATTGAGATATTAACATGTTTTAAAATCTAATTAAAGATGAATAAGAAATTGTTCTAAAAGAACCTTTGGATAACAAAAATCTTAACTAAAATTGCTTTGTTGATTGGACAATGTGCTATGGGCTTATGAGTTTGGGCTTGAATTTAGTTAAAGAAAAATATTTGTTATTAAGTCCATATTTGATCAGTAATTTCTTTTAGTCTCTAAAATATCTTAATACATAAACCAATACATTAATAATATAATGAGAATGAATGCTATTATGAGTAATTCATGAACTATGAACATTCATCATAGTTAATAAAAAAATTATTAATTATAAAGATTAATTAATTATGAGCATTAATGTTTTTGTTTCCAAGTCCTATAAATAGGTGTATTGGATGAGTGAGAAAAAATCTAAAAAATTTCTCGAGTTATTTTATCTCTTTGTTGTTGTTTTTTTCAAAGACTTGTTCTTCTATTCTTTCTTTTTACTTTAAAACTTATATTTAGTCTTTGTAGAGAGAAATTGAGTATTATTGCTTTGAGTTTGCTGGACTTTATTTAAGAGTGCATTTAAATAAAAAGGAGTTGTTTGAATCTTTGGAGGTTTATTGAATAAAGTTGTTGTGAACCAAATGAGAAACAATAAAGTCTTAAGAATAAATAATTAATTACTAAAACTGACAAAAATTCAAATTGAATATCTTCTAAGGACTTTAATAAGTACTCTAAACTAGTTTTGTTTAAGTATAATTTTAATATTTGTTTAGGTTGCATACTAGGAATGTTTTTCTTTTTTCTTTTTGCAAGTTTATATACTTGCATAATGTACATGCTATATTTTTATAATGATTGCATGATTATCATGGTTTTTTTTTTTAATGTTTGCATGATTATAAACTAAACATAATTTTCTTACTTGTCTAATCTTCACTTATGAATTTTTTGAACAACACAAGAGACTAATCTTGATTATCTCTAAAGATAATTCTCATTTGACCAGTCTTGTTTAATGGTTCTCAGTAACATTAACATTGCACCTAATTTTACTATTAGGAAGAGGATACCATCAAGCACAAGAATTAGAAATGAGTAAAATATCATCTTTGATTCTCTTGTATCAAATTTCATAGATTAAAAGGGAGCCCCAAGAAAGCCTAAGAAAGGAAAAGGAAGAATTTTTTTGCAAGTTTCTGTCATACTTTTTTTTTCCAACTACTAGGTTCTTGATTTCTACCTATATAGAAAGGCAAGCAAAAAACACTTAGCATGAAGGGTTAAAACTAATTAGATCTAATACTTTCATTATTCAGATTTGATAAAAATAAATAAATCAATCAATCAAACAAATCGATATAAAGATTAAAGAGAAAGGGAAAAAAAATCATAGAATAAAAAAGCCAACAAAGCTGGCAAAAAAGTAAAAAAAATACCATTGTTTTAGAGAACACTTGTTTACTGGTCTATATTATGTTGCAAATCGGATCAAGATGTTTTTGAACATAAACAAAAATCACAGGTAACAAGGAATTATTTGATGTTGTTATTAAATCCGATCAAATGGGTCAATATTAAAATATTATAATCTGACTTTTTGCTTAGCCCGAGTTCAAAATTAACCTACATAAGAGTTTTCCTGACGTGATCTAGTCGACTTGATTGACCTGAAAACAACTTAGACGACCAATAAAAAGCTTGGTTTAGCTTAAAAAAAACTGAAGATGGTGTTTTTTTTTAATATTATTGGATCGACTTGGACTTCTCTGTTTAATCCGTCAAACCTGCGACCTAGATCGTAAACGCCACTGAGTTTAAGAACTTCATTTTTTTAACTATTTTTTACTTAATGAAATGACAACAAAAATAGACATTCACACGTTTGAGCACCAATCAAATTTCGTTTGTTTGAGACTGTGGTAACCTCATATATAACAAATCGAAACAAATTATAAAAACTAATTAAAAATCAACCAAATATTGAAGGATGAAATTAAAAAAAAAAGATAAAAAAAGGATTCAATCGAAGAAAAAAAAAGGTGAAATTTTTAAAAGAACAAAAAAGAACCAACTGCTTAACTAATTATAAGAACAGTAAAGGAGCTAGGAAACCAGCTCTTTTAGTTATAAGTATAAATTGAAATGATTTAAAAAAAAAACTTTTAATTTTGAATTAATATTTAAAAGTTTTTTTTAGTAAAAATGTATTCATACATTTTAGAAATATGTTTGATGAAAGAAATTAAAAAAAAAAAGAATTGAAGAAGAAAGATAGTATAAATCAATGTTCATAAATCAAAAGTTAAAAGAATCACTTGACGAAAGCAAATCAAAACTTAATTTTATTTAAGTCAAACCATTTCTATTCAAATATATTCATCACTTATCTTGGATTAAAAATAAGTTAAAAAATAACTTAAGTTGGACCAAACAAACCTTATTCATCATATGACATAACAGCGAAACACTAGAAGGCCTCTTTCTAAGAAAAATAAACTTATTCATAACAAACTATAAAAAAAAAATGCCAACACAACAATGCCATGTCATTTATAAATCTATTCTTTTAGAGGGGTTAAAATGAAAATAAGTATAATATTACAAGGGTAATTTTAAGTAAATAGTCATACGTGGCCCCCACATAAATTTCGCTCTTATAATCAGCCGGTTGAATTTTATAAAATATGTTGAATGATCAACCTTCCCTCCATAAGTCACAAACAAAAAAGACACCAGGAAAGCCGAAGAGGGTATTTGAGAAAATAACATAAGTTTTTTTTTTAAAATATATTAAAATAATTTTTTTTTATATAGTACATTAAAATAATTTAAAAAAAATAAAAAAATATTTTTTAATAAAAAAAACATTTTTAATGTCTTACCAAACATCCCAAGACAGGCCGACAGGGAGGATCTTTTATCTGCATGTCACTTGGTCAAATATTGTTACCGTGTTAATTTCAGTGATGTGCGTAGGCAGGCAGCAAAAATAAAGAATTTTCAGCGGATCTGCTTTGCTTCAAACAGGACATGTGGAAAGAAATCCTATGGGGTCTTTGGTCGTCGGCTTATTCAAAATCGCCGGCCAAGAAAGTGAACCACAGAGACCTCTAAACTCTGATTAATTCTCACGCCCTCTTGACCCACCGAGACACCAGAACCACATATCCATGGTCAAGATCGTTTCCATTGGTACACTTGTACGTACGTGAACGAAAATAATTAACAAATTAAGTATCTTTCGATTGGCTGCTATTATATTGGCTACAAAATAATTATTGGATGGTACAAAATGAATTTCCAAAATATTAATAGAAGTTAAAAATAAAAAAATCATTAATGTTTGAATATTTAAATAACTATTACTTTAAAACTTTAAAAATATTTATTATTATCTAATATTTTAAAATAATTTGTTATATATTATTCATTGACTCATTCAAGTCCAAAAAAAAAAAAAAAATCCAATCACTTGCACAATGACACGTTGGGATGTTAACTCATATTCTTCAACATTCATGTGAATAATAAAGGAGGATGTTTTTTTTTTTCATTTTTTAAAATTTTATTATTTAATATTTGTTTAATTTTAATTTTATCTTTATAAATTATTTTGGTTTATTTTCTACAATGTTATTGCAATATCAAACAAACATCCCAATATTTAATTTGTGTTCGGTTTATTCTTGATTTTACAAATATCTATTTTTGTTATCATATAATTAAGTAAAAAATAGTTTTTTTTTAAAAAAACAAAGTTCTTAAAACTAGTGGAATTCATATCCTGAATCATAGATTTAACGGGTTAAGGGTTAAGTCGTGAAACTTGAGTTGATTCAATATATTGTTATTTTAATATTAAAAAAATAAAAGTCATCTTGATTTATTTTTTAAGAAAATGTCAAATCATGTTTTTTACAAGTTATCCAGATTATCTTGGGACCCGTCAAGTTGATTAGGTTATGTCGAGACAATTCATACATGGTTTAATTTTAACCTAGACTAGGTAAGCTGTCAGATCAGGAGATTTTAAAAATGATTTACTGAATTGAGTTTAATAATAATATCAAATAATTTTATGCAGCTCGAACATCTTTTTTTCTTTCAATATTTTTTTAGCTCGAGCGTAGCGTAACCAACCCGTAAACCAGTAACTACTAATTTACCTAGAGAAGGAAAGAAAGAAAGAAAATCAACACAGCTCAAGCGTGGTTTGATGCGGTATCAGTATTAGTTGCTTTCAGAAGGACAATAATTTTATTGACAAAATAGTATGAAAGGCATGCTTATAAAAATATATGGTCGAAATCTCTTCGAATTTCCATATGAATGGCACAAAATTCGGGTCAAGTAGAGACCGCATAATTAATATATGGGCCAATTATTGTTTTCCGTTGTGAGGTTCTGATCGGAGCTGACCTCAATCTTGAAAGGTATTTCTTTCCTTCAAAATGTGTTAAAGTTAATTGCCCCAATTGACCGTCATGTAGCTAGCTGTCAAGAAAGAATTTGAGCACAAATTGACTGCCAATAGGAGAACCCCTCGCGCCCTGCTTGGAATTCTTATAGGTTTAGAATTTCTTTTTTTCCAACTTTTCTCCCATAATCCGCTACTTGTACTCGAATATATCTAGGTAGTCTTTAAAATTCTAATAATGATTTTTTAAAAATTTATTTTTAATTTATACACATTAAAATAATTAAAAATCATAAATAAAATTCAAAAATATTTTTTAAATCGCAAAAACAAATACATTTTAAAAAATTAATCATTCTTGTATAAGAGTGTTGTTTTGACAAAAAAAAAACAAATACAAAAATAAAAATAACAATTAAAATATATTTAGATTTCTGTTTGAAATATATTTTTTCCATGAATAATATATTTAAATCTATATAAATATTCAATTCCAGATATGGTGATGAAATATTAGGATGATTGGATGAATAAGTAGTAATTAATGAAATATATTCATGCAATTGAAATTATTAAACTAATGATTTGTGGTGGATCTTATTCTTAATTTGAGTCGAGTTTTAATTTAAATAATATAAAAAATAATCTTAGATTAATTTATTCAACTTAGCAAGTTAAATTATTATTCCATTTAAACTTGATTTGATTTCTTTAAAAATAATTAAAATAATATTGTATTAAATTTAGTTTGATCCAAATTATCTTGTATCAATTTATCTATTCCATTTAAACTTGATTTGATTTTTTTTAAAATAATTAAAATAATATTGTATTAAATTTAGTTTGATCCAAATTATCTTCTATCAATTTATCTAATTTATAATCTATGTTTTGAATTGGGTGATGGATAGAGCCTAGTTTAATATTTTTTTTTTAAAAAACTGATTTAATAATTTTTTTGTTAAAAAAGAAGAAGAAAAAAGTCCGGCTTCCTCTCGGAAGATAGTAGAAAATGTGTTTCCACAGCAGAAGGTCCCTTCCTCGCTGCCTTCCAAAAGAATACCAAGTCATGTCTAGTGGCTGTTGGCTCTTGTGCTATTCCTACTATAAAATTGGAAATATCTAATTCCACTGAACAAATCTCCCTCTCTTTCCCTTTCTTGCGTGCTATACCTTTTACTCACGAGGACCATTACCTAAACATAAAAGTCACACCTTCATTGCCTTCTCCGCAGAACCCGAGTCGTTTTCCTTTGCCTGAAACAGTGGCTTTTTAACAAGCTCACCAGTACAGAAACTGAGAGACCTCTATTTGTTTTTCTTCATCATTCACCAGGTTTGTTAAAGTCTGCATTTCATGAACAAGTGGCTTTTTGTTCACTTCGGGTTTGTTGTGTATGAATTTGGTGGAGATATGTTGCTCTTGAAAGGCTGTATTTGTGGTCTTTTTTTGTTGTTTTCTATGTGATATGGAGCTCAAGATTCTAGCTTTTTTCGGGAATGATTAGGTTATTTGAGATCTGCTGAATTATTCTTTGGTGGGATTTCCATGTTTTGATTAGTCATTGAGTTTGGTTGAGTTTTAGGTTGTACATTCTGTGCTTGATAATTCCTAAGATTGCCTGTGAAGTTTAGATGTTTGGATATGCTGGACTGTCAAATAATTCAGAGTTTTTGGTTCAAGGAACTGAAGTAATCTGAAATCTCTTTGTGTTTATGTTAACACTTATGTTTAGAAAAGGTTTGGCTGGATTGGGGGGTCAGCCATCGTGTAGTCTTAGTGATCAGTTTTTGATTGAGTCATGGATTTTGTTCTCCCTTTGTTTTGCTGATAGATAAAATAGATCAATACACCGCTAACAATTTTTTACGAGTAGGATAAAAATAAACAGAAGAAAAAGAAGTTTTGACCAAAGATTTCTGTCTTGCCTGCCATTAATTAGATTGTGTGTGGTGGAATACAGCCTATTGTTCATGAAAGTCTTTTTGATGTCAAGTTTAATTTTTATGTATCAAATAAAGAAAAAATATTCAATATTGTTGGCCTGCCTATGAGTTTGCTACAAATCCTGCACTTTTTAGGTGTTGGTTGTCTTTCCATTGCACTTATGGCCTTTCAGTGGTTTTTTATTCGGCGTGCCTAATTGATTATGATAGAGGCCATTATTTCTGCTGCAAAATAGAATGGCTGGTAATAATTTTCCTTAACAAAACTTTTCTGTTGAAGATTACTTACCATAGGTTGAACTCTGTTGGCAGTCAACATGTTTCGAAGAAAGCAGTCTCAGAATCATCAGGAGAATGGCATTGAAGAACAAGAAGCGAAGGTAGTGTCAACGTCTGCAGACATTTAAGTAGAAAGCTTTGTTTTTGTTTCACCCTGTAATTGTCATCTCATCAAGAAATGAATTTATAAATTTGCAATCATTCCAAAGCAAAGTTTAGAGGACAACAAAGGAGAAACACATTTCACACGTGGTTTTGTCTGAACTAGATAAGATTTCCGAGTGATTTTAAGACAGATGCTGAAAACTTTATCTGCAAGCAGGTCAGTGAACTCAGGGCTGCCCTCGGACCTCTTTCTGGTAGAAGTCTGAAGTACTGCACTGATGCATGCCTGAGGAGATATTTAATAGCACGGAACTGGAATGTTGACAAGGCAAAGAAAATGCTGGAAGAGACACTCAAGTGGAGAGCAACTTACAAGCCTGAAGAAATCTGTTGGGTGTGCTTTATTGCCTACATATTTTAATAATTTCTATAATGTTTTTCCATTCTTTATACGTTCGATACTTCATTTTATGATATCATTTTCATTCCATTAGATCAATTGAATCCCTTGCTATTGTGCAGCATGAAGTAGCTCATGAAGGTGAGACGGGTAAAGTCTCCAGAGCAGATTTTCATGACCGCTCTGGGAGGACTGTGCTCATATTGAGGCCAGGAAAGCAGGTTTGTTCAAGGATTTTACCTTTTATCTTTATTGATGTCTTCTTATTGGCCTTTTTCCCCATTAAGAAAGTTTCCGTGACATATCATAGATTGACCTTCGACTTTTTCTTTCATTTTGGCAGAACACAACATGTGCAGAAGACAATATCCGCCATTTGGTTTATCTTATAGAGAACAGTATTCTTAACCTTGCTGACGGTCAAGAACAAATGTCATGGTTGATAGACTTCACTGGATGGGGTTTGAGCGTCAAGGTCCCCATCAAAACTGCTCGTGATTGCATCAATATCTTACAGAACCACTACCCTGAGAGACTTGCTGTTGCACTTCTTTACAACCCGCCTAGAATTTTTGAAGCTTTTTGGAAGGTGCGTTATGCTTCCTAATGTCCATTGCAGTCCATTTGATATTTGAACTGACCAAAAACTCAGGCAAAATCTTATAATAGGTTGTTCGCCCTTTAGGACTGGGCATGTCTTCTAGATATATTTCTTAGGTAGATTTGAAAATTCGTCATAGACTAGAGTTTTTTCAATTGTATGATGACATAAGTGCTACATTTATATTGCTTGAGAATTCTGACACCTTTATCTTTCGTATGGTGAACCTTGTATTAATTACTTCATTTCGATAGGTCGTCAAGTACTTCCTAGATCCATTAACTTTCCAGAAGGTGAAGTTTGTTTACCCAAAAAAAGAAGATAGTGTGGAGCTCATGAAGTCTTTCTTTGATGTTGATAACCTTCCAAACGAGTTTGGGGGAAAAGCCACTCTGAATTACGACCATGAGGAGTTCTCAAGACTGATGTCCCAGGATGATGTAAAAACAGCCAAGTTCTGGGGATTAGATGAAAAGCCAAGCCACATTGCTAACGGTCATTCAGGTGCTCAGGTGGCACCAGAGCCGACACCTCTTGCTCTGCCAGCTTGCTAAGTCTGGCTTATGCTTGGACAGGTAGACAATATACTAAAGACATGGACACTGTAGCCCGGATACAAACTTTATTACCAGATCCCAGAATGGAACTTGAAAAAACGTTGAGTGAATAAGCATCAATTTGTTAAGCTAATTGTTATTTCTAACTATTAAAAATAATAGACATCCTCTGCCTCTTCTTCTCCTTTTATCCTCGTGTTCCCCCACCTCATTGCTCTAAACCAGAAAAGAAACAAGGATACTGTTAATGAATTAAAACTATCCTTTATCACTATACTTCTTCCCAGTGGATTTTCTCTCGTCGATAATATGAAATTGTTACACCTCCACTGCCTTGTGATCTAAAATTAGGCAGCATCGAGGGTGCAAGATTTTTTCTGTAACAACAACTTAGATTGGAGGGAGATGCAGCCACCTTCACAAAACAATCTTTTGTTCTACCTTGGTAAAGGCATGTTGCTAAGAGGTGTTGTTTTCACGAATAGGCACAAGAAATGTCAGCTGGAACTAGGTCATCTTTCAGAAACCAGCTTGACTGTGTGATGAAGGAAGCCGTAGGTGATTACAATCTTAATGACCAAACAAACCAGGACAAAGTTATGCCTGCTCATGTTTCTCCGAGTAAATGAGCACAATCATACCAAAATGCTGCCAAAACTTTCCTACCTCTTAACGAGACGGAAGTGATCGGAGCTTTGCTTAATTGACCGAGTGCAGAGATTGCTTGGAAGATTAGTACTGCTCTGTATCTCAGCTGACAGAGAGCTATCAAAAAATCCTTCCACGGTATTAAATTGCTAGCTTTCCATTCAGAAGCCATGACTGCGAAGTTGGAATGGGAACCAACTTTACAGACACCCAACAGACCTGAGCCCCAAGTGGCGTACATGCCAAAAGACAGCCGATTACTTCACCTGAATTGCCCATGTGGCTAGCATACCTTAACCAGGAGCCAATATTACAGTCATGAGCTCGGGTTCAACTGATTCTAGTCGAGTTAAATTTTTCTTCAATATAAAAAATATTTAAATATTGTTAATGTTTTTTATTTAATGAAAAAAAAATATTAAATTATATGAAGGTTTACCTGATATAACTCGATTGACTTTACTGGTATAAAAATAACTCATACAACCCATGAAAATAATATTTGACTAAACAAAATTTCAAAATTATATCTTTTTTTAATATTAAAATAACAAAATATTGGATTGACCTGGGACAACCCGGGTTAACGTGTCAAATTCATGACACAGTTTATGAGATTATGATAATCCTATAAAAAACAAATCAAAACAAATTACGAATTCAAATCCCCAACCAGCCCAACATTAAAGGATGAGATTAATAAAGAAATCAATTAAAAAAGAACATAAAAAACAACACGGGTCAATCTACCAAACTTATGACTTGGGTCATCAGACCAAAATGACCTTATAAAAAAATAAAAAAATGATTTGATTTAACCTAGGTTAACCTTTCGAATCTGCGACTTTGGTCTCGAAACTGAGATAACCTCGTAAAGAGAAAGTTAAAACAAATTATAAAGCTCGATTCTCAATCACTCATGTCGGACCTAATATTGAACAATGAAATTTGTAAACATCTTAATTAAAAAATGATATAAAAATAAACCAAGTCAACCCGAGTTAACCGTTAAGAATTATTTTCGGGTCATGAGACCAAGATAATTTAATGAAAAACAAACCGAAACAAATCATAAAGCTTGATTCTCAATCAAACATAATATTAAATGAAGAAATTAGAAAAAAAAAGTTCATTAAAAAAAGTTAAGAAAACTAAGTCAAGTGGGTTAACCTGTCAAACTTGCGACTCAGATCATAAGATGGGGACAACCTAATAAAAAACAAGTCTAATGTTGAAGGACCCGTGACTCGGGTCATGAGACTGATATAATCTCTTAGAAAGAAAATAAAAAAAAAACTTGATTTAACCAGGGTTAAAATATCAAAACTCGTGACCTTGATCTCGAGATTAAGATATTCTCATAAAAAAACAAAACAAAACAAATTATGAAACTCAATTCCCAACCAACCAAATATTGAATGATAAAATTAAAAAAAAAAAATCAATTAAATAAAGGACATAAAAAACAACCTGAGTCAATTCAGGTTAACCCATTAAGATCTATTCTTGGGTCATAAGACCAGGATAACCTAATGGAAAACAAATAAAGCAAATCATGAAGTTTAATTCTCAATCAAATCAATATTAAGGGATGGAATTGAAAAAAAAAAATTTAAAAATTGAGTCAACTTAACCCGTCAAACTTGAGATTCATGTTATGAAAATATGATAACTAAATAAAAAAAATCTAATATTAAATAATAAAATTTTAAAAAAAATAGTAGAATCAAAGGAAAAAAAAACAAAGAAAAACACTATCCCCTTTTTATTTGATGGGCAGAGGTACACTTTTAGTTTATAGTTAATAAATTACCAGTTCTGCGATATCTGAAATGCCCGAAAGAGCTTAAATATCAGGGACAAAAGCTTCCTATCCGGCATGAAATGCCAAGGTTTAACTAAATCAATACAACTTATCACTAGAAAGGAGTGCGCACTATAAGATGCAACATACTGCATCACAAAGTTTCTTTGTTTAAAACTGAGCCTCCTAAATACATCCATGCAATTTATCGAAAGAATCACAGCATTCAGAAGATTCAGCAAAAAGTCAGTTTATTGCATTCAACCACCAACTGAAACTGTACAAAGTCTTTTGAGCATGCGAGTGTACTTGGTTAAAGTTCATTGGAGTAGAGGCACTCATCCACAAGTTGACGGAGATTGGGATTCTCCAAGGCAGCAGCAACTCTTTCCTTGTCATTTAACTGCTTATTAACTAAAAAAATTGCAAATTTCAGAAGTGATATTAGTCGGGGAGGCCTAGAAGAATGGAAGGGATCAATATATGCTCCAAAATGGACTCTCATATGCTGAAAGCCAGTATAAAACATATGTAAAATCATAAACAAGACATACACTTCTATTATCTCCTACATTTATCAAGGTTGAGATACACCAGTCATGGATATAGTTCTGAACATATTCGATGACAATAACTAGAATGGTTGGATGTGCTAACATCATGCATCCATTCTTGCACAGGAAGTGCATAAATGGCCAAGACCAAAGATACATGGGCTAGGTTAGACCCATCAGAAATCAGAAAACATAGTACAGCAAGATGAATTAAAGTAAATGTCAAAATCAGCTTCACCTGCTTCTTCATCAGCATGAGATCCAGGAGCGACTTTAATGTCAACCTGTGGAGAAGTATCATCAGACCCATGAATGGGTGAGAAATTATCTCATTGAGTATCATTTATATCTTGAAAATTATAAAATGTTGAAGGCACGACGCAGATGAACTTGATTAACCAAATATCATAGCACTTCCAGTTTTTTTCTCCAAGGTACACTTAAGATGAAAAGCCAATCATTAATGGAAGTCGATAGAGATCCAAGGCAGCTAGCCATCCTGAATCACGAGCGAGCCAAAAGAAGACATGTCTATGACATAACCACATGACAGCAAATCAATTGGCCACAGATTCAAATACAACCTATACTCTTCAAGGTTAAGTATAATATCATCCAATCTTGGCATTGTAATTATGCAACAATTTACAAGTCATTCAAGGAAATCAATAGTGTTTCCAGCATCCACGATAATAGCACATGAAGATACAGATCAGGAGGTTGAGTAGCAGAGCTTTAAGTAGATGTTAGTTAACATCATCTACATAAAGGATCCAAACTTGAGCCTCTTCCTACAACTTCAAGAGTAACATGGGTTTTCCAAGTTTAAGACACTGGCATAAAAGTAACATTAAAAGCCTTGTTCATATTTAAGTATTCTATCAATTCGAAATGAATTAACGTTTCTTCACACACACAAGAACAAAGTAAATTCCCGGTTCAATTAAGTGTCAAACATAGTAGATACTTATTACCAACTAATAATCTTCTAGGAAACTATATACTGCCATATTTACCATAAAGAATCATATGCAAACCAAATTCTTCAGTTTTCGGCCAAGAAATTATATTCAACTCCGGCATTTGAAACAAAAACAGAAGCCTTCAACTTTAAGAAGAAATTACAAAAAAAAATGAATGAATTCACAAATAATCTAAATCAACAGTGAACCACAGTAAGATATTATATAACAGAGAGTGAGATAAAGAAGAAAATAGCCGTACTTGAAATCCTAACCTTATAATGTGGAGGGAAACACTCTTGTAGTTTCACTCTTAGACACAGACCAATAACTGTGGCCATACTGCAATGTTGTATTGTCGGAGTAAAAGTAATCCTAATAAAAAAAAAACATCCATTACATTAAAAAAAAAAAAAAAAGATTGTAATTCAAGCCCCCATAATTCGGTCCAATAAATAAAAAGCCACTGGCACGAACTATATTGAGCTAAAAAATACTTACAAAATACGACCCAGTTTGTCATCGACGGTGATAGACTCCTCTGATAAAACACTAAGCTGTTCAAGTGAGTATGGATGCTCTGGATCTCTTATATCTCTGACAAAATTTGCTAATTGAAGTCAAAGAATACAATTCTTTAATTCAAAACTTCATTGGCACATAAAGATTTCAAATATATATAAATATAAGAAAAATCAAAAAACGAGGGAAAAAAAGAAAGAAAGAGAAAAGGATATCATAGATATCGAGTGGATCAACAGAATCATCACAGTGAAGATCTTCAGTACGAGCAACCCTTTCTTTCTTGGCGTGAACCACTGGGTTTGCATTAACTAGACCCAAAGTCATCGGTTTCTCTTTGGTTTTCCGTTCGTGTATCTTCTTGTGTTTTCGCTTCTTATTGCTTTATTCACGGGCTATTTGTCTGATATAGAAAATAAACAGGTGGTGTGATTAGGATTATTATTATATTATTATAATTTCTTTCTAAGTTGTCATAGTGAATAATGGGGTTATAACCGATTATGAGAAACCACGTCCAATTATTATTATTATTTTGATTAATGTGGGTGTCCCGGTCAGTTTACACGTATCTCGACTAATCTCATGAGTCTTGAAATTAATAATTATATAAACCTTCAGTGATCATCATATTAACAACTACAGGGTTTGAACCTAAAATTACAGGGGAATAAATTTCTTGATTCATTGGACCATTTACTATAAGGTTATTATTATTAATGATATTAGACGTGGAAACTAATTACCGGAGTTTGGAGAATAGATGCCCTAAGCACACTCTCACAGAGAAAACGCTTCCATGATGTCTTGTTGCCATTTTATTATGTTCTCTTTGCCGGTAAAATAATTTTGTTACAAGCAATTCATAGTTACACTAAGGTAAATAACTCGTTTGTGTAAAATCACATCAATCAATTGGTAAGATTTCCAATTTCAATCCATATTTTTTTCCTCAAGATTTAGGACTATAAATTATATTTCTCATGATAAATTATACATTAATGATTAACAGCAAAATTCTCTATCGAATGAATGATGAATGGACGAAAAGGTAACAAAAACATACATAAAAATAAATGGAGAAATAAAATAATAATAATAATTAATAAAAAAATGAATGTTTGTCAATATTATAAAAAATACCCTTTAAATATTTTTAAAATATCTCAATGATCTTATTTGATAACAAAACAAAAATTAAAATGAGAACGAAATAACCTCATAAAGAGAAAAATAAAAAAAATCTGAAGCTCAATTACCAGTAAATCAAACACTAATGGATAAATTGAAAAAAAAACAAATTAATTTTAAAAAATTATAAAAACAAATTTGACTCTAGTATGTCGAACTCATGGCCTGTTTGTGAGGTAAGGATAACCTCATGCAAAAGAAAATGAATAAAATAATAGAGGTCAACTCTCAAGCAAACCAAGTAATGAAAGGCGAAACTAAAAAACATGAGTTAGTCAGGGTTAACTCGAAGTACTTGCAACTTGAGATATGAGATTGAAATAACCCTAAATAAAGAAAAGCGACAAAAATCATGAAGTTGAAGGCTCAATAACCTAATGTTGAATGGAGAAATTGAATATGTATGTTTGTATGTATATATATTTAAAAAAATAACCTAAAAAAACCGAAGTCAAATTTGACTAATTTTCAAAACTCGTGACTTAGGTCATGAGACCGGATTGTCCTATAGAATGCAACTTGTAAAAATCATGAAGCAAAATTCTCAATCATCCAAAATTAAAAAATAAAACACAAATAGTAATAAAAAAAATAAGGACTAAATATGGTATAAAAAGTAAATGAATTAAAACAACGAGGGACAAATTTGAAAATAAAATAAATTAAGAAAAAGGTAAAAAAGCAAAAAAAAAATAGTAATCAAAAGAATGAGAATCAAATATGATAGATGAAAAAAAAGATGAAATTAAAAAAAATCCAAATTTATAAATTACTTTAAATAAAACAAATAGTAATCAAAAGAACATGAACCAAAATCGAAGGAAACCCAAATTGAAGATATGGATTGAAACCAAATTGAAGATATGGACTGAAAACAATTAAAGGGTTTGGCGTGAGAATAGAGAATGATAGACAAAAGAAAGAAAAAAAAGGAAAACCGAAAGTCCATTACCCACACGCGCTGTCAAAGAGATCCTAACGCTGCCCCAGAAGCAGGCGTTTGGTCATCAGGCAACACTGTACACACATCCCAAAGTGCGCGAGCACCATCCACACGCTTACATATGCAATACAACATCAACCAATTTTTTTTAATAATATTTATATTTATTAAAATATCAAATTATCCTTCAATGCACTTGATATAATTTAGTCATTTGACATTATATTTATCGAAGATTGGACTTCATAATTTGTTTCGATTTGATTTCTATAAGATATCACAAACTCAAAAAAATGTCTCAACTTTGGGTTGATGCTTGATTTTATAGATAAAGATTTGACTTTATTGTTTGTAAGAGATTGAGAGTTAAGGGGGCAAAATTGAAAAAAAAAAAATAGTAGCTCTTTTTCTTACAAAAAATAATAATTATGTAAACAATTTTTAGCTTTAAGATTTGTCAAAAAATCCTCTCTGGTTCTTTTAGTTTGAAAATTATATGTTTTGTTTTAAAACTTCATTTTATTCACATTTCAATCACTAAGTTTGAGTGAGAAGAGGGAGAATGTTGGAAAATAATAAAGGAGAGAAAAAGAGATCGATTGGTCGAATTCTGTTGATAAAAACGCCAAATTTGGCATTAGAGTGTTCTCATTGAAGAGAGGAATGCAATTGTGGTGCTTTTGGGCTTCCATGTTGTTAAAACAAAAAAAAAGATCGGGGTTGAGATATTTTTTTCCTTGAGTTAATTTTGTGTTTCTTTTACCAATTTTTTTTTTTGAGGTTATATGAGTGTTTTTAGGTGAAAATAGGTTTAAAATTGAGTTTTTAGGTAAAAACTTATCGAGAGTAAGTTTTTGACCACTTATATGGTTGTCAAAAATTAGGTTTTAAAGTCAATTTCTTTTTATCATTTGATTGTTTTTTCAATTTAGTCATTTGACACTATTTCTACTGGAGATTTGACTTTATAATTTGTTTTACTTTGATTTTTATAGGGTTATCGTAACTTAAAAAAATATCATGACTTTGGATTGGTGCTTTATTTTGCATATAAAATATTGACTTTATTGTTTGCAAGAGATTGAATGTTAGGGGACCAAAATGAATAAAGAAGAAAAATCGCAGCCCTTTTTCTAAAAAAATAAATTATGCCACTCTTTTTAGCCTTAATATTTGTCCAAAAATCTTTTTTAGCCCTTTTAGTTTGAAAATTATATGTTTTAGACCAAAACTCCATTTTATTCACATTTCAATCCTTGAATTTGAGTGAGAAAAGAGAGAAAACGAGTCACTAAAAAACAATAGAAAAAAAAAGAAAAAGAGTTAATTGGTTGGATTCTATTGACAAAAATGACCAAATCTGATGTCAAAGTATTTTTATTGATGAGAGAAATGTGATTGTGGTATTTTTGGGCTTTCATGTTATTGAAAAAGGAAATCGAGGTTGAGAGAGTTTTTTTCCCAGTTGATTTTGTGTGCATATTGTTTGTTTACTGATTTGAGGTTTTTTTGTGTTGGGGGATTAGTTTTTTGAGGTTATAAGTGTGTTTTAGATGAAAAGGGATTCAAATTTGAGTTTTGAGATAAAAAAAATATCCATGGAGATTTTTTGACCACCTTCACGTGATTGAAAACTAGGTAAATAAACAATACATTGTCTACCATAGTAGATAAGATGTTTTTTATCTTATTTTTTTTCAAAAATATTTGGGGCCAAGATA
>Ga0307515_10010317_pt1 | contig 17916 bp, 16 predicted proteins | sample 17_EM_MG_FD_194513 | JGI IMG/M metagenome (GOLD analysis project Ga0307515, IMG submission 194513) | Populus trichocarpa ectomycorrhiza microbial communities from riparian zone in the Pacific Northwest, United States - 17_EM | ecosystem: Host-associated > Plants > Roots > Unclassified | place... | reverse complement strand
CAGCTCGCCGGGGTCGACGTCGCGGGCGAAGCCGAGATGCACGACCGCGCCCGGTTCGGCGGAGACGATCACCCAGGCCTCGGTCTTCCCGTACGGCGAAGCCAGGTGGTCGGCCGCGAACCGGCGATCGGGATGCACGTGCAGGGGCAGCCGTTGCCCGGCGTCCAGCAGCTTGACCAGGACACCCGGCTCGGTGCCGCGCCCCGGCCCGAGCCACCAGGCCGGGTCGGCCGCGATCGCCTCGGCCAGCACCCGCCCGTCGGGCAGCGTGCTGAGCCCCGCGGGCGCCAGGCCGAACCGGCTGGTCGCGGACGCCACCCAGTCCTCGGGCCGGTCCGGCAGCGCGGGCGCGGACCGGAACGCGGCGATCCGGCCCGCGCCCCGATAAAACGTCTCCGGTTGGTTGGCCGGCACCGAGAAAACCGTCATCACCAGCCGTTATACCAGCCGGCTAGGCCTGCTCCACGCCGGGCGTGACGGCCACCTGCAGTTCGGTGACCCATTTGTCGAGCTCGCCCGGTGGGCAGTCGAGGTAGATCTCGCGGGCGTAGCCGTGACCCACCGTGCGGTAGCCGTTGTCGTCGATCCACTGCGCGATCAGCTGCCCGGTGCGGAACGCCTCGTTCATCGGGCCGTGATGCACCATCGTCGCGGCGTGCTCGACCGCGGGCAGGTCCACTATGTCGAAGTCGGCGTTCACCGGCGGATCGCCCGCGACCGGGAACGCCGCGTGCACAGTGATCGACTCGTCGCCCGGGGCATGCGGCGCGGGCAGGTAGTAGGCGATCGGGGCGCCGGTCATCTGTACGCCGGCCGCTTCCATGCGTTCCATCAGTTGCGGATAGAGCGGGCTGATCGCCGGGCCGATGTCCGGCCCGTCGTAGCTGGACGCGGGCGCGGACAACTCCACGACCCGCAGCGCGGGGGTGCTCTTCAGGATGACGTCTCCGGTGTCCATGTGGCCCTCGATCTCGATCATGCGGAGCCGCGCGTCGACCCGGGCCAGGCGGGCGTGGTCGTCGGCCACCTGAGCCGCCAGCTGGGCCCGGCGCATCCGCAGCATGCCGCGCAGCTCGGCGGCGTCGACCTTCTCGTCGATCATGAGCTGCACCTGCTGCAGCGTGAAGCCGAGCTCCTTGAGGGCGAGCACCCGGTTGAGCCGGCTCAGCTGCGCCGCCGTGTAGTAGCGGTAGCCGCTGAACGCGTCGACCCGGGCGGGCCGGAGCAGGCCGATGGCGTCGTAGTGGCGCAGCATCCGCACCGACACCCGGCCCAGGTTCGCGAAGTCTCCGATGGTGAACATGGTTTCCTCACCATCCGGGCTGACACGGTGTCAGGGTCAAGTGTCAGCTCGCGACGTTGTTGCCGCCACCCGCGCCGGGGTCGGGCGGGTCGGTGCCCGGGTCGGTCGCCGGCGGGGTCGTGGTGGCCGTGGCGGTCGGGGTGGTGGTCGTCGGGGTGGTGGTCGGCGGCGTGGTGGTCGGCGTCGCGCTCGGTTTGACCGACGCGCTGGCCGAGGCGGGCTTGCTGGGCGTACGGGTCGCGCCGTTGGGCCGGTTGGCCGCGCGCGACGTCGGGCTGCTGTGCGACGGCGTCGTCCCGGCCGACGGGGTGTCCTCGGTCGTGGCGGACGTCGGCACCACGTTCGGATTGTTGGCCGTCTCCGAGCCGGCGTTCGACATCTTGATCGCGATGGCCAGGCCGACCGCGATCACGAACAGCATCAGCACGATCCCGCCGAGCACCTTCTGACTCTGCGGCGTCCGGGGGCGGCGCCCCGGACCACCCGGCGGCGAACCGGTCGGCGGCGGGCCGACCGGCGGCCGGGCGGTGAGCGGCCGGTCGCGCGGCACCGGCACCGCGCGGGTCTGGGTGGCCGAGCTCATCCGCATGGTCAACTGGGTGCCGGTGAGCTTGCGCCAGTCCGTCGGACCGGCGGCCGCCAGCGCCGCGTCGGCGAAATCGGCCGCGGTCGCGAACCGCTCGTCGGGATCCTTGGCCATCGCCCGGGTGATCAGCGCCCGCACCGCCGGCGGGATGTCGTCGGGCAGCGGGTCGGGATCGTCCTCGAGGTGCCGCAGCGCGACCTGCAGCGCGTTGTCACCGTCGAACGGGGGCCGCCCCGCGACGCAGTGATAGGTCACGGCGCCCAGCGCGTAGATGTCTGTCGCCGCCGACACGTTGCCCTTGGCGACCTGCTCGGGCGCCATGTAGAGGGCGGTGCCGACGATCGCGTTCAGGCCGGTGACGCTGGTCACCGCGGCCGAGCGGGCCACGCCGAAGTCGACCAGGATGACCGTGCCGTTCGGCTTCACGATCAGGTTGCCGGGCTTGACGTCGCGGTGCACCGTGCCGTTCTGGTGCGCGGCGTGCAGCGCGTCGGCCGCCTGCGCCACGATCGACATCGTCTCGTCGATCGGGAGGCGGCCCACTTCCTTGAGGCGGGTGGACAGCGGCTCGCCGTCCACGAAGGCCATCACCAGGTAGGCGACCTGATCGTCGCCGGCCGAGTCGCTGGCGCTCGCGTAGTCGTAGACCTCGACGACGCCGGGATGCCGGAACGCGGCCATCATCCGGGCCTCGCCGTAGAACCGGGCGGCGAACTCCGGGTCCGTGAGCATCGCCGCGCGCAGCACCTTCACAGCGATGATCCGGCCGAGCACCATGTCGGTGCCGCGCCAGACATCGCCCATGCCGCCGGTGGCGATGCGTTCGTCCAACCGGTAGCGGTTGTCCAGAAGGTGTCCTGAACTGAGCACCAGCGGACCTTAATCTAGTCGGGTGCCGCTACGGTTCCATCGTTGCGGCAAAGTTGAGTGACGCTCAAGGATACCGAGCCGTCCGACCCGGCACCGCCGAGCAACGCTCCCCCGCGGGGGGACTGACTGTCGGTCAGTCGTCGTAGGTCGGCGTCACGACGATAGCGGTCTCCGCCAACTCGAGTTCCTCGTTTTCGGCCTGCCGCTCCAGCGCCGCCCGCGCGGTCGAGGCCGCGGCCCAGCCGAGCGCGACACCGAGCAGGCTCGCGCCCAGGATCAGGCCCCAGGGCAGGCCCGGCTTGCGACCGGCCAGGGCGTTCGCGGCCGCGTTGGCGCGCAAGCGGGCCTCGTCCGCCTTGGCGCTGGCCGTGCTCCGCGCCTTGTCGGCCAGCTTGCCGCCTTTCTTGCCAGCCTTGCCCGCTTTGTCGGCCAGTTTGGTGGCCGTGCTGCCGGCGGCGTCGGCGGCTTCGCGGGCGCTGTCGCCGGCCGCGGACATGGCGGACGACAGATAATCCCAGGCCTGCGCGGCAGTACGTTCGGCCTTGTCCCGTCGGGAGAACATCGTCTCGTTACCTCCTGTGATGGCCTGGTGCCGGTGACGCTACCTCACCGTTCCCCAGCCGGCCCGATGGCAAACGTCCGGTGACAACGGGGCGACCGTCACATGTGGACGCCGTCACGTTCGGCAAATCGGTGGACCTCGCTGGGTACTCTTGCACTGACGATGAGACTTTCCAGGGCGGTACCAACCGCTTACACAGCCGCCCTTCAGGTTCGGGGACTAGCCTTTCGGTCAGTCTCACCCGACCTGACGGGGGTAACCAAGGCTACCCCCGGCGACGAGCCGGTAACGGCGTGGCACTACGCTGCGTCGCGGCCCGCGCACAGAGGAGCAGACGCCCGGGGTGTCCCGGGCGGGTGGAGGTAATGGCGTGACGCTGTCGATAATGACGTCGACGCTGGCCGACGGTGCGGTGGAGATCTCACCGAGCGGCGAGATAGACGTCGAGAACGCGTACGAGATCAGGGAGATCGTGGCCGCCCAGCTAGCCGAGGGGCGTCCCACCCGCATCGAGCTCAACTTGCAGCACGTGACCTTCATCGACTCCGTGGGAATCAGCTCCCTCGTGGCCGCCTTCCAACTCGCAAGTGTCAGCGGGATCAAGCTGGTCGTGACCCATCCCAGCCGCTTCGCGCACCGCCAGCTGTGGGTGACGGGCCTGCTGGGCCTGTTCGGCGGCCCCGAGCCGCACACTTCGACGGTCGAGATAGCCGGGCAACCGGCCGTGTCGGGCGCCTGACCTCGCGCCCGGCCTGTTCGGGATCCGAACAGGCCGGGCCGGCGAGTGTTCCCGCTCATCCGGGCTTGTCCGTCTTCGCCGGGTGGGGGATAGTCCCCATCGTGGCGCGACTTCCGATTGGCACCGCCATCCTCCGGCGATACGTGCTGATCGGCGCCATCGGCCAGGGCGGCGTCTCGACGGTCTACGCGGCCGTCGACGCCCGCCGCGGCCGCAAACTGGCTGTCAAGATCCTGGCCCCGACGCCGGACCACGCGCGCGCCCGGGACGACGCCCGGCGCGAGGCACTGATCACCGACCGGCTGCGGCACCCGAGCGTCCCGCGCGTCTTCGAGTACGGCGAGGCGCCGCTGCCCGACGGCACGGTGGTGCCCTACGTGGTGCTGGAACTGCTCGCGGGCGTCCCGCTGCTGGACAAGCTGGCCGGCGGCGCGCTGCCCTGGCGCGAGGCGGTCCGGATCGCGGCCACGGTCGCCGACGTGCTGGCGGTGGCCCACCGGCGCGGCGTGGTGCACCGCGACCTGGCCTCCCGAAACATCATGGTCACCCCGGACGGCATCAAGATAATCGACTTCGGGATGGCCACCGCGGCCCTGCGCACCGCCGAAACCGGGGGACGCCACCCGATCGACCCGCGCCGCGACCGGGCCCTGTCCCACCCGAAGACCGCGTTCGCCAGCCCCGCGGACGACGTGTACACGCTCGGCGTGCTGCTGTACGAGATGGTCACGGGCAAGTCGCCGTACCCGCCCGGAGTCGCCGCCACGATCCTGGCCGCGGGCCGGTCCGGCCACCTGGCGCCGACGCCCGTGCTGGCGGTCCCGGGCCTGCCGGCGACGCTCCGTACGCTGGTCCGCGACTGCATGGCCAAGCGGGCGGCCGACCGTCCGCCGAGCGCGGACGTGGCGCTGGCCCTCCGGGAGATCCTGGACGGCGACGGCGCGCCCGTCGCCGAGCTGAGCTCAAAATGACGGCGACTGGAACTGGATGCCCTCCAGGTTGAGGCGGACGTCGGTCGCCTCGGCCGGGGCCCGGATCGGCGTGACCACGGCGTAGCCGGCCGCCAGCGCCGCCAGGTCGGTGCCGTCCTCGAGTTCCTCGTCCGAGGCCTGCACCACGGTGTGCACATAGCCGTCGCCCGCCTCGGCGATGCTCATCTGCGCCTGCCCGAAATGCGCCAGCCGCGCCCGGACCAGCCCGCGGATCCCGTCCAGGTGCAGGTCGGGCACGTTCAGGTTGAGCACCGTGCCGGGCGGCGTGTGGGTCGCCACCGGGAGCAGTTTCACGGCCAGCGCGGCCGCCGCCTCCCAGTGCCGCTTCTCGTCGTCGGTCTTGTCCAGTTCGGCGATCGCCGCGCCGCCGCTGGCCGTGCTCGCCATGACCGCGGAGAGCACGTCGAGCGAGACGGCCAGCCCGTGCAGCCCGGCGTGCGAGGCGGTCAGCGTCGCGCCGACCGTGCCCGAATGCACCACGGCCGCCCCGGCGTTCGCGCCGCGGTTGATGCCCGAAAGCACCAGCGTCGGCACCTCGCCGAACGCGCCGCGCAGGGCCAGCAGCACGATGAACGCGGGCGAGGCGGCCACCGCGTACGTCGGCACCTTCTTGACCCCGGTGATCTCCCGGTGCTGGACCACGATCCGGCCGTCCTGCTCCACGGCGGTGATCGCCGCGCTGCTGCCGCTCGCCTCGGTCAGCGGCGCCGCGACGACCACGTCATAGCCCGCCCGGACCGTGGCCCGGGTGAGCCACCGGAGGCCCGGCGCGTCGATGCCGTCGTCGTTGGTGATCAGGATTCGCATCTCACACCAACGCCTCCGTGAGCGACAGCGTCACCCGTCCGGCGAGCACCTGAACCGCGTCGATCCGGCCGGTGCCCAGCCCGTGCCGGGTGACGTTGAGGGCGCCCGCCGCCGCGCCGGTGCGGACCGCGTCGTGCAGCGTGCCGCCCAGGGCGAGAACCGCCGCCACGCCGGCCGTCATCGAGTCCCCGGCGCCGCGCGACTCGGCCGCCACCAGCCGGGGAGTGGCCACGGCGTACACCCGGCCCTCGATCAGGGCGAGCGCGCCCTCGTCGGCCCGCGAGACGAGGACCGTCGCGGCCCCCTCGGCGTGCAGCCGGCGCAGCGCCCGGGTCAGCTCGGCGTCCGAGCCGTCGGCCGCGCGCCCGTCCGCGATCAGCTCCTCGTGACTCACCTTGACCACGCTCGGGCCCGCCTCCAGGACGGCGGCCAGGTGCTGGCCGGTGAGGTCGGCGATCACCCGGACGCCGTTCGCGCCCAGGTCGCTGGCCAGCCGGCGGTAGACCAGCGGCGCGACCACCGACGGGTGCGCGGGACCGCTGAGCACGGCGATCCCGGCCCGCAGCCCCTCGGCCAGGGCCAGGCTGTACAACTCGTCCAGCTCGTGCCGGGACAGTGGCGCGCCCGGGTCCTGGGCCAGTTCCTCGCGCTGGCCGCCGCGCCGGTCGTGCACATACCAGCCGCTGCCCGACTCGCGCAGCACGGTGCGCAAGGTGATGCCGCGGAACGCGAGCAGCGGCTCGAGCACCCGGCCGACCTCGCCGCCGACCGCCGCGCAGAGCGTCACCGGGGCGCCCAGCGAGGTGATCATCCGGGCCTGCCAGATGCCCTGCCCGCCCGGGTGCACGTGCAGCTCGGGCTTGTCGTGCTGCGCCTCGATCGTCACGGTGAGCTGGGGCGCGGGCGCGAAGACCATGACCCCGTCGCACATGTGCCCAGTGTGGCCGATGAGAGAGCCCGTCGCGCCGATTCGATCAAGTTGTGCCGAGCAATCGGGGGGATTGACGTTTGTCATCGGCTGGACACACAATCGCAATGCTCGGGGGAGCCCACCACCTTCGCGCGATTCCGTCCGCCATGCCCTGCGCGCGAAGGAGATCGCACGTGCAGATCAGGCCACTCGTCGCCGCTTCGGCCGCCGTCCTCATCACGGCCGCACTCGTCGCCACGCCGCAGACCGCCCATGCCGCCCCGGTCAACCTCGCTACCTACGGCGTCGCCACCGCCACCAGCTCCGAAAGCGCCGCGCTCGGCCCGCAGAACGCGATCGACGGCGACCCGGCCACCCGCTGGTCCAGCCTCTTCACCGACCCGCAGAGCCTCACCGTCGACCTGGGCGCCCGGGCGACCGTGGACACCGTCCGGCTCACCTGGGAGGCCGCGTACGCCTCCGCGTACACCGTGGCGGTCTCCACCGACGGGCAGGACTGGACGCCGATCAAGGACGAGACGGCCGGCGACGGGGGCACCGACGAGATCACCACCGGCACCGATGCCCGTTATGTCCGGGTCACCGGCACCGCCCGCGCCACGGCCTACGGCTATTCGCTCTACGAGGTCGAGGTGCTCGGCGAGTTCACCGAACAGGCGGTGTCGCTCGCCCAGGACGCGCTGCAGCTGCGCGAGAAGGGCACGGTGCAGGTGCCGGTGCGGCTCAACAAGCCCGCGAGCACCGAGATCACCGTCGACTTCGCCACCGCCGACGGCACTGCCACCGCGGGCCAGGACTACGAGGCCGCGAGTGGCACGCTGACCTTCGCGCCCGGCGAGGTCATCGCGAACATTCCCGTGCGGGGCATCGACGACACCACCGACGAGCCCGCCGAGACCCTCACGGTGACAATCGCAAACCCCACCGACGGCGTACGGGCGGCCCCGCGCACGAGCACGACCGTGACGATCGTCGACGACGACCTGCCGCCCACCAACGGCGAGCCGATGACGATCCGGGACTTCGAGGGCGACGTGCCGATCGGTCCCGGGCCGGCCGGCATCTTCACGTTCGGCGGCGACGAGGACGACAAGCCGATCCTGACCACCCCGGTGCAGGCCCGGCCGGGCGCGCCGGCCGACAACCACGTGCTGCATGTCGCCTACAACGCCCAGGCGTACGGCGGCTTCTCCGACGATCTGCTCTACGACCACGACCCGCAGGACTGGAGCGGCTACCTGGGCTTCCGGTTCTGGTTCCACGGCGGCAACACCGCGCCGCTGCCGCCCGGCTCCGGTCCGCGGATCAACATCGAGATCAAGGACGGCGGCGCGAACGGCGAGCGCTCCGAGCTGTGGACCACGTCGTTCACCGACGACTTCGCCGACTGGACGCTGATCGAGATCCCGTTCAGCCAGTTCGGCTACCGCACCGACTACCAGCCCGTCGGCGGGATCAACCACCTGCTCGACCTGACCGAGATGTGGGGCTACGCGTTCACCCCGCCGGTCAACCACCCGGGCGAGTTCGCGGTCGACGACATCCAGGTGTACGGCGTGGCCCTCCCGCCGCCGGTGGCCACGGTCGGCACCGGTGCGCCGGTCTACCCCGTCGACGAGGGTGGCACCGCCACGGTCGGGGTCACCCTGACCACCACCGGCGGCGCCCCGCTCGACGCGCCGGTCGCGGTCGGCTATGCCACCAGCGGCGGCAGTGCGACCGCGGGCAGCGACTACGAACCGGCGGAAGGCACGCTCACGTTCCCGGCCGGCACGACCAGCGGCGCCGTCCGGAATGTCCAAGTCCAGACGAAGCGCGATGCGACCGCGGAAGTCGCCGAGACGGTCGACCTCAAGCTCACCGTGCCCGCCGACGTGCGCCTGGCCGCCGGGCAACCGGCCACCGTCGTGATCAACGCGCACGGGCTCGCGTACCTGAATCCGAAGTTGCCCATCGCCCGCCGGATCGACGACCTGATGTCGCGGATGACCCTGGCCGACAAGGTCGGCCAGATGACCCAGGCCGAGCGGGCCGCGCTGGCCGACCCGGACGACATCGCCGGCTACCGGCTCGGTTCGCTGCTCTCCGGCGGCGGCTCGACGCCGACCCCGAACACGCCGCAGGCCTGGGCCGACATGATCGACGGCTTCCAGCTGCGGGCCCAGCAGACGCCGCTGCAGATCCCGCTGATCTACGGCGTCGACGCCGTGCACGGCCACAACAACCTGGTCGGCGCGACGATCTTCCCGCACAACATCGGCCTCGGCGCGACCCGCGACCCGGCGCTGGTGGCGCAGGCCGGCGCGATCACCGCGCGGGAGGTGCGCGCGACGGGGCCGCGCTGGGACTTCTCGCCATGCCTCTGCGTCGCCCGCGAGGACCGCTGGGGCCGCACCTACGAGAGCTTCGGCGAGGACCCCGCGCTGGTCACCTCGATGGCCGGGATCGCCGGGGCCTACCAGGACAACGGCGTGCTGGCCACGCTCAAGCACTACGCCGGCGACGGCGGCACCACCTACGGCACGTCCACGACCGGCAGCTACACCACCGACCAGGGCATCACCCAGATGACCGAGCAGCAACTCTGGGACCTGCAGATCATTCCGTACGAGGCGGGGATCGCGACCGGGGCCGGCTCGGTCATGCCGTCCTACTCCAGCGTCGACACCGGGTCGGGTCCGGTGAAGATGCACGGCAACAAGCACCTGATCACCGACGTGCTGAAGGGCCGGCTGCACTTCGGCGGCTTCGTCATCTCGGACTGGCAGGCGATCGACCAGTTGCCGGGCGACTACCGCAGCGACATCACCACGTCGATCAACGCGGGCCTGGACATGATCATGGTGCCGTACCAGTACCGGACCTTCGAGACGCTGCTGACCGAGCAGGTCAACGCGGCGGCGGTGCCGCAGTCCCGGATCGACGACGCGGTGCGCCGGATCCTGCGGCAGAAGTTCCAGCTCGGGCTCTTCGAGCATCCGTACACCGATCGCGCCGGCCAGGCCGACATCGGCTCGGCCGCGCACCGCGCGGTGGCCCGGCAGGCCGCCGCGGAGTCGCAGACGCTGCTGAAGAACGCCGGCGGTCTGCTGCCGTTGAAGAAGACCGCCAAGGTGTACGTCGCGGGCAGCAACGCCGACGACATCGGCAACCAGTCCGGCGGCTGGACCGTCACCTGGCAGGGCGGCAGCGGCAACACCACCCCGGGTACGACGATCCTGGCCGGCATCAAGGCGACGGGCGCCCCGGTCACGTACTCCGCGGACGCGTCCGCCGACATGTCCGGCAGCGACGTCGGAGTCGTGGTGGTGGGCGAGACCCCGTACGCGGAAGGCGTGGGCGACGTCGGCAACGGCCGGGCCGACCTCGGGTTGTCGGCGGCCGACCGGGCCGCGATCGACAAGGTCTGCGCCGCGATGAAGTGCGTGGTCCTGATCGTCTCGGGCCGGCCGCAACTGCTCGATCCGGCCCGGTTCCAGCACGTTTCGGCCGTCGTGGCGTCCTGGCTGCCGGGCACCGAGGGCGCGGGCGTGGCCGACACCCTGTTCGGCGACCGGCCGTACACGGGCCGGCTGCCGGACAGCTGGCCGCGCGACATGGCCCAGGAGCCGATCAACGTCGGCGACCCGAGCTACGACCCGCTCTACCCGTTCGGCTGGGGCCTGCGCACCGACCCGGCCCGGCCGCGGCTGCAGGCGGCCCGGGACGCGCTGGCCCGGCTCGCCGATCGCCCGCACCCCGGCAACGTCCCGGACGCGGCCCGGCTGCGGCTCGCGGTCGCCTCGCTGGACCTGGCGCTGGCGAAGCCGAACTGGAACCCGGACGGCTCGGTGCGCAACGAGCGGGCGGTGCTGGCCGTGCTGACCGGGGCGGCGGCGCTGCTGGACGGCTCGAGCCTGCCGGTCGACGCCCCGGTCGACCAGGTGGTGTCGGTGGCCCGGGACCTGGCCCAGGCCCGGCTGGTGGCCAAGGCCGGCACGCCCGCGGCCACCCGGGCGGCGGCGCTCACCGCCACCGCCGAGCAGCAGCTGCTGCGCCACCACCCGTATCCGGCGATGAAGCAGCTGACCGAGGCCTGGAATGAGCTGACCTGACCCCGGCGGCACGGGTTGTCGGGCTGGGTCAGCGGGTCGAGGCGATCAGGTCGAGGACCGGGTCGAGCAGGTCGGGGCGGGTGCGCAGCAGATCCTCCAGGCGTACCCGCCACCGGCCCAGCTCGATGTCCGTGGCGTGCTGGTCGCCGCCGGTGCGGACCCAGTCCGTCAGGATGCGCTCGCGGGTCTCGGCCAGTTCGATGTACAGGTCGCGGCCGAGCTGGCTGTGCACCCGGCCCGCGAAGGCCTCGTACGCGAACGCCTCGTAGTCGCGACCGCCGGCCATGCGCACGAACGCCCGCGCGCCGTCCCAGGCGACCCGTGGCTGATGAATGACCAACTGAGCCATGGTGATTTCCCTCCGCTGTTGGATGGTCACCAAGCGAAGAGGTGGTGCACCGGCTCGGCGACTCCTGAGTTCAGCGTGCCGCATGGGACGTGATGAGCGCCACAACTATTTGTTGCCGGCCCAAACTTTTACCAACCCTCGGGCGTACACGCCCGGCCATCCACCCCAACCGGCTCGACCTGCAGTGTCGCGTGGTCGATGTCGAAGTCCTCGTGCAGCGCCGCGCGCGCCACCGCCAGGACCGCGCCCAGCTCGGCGGCCGGGTCGAGGCTCAGGTGCGCCGAGGCCACGTCCATCCCCGAGGTGAGCGTCCAGACGTGCAGGTCATGCACGTCGCAGACGCCCGGGACCTGGGCCAGCCGGTCGCGCACCTCGGCCACGTCGAGCCGCTCGGGCGCGGCCTGGACCAGGATCCGGACCGCCGAGCGGCCCAGCGCGAAGGTCCGCGGCAGGATCATCAGCGCCACGATCACGGCGACGATCGGGTCCGCGTACGACCAGCCGGTCAGGCCGATGATCGCGGCCGCCACGATGACGCCCGCCGAGCCGAGCAGGTCGCCGACCACCTCGAGGTAGGCCCCGCGTACGTTGATGCTCTCCCGGGCGCCGGAGCGCAGCAGCAGGAAGGCCACGATGTTGATCACCAGGCCGCCGACCGCCACGATCAGCATCGGGCCGGCCGGCACCTCGGTCGGGTCGGCGAACCGGCGGATCGCCTCGATCAGCACGTAGATCGCGACGCCGGTCAGCAGCAGCGCGTTGCCCAGCGCGGCGAGCACCTCGAGCCGGTAGAGCCCGAACGTGCGCTGCGAGTCGGTGGCCGCCCGGCCGGCCGCGTGGATCGCGGCGAGCGCCATCGCGATGCCCAGCACGTCGGTGAACATGTGCCCGGCGTCGGAGAGCAGCGCCAGCGAGCCGGTGGCCAGCGCGGCCACCGTCTCGACCAGCATGAACGCGGCAAGCAGGCCGGCGGCCCACCAGAGGCGGCCACGGTGCTTGGCGCCGGCGCGCAGCGCCTGGCCCCCGTGGTCGTGCCCGGCTCCCATGTGCACAACCTTCCGTCGCGGCCGCCCGCCTCGACCAATGTATGTTCACATCGCTATATGTGCAACCTCAACGCGCGATCTCACGGGTGCCACCGCGGGTCCGTGCCGATCGTGATCAGCCGCTGGGTGGCCCGCGACAGCGCCACGTAGAGCGTCCGGATGCCCGAGGCGTCCCGGGTCAGGTCGCCCGGCTCGACCAGCACGACGGCGTCGTACTCCATGCCCTTGGCCTCCAGGGCGGTCACGATCTGGACCCGCTCCGGCAGGCCGGTGAGCCAGCCCGCCACCTCGTCGCGGCGCGGCACCGAGGTGATCACGCCCACCGTGCCGTCGACATCGGCCAGTTGCTTCTCGGCCGCCTCCCGGACGGCGTCCGGCAGCACCGGCGGGTCGACCACGATGTCCACCGGGTCCACGCCGGTGCTGCGCACGGCCGACGGCAGCGGCAGATCCGGCATGATCGTCCGGATCACCGAGGCCGCGACCGCGAAGATCTCCGACGAGTTGCGGTAGTTGGTGGTCAGCGAATACGTGTTGCGGCGGCGCGAGCCGAGCGCGCGGTCCCGGGCCCGGTCCAGCTCGTCCAGGTCACCGGACCAGGCGGTCTGGGCCGGGTCGCCGACGATGGTCCAGGACGCGTACTGCCCGCGCCGGCCGATCATCCGCCACTGCATGGGCGAGACGTCCTGCGACTCGTCGACCACCACGTGTGCATAGTCGCGGTAGTCGTCGTCCTTGGGCACCACGCTGCGGATCGCCGCCTGCCGGTCCGCGTACGTGCTCACCTCGCGCACTCCGTCGCGTACGTGGAACGGATCCTTGCTCTTCTTGGCCGGCTGCTTGGGACGGCCCAGCAACTCGTCCAGCTCGTCGAGCAGCGCCACGTCAGCGATCGTCGGCCCCTGCTCGGCCAGCGCGTCGAACGACCCCTGCAGCAGGGCGATCTCAGGACCCGACAACACCCCGTTCGCGTACGACCGGAGCCGTCCCGGGTTGGCCAGCCAGCGCAGCACCCGGATCGGCGTGAACCGCGGCCACCAGGCCTTGAGGAACTCCCGGAAGTCGCCGCGGTCGGCAAGCTCGGCCTCGAAATCGGCCTTCTCGGGCGGGTTGCGCAGGTTGGCCCGGACCTGGCTCCAGAGCGCGTCGAAGACCCCGTCGAAGCCGTGGCCGCGCACCTCGTTGCGCCGGGCCCCGCGCGGCAGCGCCCGGCGCCGGAGCCGGTCCAGATCGTTGGCCGCCAGCCGCAGCAGGGTGCCGCGGTAGAGCAGCCGCAGCTCGGTCGGGCCGCCCGGCACGGCGTCGTGCGACGCCCGCTCGAGCACCCGGCGCATCCGCAGCGAACCCTTGATCGCGGCGACGTCGGTCGGGTCGGTGCGCCGGGCGTCGTAGCCCGCGACCAGGGTGCCGAGCGAGCGCAGCGACGCGGTGTCCTCGCCCAGCGACGGCAGCACGGTCGCGATGTATTCGACGAACACGCCCGACGGGCCGACCACCAGCACCCCGCCGCCGGCGAACCGGCCGCGGTCGGAATACAGCAGGTAGGCCGCCCGGTGCAGGGCGACCGCCGTCTTGCCGGTGCCCGGGCCGCCGGTGACGATCGTCACGCCCCCGGCGGGGGAGCGGATCGCCTCGTCCTGCTCGCGCTGGATGGTCGCCACGATGTCCCGCATGCCGCGGCCGGTGGCCTTGGAGAGGCTGGCCAGCAGGGCGCCGTCGCCGACCACCCGCATGTCGTCGGGGGCGGCCTCGGGGTCGAGCAGGTCGTCCTCGATGCCGGTGACCCGCTCGCCGCGGGACTGGATCATCCGGCGCCGGACGACGCCCAGCGGGTCGGCGGGGGTGGCCCGGTAGAACGCGGCCGCGGCCGGCGCCCGCCAGTCCACGACCAGCGGCTGCGAATTCTCGTCGCGGATGCCCATCCGGCCGACGTGGTGCACGGCGCCGGTGTTGAGGTCGAGCCGGCCGAAGACCAGGCCCTCGTATTCGGTGTCCAGCGCGAGCCGGCGCCGGGCCGCGTGGAAGACCATCGCGTCCCGCTCGACCAGGGCGCCGAACGTGCCGACCCCGGCGAGCTGATAACCCTCCTTCTCGGCGCGTGAGGCGTTGCGGCGCAACTCGGCGAGCCGGACGTAGACCCGGTCGACGTGCTGCTGCTCGGCGGCGATTTCTTGCTGCAGGACGGTGGCGTCTGTCAAGTTGTCCATGCTCCCCGTTACGCGTACGTCCGAGCTCCCGGCGACTGCGCCAAGGGAGCGTTCAAACTTACTCCGGTACGGGCCCCTCAGTCGACATCGGCGCGCCATCTCGGCCGCGGCCCGGCTTGACAACCGGCCTCGGGCGACAATACTTAAGTGAGTGCTTAACCAATCGCCCGCGCTCGACCTCGACCTGATGTTCGCGGCGCTCGCCGACACGAGCCGCCGGAGCATGGTCGAGCGGCTCAGCCGCGGCCCGGCCTCCGTCAAGGAGCTGGCCGCGCCGCTGCCGATGTCGCTGCCGGCCGTCCTGCAGCACCTGCACGTGCTCGAGACAAGCGGCCTGGTCCGCTCCGAGAAGGTGGGCCGGGTGCGCACCTGCCGGCTCGAGCCCGTCGCGCTGCAGACCGCGGAGCGGTGGATCGCCGACCGCCGGGCCGGCTGGGTCCGGCATCTCGACCGCCTGGGCGAATACCTGTCGAACGAGGCTCAATCGCCGAACGAGAAGGAGACGGACTGATGGAACGCTCTGCTGTGCACGACACGTTCAGCTACGACCGGCATTACGACGCCAAGCCCGAGCGGGTGTACCGGGCGTTCGCCGACCCGGGGGCCAAGGCACGGTGGTTCACCGGGCCGCCGGAGTCCAAGCAGGAGGACGTGTCCTTCGACTTCCGCGAGGGCGGCAAGGAGACGACCACCACGATCATCGGGGACGGCACCCGGTTCGCCTTCATCGCGACGTACACCGACATCGTGCCGGACGAGCGGATCGTCTACACGTACGAGATGACCATGAACGGGCAGCGCATCTCGGTGTCGATCGCGACCATCGAGCTGCGCGCGGGCGCGGCCGGCGGCACCGACCTGGTCCTCACCGAGCAGGGCGTCTACTTCGACGGCCTGGACCAGCCGCAGTTCCGCCGCGAGGGCACCCAGCAACTGCTCGCGGCCCTGGAGGCGTCCCTCACCGAGGAGCCCTAGTCCGGGTCAGGCTGCCTGTTCGTAGCCGTCGCAGCTGCGGCCGGCCGCGCGGGCCGTGATCGCGGCCAGCGCCGCCGTGACCTGGTCGGGGCGCTCCAGGATCACCATGTGCCCGGCGCCCGGCAGGATCGTCAGCTCGGTGCCGGCCAGCGTCGCGGCGATCGACTCCGCGCAGGCCGGCGGGGTGAGCCGGTCGCGGTCGCCGACCAGCACCGCGGCCGGGATGTCGCCCAGCTCGGCCAGGGTCGCGAGGCGCTGCTGCTCGCCGATCGAGGCGCGGAAACCGCCGATCGAGCGCAGCGACGCCCGGCCGACCGCGGACATGGTGACCTGCAGGTCGCCGGGCTTGAAGTCGTCGTCGCCGAAGAGCAGCCAGCGGACCGCCGGCTGCAGCGCGGGCAGCACGGCCTGGTGCGGGCGCCACACCCCGCACCGGGCCAGCACGCCGGCGCCGGCCTGCTCGGCGGCCCGGAACAAGCGGGCGACCGGGGGCGGGAGCCCGTAGCGGGTGTGCGTGGTGCCCTCGGCGGTGGTCGAGGCGAAGAGCAGCCCGGCCACCCGGTCGGCGAACTCGTCGGGGTGGGCGTACGCGTACTCCATGATCGTCATGCCGCCCATCGAGTGACCGGCCAGCACCACGGGGCCGGCGGGGGCGTACGCCCGCAGCACCTCGGCCAGATCGGCGCCGAGCTGGGCCAGCGTGGCCGAGCGCAGCAGCGTCGCGCCGGAGCGACCATGGCCCCGCGCGTCGTACGCGATGATCCGCACGTCGCCCTGCTCGCGCAACGCCCTGATCTGGTGGTGCCAGGTGCGCCGGTCCAGGCACCAGCCGTGCAACAGGACGACGGTCACGCTCGCGTCCGCCGGTCCCGACGTCTCCACGTGCAGCCGGACGCCGTCGGAAAGCTCGAGCTTCGAGCGGTCGGGCATGGGCACCTCCGGGGGTCGTGCCGCCCCGTCGTACCCACGGGTAATAAGCATCACGCGTGATCGCCGGAAATGCCACAGGTCGGTCCGATCTTGGCCTGAATGCTGGCGGGAAGTCGACCGAACGCGTCAAGTGATCTGGCCAACACTCCCTGTCTAGCCACCCGGTCTCGGCGAGAATCATCCGCATGACGGTCATACCGCCCTCGCCCAGCGCCCTCGGCACTCCCGACGAAGCCCTGGCCGAGCTGATCGCCGGCAACAAGCGGTTCGTCACCGGCCGCCCCGAGCACGGTCACCATCTCTCCGCCGCCGCTACCGCCTCGGGCGGCCAGCAGCCGCACGCGGTCGTGCTCGGCTGCATCGACTCCCGGGTGCCGCTCGAGGCGATCTTCGACCAGACGTTCGGGTCGATCTGCGTCGTGCGCTCCGGCGGTCACGTGGTCGACCGGGCGGTGCTGGGCTCGGTGGACTTCGCGGTCGGCGCGCTCAGCGTGCCGCTGATCATGGTGCTCGGGCACGTCCGCTGCGGCGCGGTCAGCGCGACGGTCGGCGCACTGCGCTCGGGGGCGTATCCGGACGGCGACGTCCGCTACCTGGTCGACGAGATCGCCCCGGCGGTGCGGGAGGTCGGGCTGGACGGGCCGGACGCGGCCGAGCGGGCGATGCGCGCGCACGTCGGGCGCACGGTGCGCCGGATCGGCGGAGTCTCCGGGGTGCCCGAGGCCGTCGCGGCCGGCCGGGTCAGCGTTGTGGGCGCCGTCTACGACCTGGACACGGGCGTGGTCGAGCTGCAGCAGTGATCGACTTGTCGGGATCTTCGGAAGATGCAAAAAGGCGCCCTTCCGACCCGGACGGGCGCCTTTCCCGATGCTTGCGGTCGAGCCGGGGGCTGGATCAGCCCTCGAAGACGCCCGCGTCCACGAGCCGCTTCTCGGTCGTGCCCCAGCCGTCGTTCGGATACGACGAGTCGAGGCTCTCGAGCTCGGCGCGGATCTTGGCGCCGTGCCCGGCGGCGGCGAGGATGCGGATCTCCTCGACGAACGCGTCGGAGTCGGTCTTCAGGTGCGCGGTTTTGCCGTTCGTCAGGTTGCGCACGTACGCGAAACGGCCGTTGGCGAGCGGAATGAGGTATTTGTACTCGCCGAGCACGCTCAGCGCGCCACCCGTGCTCTGGCCGGCGCGGACTGATGCGCGGGCGGTCTTTGAGGTGTTGCTCGCCACGGCGGGACTCCTATAGAAAAAGGCAGAAAAAAGGCCGTGGCAACTCTACACGACAGCGGCACCCCCGTGCCGCGCGAGCAGGTCAGTCCGTTGAACCGGGTGTGCCACTACGGCCAATCCCATAGTCGATATTGCGGTTTCTCTGGCGCACCATCCGTACCACCCGGCATCATGGGACACGATCAACCGCGGTCGAGGTCGTAGGGGAAGACGCACCTCGGTCTCCGGGAGGTCACCGTGCCAACGTGTGGCGTCGTATACGTCCACTCGACCCCACTCGCCGTGTGCCAGCACGTCGAGTGGG